>JAAIGE0100107585.1_pt1 | contig 14548 bp, 9 predicted proteins | sample 6487951 | NCBI WGS metagenome assembly JAAIGE01 (sample SAMN13974128, study PRJNA590717) | phyllosphere metagenome | biome: tomato field; feature: multiple bacterial spot infested tomato fields; material: tomato leaves; isolation source: leaves from tomato fields | host: Solanum lycopersicum ... | reverse complement strand
GGAAGTAGTACCGCAGACCGACGAAGAGAAATCGTTGTACGATGCCGCCCTTCGCCGCCGCCAATTACGTCTGGTACTGGCCGGACGGATGATGCCCGCTGAAGCAACCGAGCTGGCTAAATTATTTGAACTGCAAGCCTAAGCCTTTTCCCCAAAAGACGGTAACCCAACTAAAAGGCAGCGTTTCAAGCGGACGTTTGAATCAGGAAAAACATTCCATTTCCCGAATACAAACCTGCCTGAAACGCTGCCAACGAATTCCTTATTCAACCGTCGCTTTCTGTACTTTATTTTCCGGGGGTTTCTACCCGAAACTGCTCCATCCCTCGGCGATCCTGAAGGGTAACGAATACCGTTTTTTTATCTTTTCCACCGAAAACGAGATTACTACAGCTTTTGCCCTTGAGCGGTACTTCCCGCAGTAATTTCCCTTGCGGACTCAGAATCGCAATGACGCCTTTGCCATGCCGGGTGCAGTACAGATTTCCCTTCTGGTCGCACTTCATGCCATCCATGCCGAAATCCGTGAATTCGTGGAAAAGCTGTTTATTCTGCACATTGCCCTGAGCATCTAAATCGTACTTCCAGATTTTCCGCTGAGCACTTTCGTTGACGTACAAGATTTTTTCGTCGGGACTCAACGTAATTCCGTTGGTAGTACCCAGGTTTTCCAGTAGCCGGGTCGTCTTGCCATCCGGGTCGATTCGCCAGAGCTGGCCCGTATTATCTTTCCATTTCGGGTCGGAAGCATACAGCACGTCCTTCTTGGTGATGCAAATATCATTGGGCTGATTGAACCGATCATCGTGGGCAAACACGCTGACTTCTTTCGTCTGCATGTTCACTTTCAAAATGTTATGATTCACAAAATCGGCCAGTAACATTTCGCCTTTGGAGTTAAACTGAATGGCGTTAGCAATACTTTTGTTGGGTAAGGTTACGAACACTTCCCCTTGTCCCTGAGCATTGATTTTACCGACGGTACCATCCTGTTTGAAGTTGACTACGTACAGATTCCCTGCCGCGTCGAAACTGGGGCCTTCGATGTTCCCGCTAAACTGATTCTCAGCGGTGAAGTCACTGCTTTGGTACAGATTTGAAGACTGGGAAGAAGCCGGTTTCCGGGCACAGGCCACGAAAAGCACCGGCAGTAACAGAAAAATACGGAACATAAGGCAAAAAATTAGTGCATACAAAATGGAGGAGCTAGTGAGGCTCCTCCATTTTTATTCGTCAGCGATTGGCTCTTAGTGAGGCATATCGGGTGTTTCAATATCGGTCGGCTCTACGCTATCATTCGTCGTGGCCACTTCACTTTTGCTGCCCGTTGCGGGGACTTTGGCACTTTTAGCTGCGGGAGCTTTGGTTGAACGCGTAGGCGTCTTTGTAGCCGCCGGAGCTTTCGGTTGCGAAGCTACAGGCGTTGACTCCTTTTTCGGCTCAGCGGGAGCGTCTTCTTTTTTGGAAGGCACTTCCACGGATTTGGAAGACGTCTTTTTGGCTTGTTTGCCTAATTTTTTCTTAGCGTCTTTCGCCGATTTCTCGTCTTTTTCTTTCTCCTTCTGCTGAAGTTTAGCAAATTTTTTCGCTAAGTCTTCCGCAGCTTTTTCAATTTGTTTCGACAGTTTTTTGCCGTGTTTGGCATTCAGACCACTCAGTTTTTCAGTAAGCGTAGAGGCCAGTTCGTTGGTAAGCTTCTTGTCGGGTTTCATGAAGAGATTTATTATTGTTTGGGTAGTTCTGTTATTGCTTGGCAGCCAGTCGCTTGTGAACAAAATCCCAGCAAACGATTCCGACTGTTACGGCAATGTTGAGGGAATGCTTCGTGCCGTACTGGGGAATTTCCAGGCACAGGTCGGCAATTTCAATGATTTTATCATTCACTCCAAAAACTTCATTCCCAAAAACAAAAACATATTCCACATTAGGTTCGGGCTGAAAATCGGGTAAACCTACGCTAGCCTCGGCCTGTTCCACCGCTACAACGCGTACACCCTTCGCTTTCAGCTCTTTACAAAAATCAACTACATCAGGTACGTGTTCCCAGTGTACGGATTCGTCGGCTCCGAGGGCCGTTTTCGTAATATCCCGGTGTGGGGGTTTACCCGTAATTCCCCCTAAATATACCGTAGACACCCGAAAAGCATCGGACGTACGAAAGACGGAACCTACGTTATTTAAACTCCGTACGTCGTCGAGTAACACGGAATACGGAAATTTTTCCGCGGCTTTGAATTCCTCGACTGACAGGCGGTCGAGTTCATCCATTGAAAGTTTTCGCATACAAAAATCAGGGTGTACGGTCATAAGCCGGGTCTTTTTCAGCGAACGACCGTACCATTTTGGCCTAAAGTTCGTAAACTTCCGGGCAGATTGCGGTAGTATCCGGGCATTTTCAGGAAAACGTCCCGCCAAAAATGATTCCAGCGTTTCTCTGAAGAGGTGGATCGCTACCGAAACCAGATTACTCATCTTACAAACCTATCAACCAGTGCTGATTGAAACGCGAGCGTACGCCCGGGCCGGACTTTTAGGAAATCCCTCGGACGGTTTTTTTGGAAAAACGCTATCCATCACCGTCCGAAATTTTGGGGCTTCCGTTAGCTTATGGCAATCACCGGAGCTTCATATTGAACAGCAGGAAGCCGACGCCAATACCTTCCGCAGTATTTTTCACCTCTGTGATACCGTCGGACAAATCGGGTACAATGGCGGTATTCCCCTCATCAAAGCAGCCATTCGTAAGTTTACGCTGTACTGCGGGGAACAGGGCATCCGGCTCCCTAACCGGAATTTCACGATTCGCTATAGCAGTTCCATTCCCCGACAGGTCGGTTTGTCCGGATCGAGTGCCATCATTGTGGCTACCATGCGGGCCCTGATGCAGTTTTATGAGGTGGACATTCCGCTCGAGTATCTGCCTACGCTAGTCTTACAGGCGGAAACCGAAGAACTCGGGATTACTGCCGGCCTGCAGGATCGGGTGATTCAGTGTTACGAAGGCTGTGTGTACATGGATTTTGCCAAAGAACTCGTGCAAAGCCGTGGGTATGGCGAGTACGAACGCATCAATCCAACTCAGTTGCCGAAGCTTTACCTGGCTTACAATACCGACATGAGCAAGGTTTCAGGCAAGGTACATAACGACGTACGGGCCCGTTTCGACCGGGGCGAACCGCTGGTACACGAAACCCTGCAATCCATCGCCAATCTGGCTACTTTGGGTAAGGAAGCCATCGAACGGCATGATTACGAAACGTTACACGAACTGGTGAATCAGAATTTTGATTTCCGGACTCGCATTTATAACATTCACCCGGTCAACATTCAAATGATCGAAACGGCCCGTAAATTGGGGGCTTCCGCTTCGTTTACGGGCTCGGGCGGCAGTATCATCGGTCTGTACCGGGACGACGAAATGCTGAATCGCCTGTTTGTCGAATTACGAAAACTAAACGCCAGGGTCATTAAACCGTATGTAATGTGATGCGTTGGTTGTTTTGAGTTTACTTATGAACCACAGAGTTACGCAGAGTTGGGCACAGAGGAAACGGAGTTGAATATTCCCTGCTCTCGTAGTACGGCAGGAAAACGTAACGTTTAATCAAGCTATTTTAACAACTTATACTCTATTTTAACTCTGTGCCCAACTCTGCGTAACTCTGTGGTTAAACTCCCAAACGCTAAACACCTCCCACCCCTCCCCTCTTTTTCCACACTCATGATTAAAAAAGCGATTATTCCAGCGGCCGGTTTTGGTACGCGATTTCTGCCCGCCACTAAGGCACAACCCAAAGAAATGTTGCCCATTATCGACACACCGACCATCCAGTACGTCGTACAGGAAGCCGTTGATTCGGGCATTGAAGATATTCTGATCATCTCGGGAAAAGGCAAACGTTCGATTGAAGATCATTTCGACCGGAACTTTGAACTTGAAACCCGACTGGCTGAAAAAGAAGACGAAATGCTGCACGAATTACGTCGGCTTTCGGATATGGCCAACATCCACTTTGTTCGCCAGAAAGAACTCAACGGACTTGGGGATGCCATTTACTACGCTCGCCACCACGTGGGGAATGAACCGTTTGCTGTACTCCTCGGCGATACCATCATGGACTCGGTTATTCCCGTTACGCAGCAGTTGATGGATACCTTCGAAACCTACCGCTGTTCGGTTATTGCCGTAGAAACGGTTCCTACCGACAAGGTGAACCGCTATGGTATTGTCGGTGGGAAAGAACTGAGCGATTCGATCCTGCAGCTGGAAACGCTGGTAGAAAAACCGGCTTTGGGTCAGGCTCCGTCGAATCTGGCCATCGCGGGACGGTACATTCTGACGCCCGAGATTTTCCGCATGATTGAGCAAACGCCCAAGGGCAAAGGTGGCGAAATTCAGCTAACGGATGCCATGTTACTGCTCCTCTCGCGGGAAAACGTCTATAGCCACCGCATCGAAGGCAAGCGTCACGACATTGGCAACAAACTCGACTTCCTGAAAACCACGGTTGAATTTGCCCTGAAACGGAAAGAGTTTGAAAAACCATTCCTGGCATTTTTGAAAGAAATGGTTCAGCAGTACGAACAGTAATTAGTTGGTAGTTACTGGTTGGTATATTCTAAAAGAGCAGGCGGCGTGCCTGCTCTTTCCTTTTTTTGAAGCAACTTACGGAGCGTTGAATCGGGCATCGGGCAGAAAGATCAGCCGGGATTCTGAAGCTACATCGATTTGGCTGGCGGCTGCCATACTATTGAGCCGAACCACGTGCGGCGAAACGATGTACGCCTTTTGTAGCGGGACGGGTGGCTTCCCACAACTCCAGGTATTGTCTTCCTCCCAGGGTCCCGATTGCCGACTGGTATTACCACCATCGTTGCGTGGAGTCAGGGTTTTCGTAAAGGTATAAGTACACATCCGGCTGCCCGAGGCGTGGCTAAATTCCAGCATGTAGTACCCCGCCGTACTTGGACTGAATTCTTTTCCCTGCCAGACGATACTTCCGTTCGACTGTTTCCAGAAATGAATCACGTTGAAGCTACTATTTCCCTGAAGTACCACTGGATTTCCGGGGCAAAGCTCGGTAGCATTATACGGCTTGATGTAATAGCCCAGGCCATTGATATTCTGGTCCATCCAGTTGAAACGAGCCGTAATGAAGTTTTTACGATCCTGGATTTCAGCGTTCAGATTCTGGCCCATATTCCAGCGGATGGCGTTACGGGCGTGGGCTTCCTGAAAAATGTTCTGGAGCGAATCAATCATCGACAGGACGCGAGCCGTAGCAAAAGCACCCTGCCGGATATTCGTCCAGCGTCGCTGGGAGGTTTGAACAAACAGCGTATCCTGCATCAGGTACGACCACCAGAAGGGCATGATCTGATCGCTCGGCGTACAGCCCAGGTTCATTTCAAAAGCCCAGCCCTGCGGTACGTTTCCATCGCAAAAACCCCGTCCGTACGCCAGATCCAGATCCCACATGGGTCCCATATTCAGCTTGCCGCCCTTACTGTCCCGGTCCTTGTAGAAGTACGTACTTTTCGTATAGCCATCGGAATTTTTACTCAGCTCCGTCATCAGAAAATAATCGGCGAACGAAGGCACATCGGCCATGGAAGCATAGCCCGTCTGCGGATTGAAGTTTTTCGCGTGAAGCAGGTTTTCGAACTGGGTCACGTAATTCTGAATGTAATCCCGTTGGACGGTCTGGAGATTTTTCGTTTTAGGGTAATGAATCTCAAACATCGCTCGTCCATCGTTGCGGCACTCGGCTCCGAAGGCCGAACCCCAGCGATGATTTCCGTCCGGAGCATCGACTTTCAGGATGTATCCACCGGTCAGTTTATCGCCCGATACGTCATCTTCTTTCAGGCTGGAAATGGGAATGCGGTCTTTCCCCCGTTTCACATTTTCGCCCAGTACGTACAAGCCGTGGTACGAACCATTGAGAACCACTTCTACGTACTGACTCCGACTGGCGTAGCGACCAATCTGGTTGGAAAGTTTATAGCCCAGTACATTCGTGATGAATGAATTGTCATACGCCGAAGCGTACAGAATCCAGTCGTGTTCGGCGGGCATCCCCATCAGCGAGACATCTTTCTCGGCCCCGTCGGCTTCCTGCGTTTCGAAACCGAACGATTTCTTGGGTGCGGCCTGGGAGTTGGCTCCTCGTACCTCGATACCGATCGCCCCATTGTAATTGTACTGCGTATCGGTCAGTGCATTTCGTAGCCCCGGTCCGCGATAAATGATCTTCATCGTAGCCGGTATTTTCGGCTCATCCGGAATCCCCTGCCCATCCTTCGTATCGATGATTACGATGGGCAGATTGGAGGAGGTAAAATTTACCTGAGCAGACAGGGTTTTACTAAACAGAAAAAAGGGTAAAACAAGGCTCATGAAAGCCTGAACGCAGCGTAAAGTTTTTTTCATATTGGTTGAAAGTTGAACCGGGTTAAAACTACTCTATTTTTCCGTAACTTATTCATTTACAGAATAAAAATTACTATACGTCATGCCACTCATACCGAATCGCTGGCAGAGCCTGCCAAATCTTTGTATGTTTACTATTTCACTTCATTTTCTCATTGTATGAAAAGACTCTTACTGCTGGGATTACTGTTAGGCCTATACCTACCGGGCTGGACACAATCCAAAAGCAAACCCCCAATTACCTGGAAAGACGTGACAAACTGGAAAGCTATTTCGTCCTTCGGTGGAACGCAGCTTTCGCCGGATGGGCAGTGGATGGCTTACGTCTTGTCGTCCGTAGCGGAAGGCGACGCCGAGCTGGTGCTCCAAAAAACCACGGACAGCACCCAGTACCGGTATCCCATCGGATCCGTCATTTTCGTTCCGATGAGTTATTCGGATGATTCACGCTTTTTTGCCTTCAAGGTTTTCCCGACCGCCAAGGAAAAAAAGGCTGCGGGTAAAACGCCCGGCAAACCCCTGCCGGAAAAGGTTTTTCTGATTGAATTAGCGAACCGGAAGAAAACGGAATTCGAACGCGTTAGCTCGTTTGCGTTCAATGGTGAAAAAGCCTCACACCTGGCTCTGTTGCTGAGCCCGGCCACACCCGCCATGACGCCCACGGCACCGAAAGGACGCGACTTACTGTTGTATGAACTGAGCAGCGGCAAAACGCAGAACATCGGTAACGTGGCCGATATGAACTTTAACAAAAAAGGAGAATGGCTGGCTCTGACCATTGACGCGACCGAAAAAGCGGGTAACGGCTTGCATTTGCGGAACATGACGACGGGTCTGACTTCCATCATCGACAATGACAAAGCCCGCTACCAGTCGCTGACCTGGACGGAAAAAGGCGACGGTCTGGCCGCTCTGAAAGGTACCCAGAACGACAAATACAAAACGGATGTACTGAGCGTACTGGGCGTGAAACTCCGCGGCACGACTCCCGAACTGACGGTGTACGATCCAGGTAAGGACAGTCTGAATTTTCCCAGGAAGATGAAAATCAGTCCGAACCGTCGTCCCACCTGGACGGAAGACCTGAGCCGTCTCCTCTTTGGTATTCAGAAAGAGGATCTGGCAAAGAAAGAAGCCGAAGCCAAGGAGGCCAAGAAAGATACTGTACAGAAGCCTAAACCTTCGCCCGTAAGCGAAGCTCAGAAGCTGGCGAAAATCAAAGCCGATACAACGATCAAATCGATTGAAGATTTGCAAAAGGCCCTGGCGAAAGTCAAAACCGATTCGGCCCGCGTAGCCCAACGGGGCGGTACGGTACCCAGCTCAGGTAAAGACGACATCGACAAGCCCGAAGTAACCATCTGGAACTGGCAGGATAAACGTCTGCAATCGCGGCAACAGGTAACGGAAATGCAGGACAAGCAATTCAGTTTTCTGGCGATGTACGACGGCAAGAAATTTACTCGCCTCACGGACAGTACGCTCATGACCGTTCGTCCCGCCGCGAAGGATTTATACGCCGTCGGGCTGGAAGATCAAACCTACGAACTGGAGACCAGTCTGGACGGACAGAACTACGCCGATATTTACGTAGTTGATCTGAGAACAGGGGCTAAAACCAAGGTACTCGAAAAGCTCTACCTGCCCAGCTACGCCAGTTCGCCGATGACTTCCGAAGACGGAACGAAATTCACGTATGGCAAAGACGGCCATTTCTACGTATACGATATTCCGTCGAAAACCAGTCTGAACCTGACCGAAAAGCTCCCCACCAGCTTTGTCGATGTCGAAGACGATCATAACCAGAAGAAGCCTATGGTACCCATGCTGGGCTGGTCTACGGACTCGAAGTACGTGCTGCTGCGGGATGTCTGGGACATCTGGAAAGTTTCCGTGGACGGTAAGGAAGCGGTAAACCTGACGAAAAACGGCCGGAAAGAAAAGATTCACTACACGACCCGTTACAAGCTTGATCCGGAGGAAAAGGGTATCAACCTTAAACAACCCCTGTACGTGCGGATGTACGGTGAGTTTACGAAGAAATCGGGCATTGGCCGCATTGAGGTAGATAAGAAAGGAAACCTCGTTACGGGTGTAAAACCCCTGCTGTGGGAAGATGCCAGCGTGAGTAACCTGAGTAAGGCGAAAAAAGCGAACGTTTACGTATTCAGCCGCGAAACCTTCACCAAGCCCACGGATTATTTCGTATCCACTTCACCGGAACTGGCCAGTGGGAAGCAGGTAACCAAGAACACGCCAGAATTTGAAAAGTATGCCTGGAGCTCCGGTGTACGTCTAGTAGACTACGTTTCCGACAAAGGAGACACCTTACAGGGAGCCTTGTTCCTGCCGGCGGGTTACGAAACAGGTAAGAAATATCCGACGATTGTGTATTACTACGAAAAGTTGTCGCAAACGCTGCACGCGTATACCAATCCGGGTTATAGCGGCACGGGCTGGAACCCAAATGTATATACGTCTAACGGATACGCTGTCTTTATTCCAGATATCGTTTACAAGATGAATGATCCGGGTATGTCGGCGGTATGGTGTGTACTACCCGCGGTGAAGGCCGCTCTGAAAACGGGTGTCATTGATGAAACGAAAATGGGGATCCACGGCCACTCCTGGGGTGGGTACCAAACCAGCTTCCTGATTACTCAAACCAACTTGTTCAAGGCCGCGGCGGCGGGTGCTCCGCTGACCGACATGGTTTCCATGTATAACCTGATTTACAAGAACTCAGGTACCAGCAACGGTCAGATTTTCGAAGGTTCACAGGGCCGACTCGTAGCTCCCTGGGAGAACTGGGATGCGTACTACCGCAACTCCCCGCTGCACCACGTCAAGAATATTCAGACGCCGTTGTTGTTATTGCACAATGATGCCGATGGTGCGGTTGATTTTACCCAAGGTATTGAGTACTATACCGCATTACGCCGGTTAAAAAAACCAGTAGTACTTTTCCAGTATAAGGGAGAAAATCACGGTCTGGCGAAACTCCCCAACCGTAAGGACTACGCCATGCGAATGATGGAATTTTTTGATTACCATCTCAAAAACAAACCCGCTCCAGATTGGTGGAGTAAGGGAATTGAACGTTCTCAACTGGAAGAGCACTTAGAAAAGCGAATTCTTTTTGATAACTAGTTGATCCTTAATAAAAAAGCTGTCCCATATTGGGGCGGCTTTTTTATTAACATTTTATACTGGCATAGTTATTTTAACAAAAAAAGTTAAAAATATTAAAGTTTTATCTACGTATATATTTGTAAGTATTTATTTACTTTGCCTTACATTAACAGGTGTTAATTTGTCCATTAATCACTTGTTTCGCCCCAAAGTCACCTCGAATCTATCGTTTGCAGTAACCGTCAGTTTTTGTTAACCGTCCAATTCTTGTAAACCTAGTAACCGCTATGACTAATTTTACGTCCACACCCGCCCTCTATCCCTCTCTGCGTTACAGTCCCTGCTGGCTCCGCAACGTCTGATGATTAGCTAACTGCGATCAACGCCAGTTAACAATCGGTGCTTTTTTGTCTCCTACTCATTTTCGTAGGAGTTATCGGTACATATCCTTTCCCGAACGCCTGAGTCCCGGCGATCGAGAAGCAGGTATGCGTGTTGCTGATAATCTAGTTTAACAATCCAAATTACACATGAAAATTTCTACCTCTCAATCAGCGGCCTGCTTCAGGCCACTACTAGCACTATTCTTGTCCTTTATATTGGGACTAACGTTACCTTCAATGACGTATGCTCAGGAAGGTTCGCTTTGTTACAAACCCATTGTTGGAGCTGGCGTCACCGCTGCTCCGCTGGGTGGTTCGGTAGCAACCGTTGGCTTTTCTACAGGGAATACCCCGGATAAATTAACCAACGGCAATCTTAATGACTACGCAGAAATTTCTAATATCGTAACCCTGCTCGGTAATGGAGGAGTGAGTGTCAGAAATAGTGCAATGACCTATCCAGCAGGCTGGCACGCCGGGTACGTAGTAGAATTAGGAGGTTCTGGATTAGTAAATGCGGATGTGCTCAACGGCTTTATCATTCAGACCGATGATGGTAATGCTGCCACGGCTCCTGAAACGTTTACAATTGCGAATGGTGTAGGCGTCACGGTGATTGCGGGCAGTTCGACGGGACGGGTTTACTTGAATTTTAAAACCACGCGTCCTTTCAATGAAGTTCGTCTGTATAAACCTCAAACGTTGAGTGTTTCCCTGGCCTCGTCGCTGCGGATTTATTATGCGACTGCTTTTGACCCCAGCTGTGGCTTCAAGGAAAACAACAACATTTGCTACGATCAGATTGCAGGTAATCAGACAGTGGTGAATTATTCCAACGGGCTAGCGGGTGTACTTTCCGGCCTGTCCGATCCCCAGAACATCATTGACGGCAATAAAAATACAGCCGCTTCCTGGACGCTTACCGTAGGTACGGGTCTGTTGTCGAATGCTCCCTTTGTCGGCGTAAACAGCCTGCAGCAGGTTTATCCGGCTGGTAGTAAGGCTGGCTTTGTAATCCAGGTCAGTAATGGTGGTCTCTTAAGTGCAGATGTCCTGAATAGCCTGGCGATCCGTACCTATCTACACGGTCAGCTTCAGGACGATGTTAACCTGAGCAGCAGCACGGGTCTCCTGGGCCTGAGCCTGCTTTCGGGCAGCAATACTACCCCAGCTCAGGAAGTAGCCATTACGACAACGAAGCCCTATAATGAGATACGGCTGGTACAGCGTAATGGCATTGCCGCCAATGTGCTAAGTTCGCCTCTGCTGATCTACTATGCGTTTGAAAGTGGCTCCGCCTGTGCCGAATGTCGGTCTTTGCTCGTAAGTACGGCTAGCCAGAACCGGTTCAAAGGAGCTGTTGCTTCCACTACGACGAATGCTTTTAATGTGCCAATTATTGATGACACCCCTAACGTAGTGAACGCCGATACGAATGATTTCGCCACCTATATTTTTCCAACGGTTAGTATCGGTGGTTCGGTTCAGCTGACGATTCGCAACAACGGAACCACTGCTAATGTGGATACCATTCCCCGGTATTCCTTCGCGGGTTTTGTCATCGAACGCGTGGGCGGCCTATTGAATCTGGGACTACTGGATAACATTGTTATTACCACCTATAACGGAGATACCGAACAGCAAAGTCGCACGGCGGGTGGATTACTGGGATTAAGTTTGATTACAGGTCGTGATGGTCGCTCTACGATTGGATTTAAAACGACCCTGCCCTATAACCGGATTCGAATTACGATTAATACTCCGGTAGGAGTTAACCTGGGTGGCCGTATTCGGATTTATAATGCCCTGGCTTCCCTGGACGATGACAACGACGGCGTACCGAATTGCTTTGACGTCTGCCCTGCCGGCAATGACGCTCTGGATTCTGACGGCGATGGTACCCCGGACTGCGTCGATGGCTGTAATCAGGTGAACAACAAATCACCTTTTGTAGATACGGATTCCGACGGCATTTTCAACGCCTGTGATGCCGACAGTGACAACGATGGTATTCCCGATACCATTGAGGGCATTGACGTGGATACGGACGGCGATGGCATTCCCAACTACCTGGATCTGGATAGTGACAACGATGGCATTCTGGACCTGTACGAATCGGGCGTTGCGGTAGGCAACAACGATGCTAATCAGAATGGTGTACTGGACACGGCTAACCCCGTTTCTACCAACACCCCCCGTGACACAGATGGCGATGGCATCCCTGACTTCCTTGATCTGGACAGCGACAATGATGGCATTCCGGATCTTCAGGAAAGTGGTCTGACGGGCTACGTTGATACGAATAATGATGGAGTAGTGGATGGTCCGGACGCCGATCAGGATGGAATTCAGGACAGCGTAGATACGAATGATGCCGCCTTCGGTTCGCCCAACATGCCACTGCCTAGAGACACCGATGGTGATACGATTACGGATCAGCGTGATCTGGACAGCGACAATGACAGTATCCCCGACCTGATTGAGAGTGGTAAGACGGGCCTGACGGATACCAACAACGATGGTGTGGTAGACGGTCCGGACACTGATGGTGACGGGATTCGGGATAGTGCGGATACGGACGATACGGTTTTCGGCTCTCCGGGGATCACACCCGTAAAAGATACGGATGGTGATACCAAACCGGATTATGTAGACCTTGACAGCGATCAGGACAGCGTTTCGGATCTGGTTGAAAGTGGCAAGCCTGGTCTGGTCGATGGCAACAATGATGGCGTCGTAGATGGTCCGGATGCTGATGGTGATGGTATTCAGGATAGTGCAGATACCAATGATGCCGTGTTTGGCTCGCCAGGCACTACGGCTCCCCGTGATACGGACAACGATGGCACACCGGATTATAACGATCTTGATAGCGACGGTGACGGTACCAATGATATCATCGAAAATGGCAAAGGTTCAACCGACACCAACAATGATGGCAAGGTAGATGGTCCGGTAGATACCAATGACAATGATGGTATTGCGGATGCCGTGGATAACAAACCCAGTGAGTTTGGTGGGCTGAGTAATGCGGCTCCAGATCTAGGCGTGACGGTGGTCATTCTGCCTTCGATCGTTACAGGTAATACGGCTATTACGGTTCGTGCTACTGTAGTCGAGTTAGCGGGTAATCCTACTACCGGTACCATTACGCTCAATATTCGACGATCAGCGAACTGGACTATCGGCGTTAGTACCGGTACCGTAATCAATGGCTGGACGTATCAGGGTATATCGGGTGTAAACCACGTATTTACCACCACGAATAGCATTCCCGCCAACGGTGCTTCACGACTGAATATTCCGGCAAACTTTATTCCGGCGGGTAATAGCGGTGTCTACGTCTTTACCGCGTCCGTGGCTGCGAATTCCGGCGGTGAGACGAACACTAACAACAACTCCGATCAGGAAACAATTACGTTCAATCCCTAAACGAATGATTCACTTTTAAACTGACAATCATGAAAAATATCATAGCTTTCGTACTTCTCCTCGTTTCCGTTCAGGTATTTGCTCAGGATCCTGATGTGGGTGGAACGACCATCATTGGAACCGTAGGTGATGGCTCTGCTCCCTTTCAAAATGGTGAAAGTATTTCGTTTTCCATTGACGCTGGTAATGCTGGAGCGGCCCCTATGATCTGGCCTAATCCTTCGAATCTGCCTTTCGAGGTGAATATTACCGTGACTCACTTTGCCAATCCACAAGTGATCATTTCCGGTGAGAGCAATGCCAATTATTTTGGTACTCCAACGATCACGTTACTGGATGCTGCCAGTCAGACGTACACAATCAATATTTCCCAAAACCTGACTATTCCCGCAAGCTCGTATACCGTGTTTACGATTACGGGTACAGCTTCGGGAACCGTAGGTAGCATTGTTGGCTATCAGGCAAACGGAGATCCGGGCGGATATACGGGTACCAACGTCGGAACGGATAATCCTAGTTCGAGCGGTACCATCAATGAAGTCCCTACTCCCGTATCACTGATCGCTTTTACGGCGAAAGCAGCGGGCAATAATGCCCAGCTTGACTGGTCAACGGCTCAGGAAAAGAACAATGCTTTCTTTGAAGTGCAGCACTCAACCAATGGCCAGGACTTTGAATCGGTAGGTACAGTAACGGGAAAAGGAACCACTACGGCTCGGCAAAACTACTCGTTCGTCCATCCTGGTTTGAATCCGTCCTTGACCCACTATTATCGTCTTAAACAGGTGGATACAGACGGAAGCTTCGCCCTGAGTCAGGTTCGCTCGGTTAAACTGGATCAGTACGTAGGCATTCAGCTGAAGGCTAGTACGGATCCCTCACGTAATGTACATGTCCTGGTCGACTACGGTGACGAGCAGCTTTCCAACTTGGCTACGGTTCACCTAATGGATTTATCAGGCCGTACCTTGAGTTCGAAGCAACTAGAGCTGGAAAAAGGACACAATCGTGTTAATTTTTCAGCCTCTTCACTAAGCTCAGGTCTTTACCTGATCCGTTTAGAGAACACCTCACAACCGGCGGCAGTAAAAGTAGCATTACCCTAAATTTGTCCTTTTAACGCAGAAAAGACCAGCAGCATGTTGCTGGTCTTTTCTGCGTTAAAAGG
>JAAIGE0100402213.1_pt1 | contig 14555 bp, 8 predicted proteins | sample 6487951 | NCBI WGS metagenome assembly JAAIGE01 (sample SAMN13974128, study PRJNA590717) | phyllosphere metagenome | biome: tomato field; feature: multiple bacterial spot infested tomato fields; material: tomato leaves; isolation source: leaves from tomato fields | host: Solanum lycopersicum ... | reverse complement strand
CTGGCGACGTCCTGGTGGTGTGGAAGCTCGATCGGCTTGGCCGCACCATCAAGGGGCTGGTCGACCTCGCAGCGGACCTCGACGCGAAGGGCATCGGCTTCCGGTCGCTCACCGACGGGATCGACACCTCCGGGACGGCCGGCAAGTTCATGTTCCACATGCTTGCCGCGTTCGCTGAAATGGAACGTGACCTCACCCGGGAGCGGACCAACGCCGCGCTGCGGATCGCGCGCGGCGAGGGAAAGGTAGGGGGACGCAAGAAGGTGATGACGCCGGCGCGGCTCGAAGCGGCGCGCAAACTGTTCGCGTCGGGAATGGCGGCGAGCAATGTCGCCCCGGCGATCGGCGTTTCGATCCCAACACTTTACCGGCACCTACCTGCATCAGAGCAGGAAGCTCTCGCTACGAAGAGCTGAATGGATGGTTCTGGTGGGAAGCGGCCAGTCCGCTTTCGGGCGAGCGGTGCGAGAAAGCGGACATTCGTTCAGGAGGCAGGGCAGAGGGCTCAAATGACCGCCGGTGGAGGAAAGTAGCCGGTCCACTCTCGCGGCGCTCGCAGGTCGAAAGCGGACGCTTGTTCATTTCAAACGTTACGGCGGCTACGCGGCTCAACGGAGCCTTCGCTTGACCGAGCGAGCGATACGAGAACGGCGCGACCGGCTTCAGCCCCTTAAACCAACGGCCGTCAGGTCGCGTATCGATCGCGTCGTTCTAAGTTGAGGCGTCGGCCGAACTGACGCGCGCGAAAGTATGGCAGGCGGGGCTTAGCCTGCGACAGGAAAGGATCGTCGCGCATCTGCTCCTGTACTAAGGAAATCTCGGCCTCAGTCAGGCCGAGCACCTCGCCCACGATGACGTCGATGTCCCGGATCGCAGTCTCGACGGCATCCTCAAGATTCTGGGGGTTGAACTGTTCGAGCAGCGAGCCGATTGCTTCGGCGGCCTCCCCTGAGCGGGGTACGGGCGTCGACAGCAGGCCGGACCAGGTGACCTCCTCCCCTTCGACGAGCTGTAGGCCGACGCGTGCGAGCTTTGCCACGTCCTCGTCCTGGAACAGGATGCCGTGCTCGCTGTCGCTCGATAGGGCCAGGAACCAGCCATTCTCCACGTCCTCGAGCTCGCCGACCGCGACCACGATGTCGGGTTCGGTGGTGAAGATGTCGGGCTTGGCGACCTTCGACTTGCGCTCACGCACCAGCATCTTCAGCTCGACCACGTCGAGCTTCCCGATTTCCGCATCCATCGCCTCGCTCTGCTCGTAACGGCGCCGGCTCGCCGCCAGCAGCGTCTCGCGCGCGCCGACCAGAGCGTCGGCCCGCGCCAAGAAGCCCTCGTTCCAAGGAAGGTCGGCGACGGCGACCGGGTAGATATGATTGCGGAGCTTGTTCTGGAACGAGCGGCGATTCGCCAGAATGTGAAAGAAGCCGTATACGTGTGAAACAAGAAGCGCGTCGAATGGAACGGACGCCAACTCGACCCGGGGCGCAAAGACGACCGCGGTGTTCTCGACCGCTACCGTCTTTGGATTGAACGGTGCGGCCACTGGGACCCGCTCGATGATGGGGAGGGCATATGCAACCGGCGGGAGGATGTCGGGTTGCGACCACACCGAAGCCGACGACGTGCGCGAGACGTCCAAGTTCATCATCACCGGATCGCCGTTGAGCATGGCGGTGGAGATGTTCTCGCCCTTGTATGTCGTGTAGCCACCCTCCTTGAGGAAGTGCACGTTCCCGCGCTTCGCGAAGCCGTCCTTGATCATGCGGTCGCGGTGCCATTGCCCGGCGCCGATCCCGGTCGGCTCCTCAAGTCGCGATGGGTGCCCGGCGCGCGCCCAGAATGGCATTGCCGCGTCGGCGAACGTCGGGTTAGCTCTCAGCTTCCTGATAATCTCGACCCGTTCTGGGGTGAGCCGCGTCAGCATTCGGCCGTCAGGGGTGAAGAGGTCGTGATACGCGACGCGCCGCTCGGGCAGGTGATCGAAGCGAAACGTCGGCCGCTTGGCGCCATCCTCGTAGTGCACGGTGCTCTCGTCCGCGAGGCGGATGAGAACCTCGTCGTCGTGCCTCGCCTCCATGGCTTGGATGATCACGATCATCGGCAGGACGTCGGCGTCGAAGACCTCCGGCCAGATCAACTCCATATCGACGATCTCGCGGACGGCGAAGCGACCTCCTGGCAGCAAAAGCTTGCGGAATGCCGCGGATTCTTTCGCCACGCAGAGCGCCAGGGGCAGTATGAAGCCAACCTTCCCCGGCTCGCGGCTCTCGTCGCCCGGTTGCCGGCACCAGTGGTCGAGCGCCCGGTACAGGAACAACGTATATGCGTTGGCGGAGGCACCGACGCCGGCGAACGCCATTTCCCCGCGTGACCTCGTCCCGGTGAAGTAGTCGCGCATGTGTGCCTCGACGTCACCGGCCCTCTCGCGCCGCACGTAGGGCGGATTGCCGACGACCGCGTCGTATCCGGTCTGGTCGATCTCGCCGAAGCGGCTCTGCGAAGGGTCGTAGAGCGCGCCGGGAATAAGGCTGTTCGCCCGCTCTGCAATGTGGAGATCCGGGAAACCCTGCTCACGGATCTCGTCGCCGAACGCCAGGAGGTGCCAGAGCAGCTGGATCTGAGTGAGCACGGCGGAGAACGGGTTGAGGTCGTTCCCATAGAGGCGCTCTACCGCGGCGCGCGCGTCTGCGTAGTCGCCGGTCCCGCTATCGGCGATCTCGCCGTAGACCTGCCGGTAGCGCTCGATGAGGAACGTGCCGCTGCCGCACGCGGGATCGATCACCTTCGCGTCGTCGGGGAGTGACAGGCGGTCGAGGATGAACCGTGCGATGGACGGCGGGGTATAAAACTCCCCCTGGTCCTTGCGCTGCTTGCGATCCAGGAACCGGTCGTAGACGCCGGTCATGAGGTCGCCGCGCGCGGTAGCGAAGTCAAAGCGCGACATCCGGAACAGCGACCATTCAAGCGTCCGACTGAGGTCCGGTGACGACATGGCGATGACCCAGTCCATCTCCGTCTCATCGAAGGCGGACGAGTAGAAGTGTCCGCCCGTCCGATACGCCTCCTCGAGCAGCCGCGTATAGCCGTGCCCAAAGTAGTCCTTCATGCTCTGGAAGGCGGCGACCCCGCCGTTGCAGAGGTAGCGGCGGCGCACGACCCCGTTGGCGGTCTCCTGATCGAAGAAGCCGTGATCCTCCAGGAAGCGGATGAGGAGGATGCGCGCGAGGATGAGGTTCGCCGTCTCGTTGGCGAAGAAGCGCAGGATTTGCGCCCCGTCCTCATCCAGGTCGAGCCCGGTCCGCTCGGCAAAACGCGGCAGAGCATTGAGCGTCAGGCGAGAGATGGCCGGGTCCTGCACGAGGAACTTGCGCAGTTCGGCGGCGTCCCGCCGGTGCTCGCGTTCCATCTCGCGTCCGGTGATCGTGCGGCCTTCGACACCGATGGGATAGGGCTTAAAGTCGAAACCGCCGTATTTGGCGCCGAAGGCGTCAACGCGCTCGGCGATCGCCTGGCGCTGCGGACCGAGTTCGTCGAGCGCCCGTAGGGTGGCACGCTGGAGCATTTGGGTCGTCTCGCCCAGCGTGTCGAAGAAGACGTTGCGGTTGATATTGACGGCGAGCCGCTCCTCGTCGCTTGCGGTCTGTCCCGGGGACACCGACAGGCGGTCGCGGGCGATCAGGTCCTCGTTGCCCTGCCGGAACTCGGCCAACTGGTGAGGAACTCCGGCGACCGCCGCCCGTAGCGGCCAAAAAGCTTCCAAGAACTTCTCAATGGTCGCACCCCGCAGCGGCAGCTCGACGTCCGGCGCCGGCCTAGCGCCGACCGCGCGGACTACGATCATGTCTGGATCGACCATACAAAAGAACGCGGTATCCGCGGTGATGTATTTTGCCTTTTCAGCGAACAGCTTCTGGCGGCGCTTGGGCTTCGCAACTGCGCCCTTCTCGTCCTTCGCCTCCAGCACGATCCAGGACACGCGCCCGGCGTCGTTGCCGCCAGGCGCGAAGACGGTGACGTCCGGACGGCCGCGATGACCGCTGACGTCCGCGACAACTGACGTGCGCGGATAGCCGAGGACCTCAGTGAACAGGTCCCGCAACACGGTATACATGCTGGCCTCCTTCCCCGTCTCGGTGGCAAGCAGTGCCTCCACTGACTTCTGGAAGGTCTCACGCGTCTTAACATCGATAGTCATGGTGGCATCCTAAGCAAGCGCTTCGGGTGCGGCAAACGAAGCCTTCATTCTGCCGAAGAATGTGGCTCAATGCAGCCGATGCAGCCTTGCCAGAGCGGTTGCTACGCTCGTCCGCGATCGCCTAGCTGGGCCTTGCCCGGGGAAGCCTCGCTACGTCCGAGACCTCGAGCCCGCCGGTTATATGTAGTACGGCACAACAGTCGGCGAGACAGGGCCGGAAGAACCAGGGCTTTCCACCGTGCCGTGAGCACGCCATTGGTGAAGTGGTTCCGGTCCGCGAACTCCCATACGGGCCAGCAGCTCATCGCTGCATCACAGGCCAGACAGATGGCAGCATCCGACTACGTGTCAGAACCTCCAGATACCGCTTGCAACCGAAGGGGCGTCCACAAGATGGAAAGCCGTCTGACCGCTTTCGGCTTGATGATGGTGTACCCGGACGTTTGTTCATCAAGCTCGCCACGGATGCAGGTCGGCATTGGGACCGCACCTGTCACCTTCAGTTGTAGGTGTCATATCCCTTGCAGATGGTCACCCCGGCCACGGCGCGCTTAACGCATCATGCGCCCGTGGGATCGGCCACCACGAACGCGCGCGGCGGAAGTGAGCGTCGGACGTTCTCAATGAGGTCGCGTTCGAATGGTAGAAGGTCGATACCATCAAGCCGGATTGAGGCGAGCATGCGTAGCCCTTGGTCGACGTCCTCGATCGGGCCCGTTGAGCGCATGAGCTTGACGGCGATCTCCGCGGGGACGCCATACTCGTCCAACGCGTAGAGGCCGGCGGGGAGGAAAAGGGATTCGGCGCGTGCGGCGAGCAGGCTGTAGTCTCCCGGTCTGGAGCCCTTGAAGCGGGACAGCACGTCGGCTTGGATCCGACTAACGGCCATCAGCTGTCGGCCGAAGGTGTAGCCGACGTAATTCCTGAGGAAGGCGAGGGCGTGTTCCACCGCGTCGCTGACCGACTGGTCATCCCAGCGCTCCTCGACTCTGCGGCGGATGAAGCTGCCGAAGTCCGGCGCCGCCATGAGGCCCGTGAGGACGGCCTGGAGCTGGCTGCCCTTGAAGATGCCATGCCGGCGCAGGCCTGATCCTTGATCCACGTGGTCGAAAATGAGGTTGCAGACGGCGAGCAGCTGGTCCGAGTCGGGCATGCCGCGCCAGATGAGCAGGGCCGGGTTGATGTCGTGCAGTTCGTCGATTGCGTCGAAGAGTGCGTTCTGCGCGGACATCGGCACGTATCGATTCTGCCTGATCGTCGCCTCGCTGAGCTTCGATCCGGAGAACACTTCGGTCAGGCGCTCCTGTGACTGCCGCGACAAGCTGCCGCTCGGCAGGTCCAGCAGCAGCGAGAGGGGCGTTGTGGCATCCTGCTTCTCGATCGGGAGGTCGACGACGTGGTCGCCCTCCTCGACCGCCTCCTCAAGGACGTAGACCTTCCCGATGAAGTAGCGGTTCATTCGACCCGCGCGGCCGGCGATGTTCCGGAAGGTGAAGTCGTCGATCGTCTTGTTGTTGCCCCGGCGTCGATCGAAGATGACGACGTTCTCCGCGACCGTGTTGACGCCCTCGATCATCGTCGAGGTGCACACCAGGAACCGGATGTGGCCGTCCTCGAACGCTCGCACCATGTACTGCTGCAGCGCGCGGGGAACGTTGCCGTGGTGGATGCCGACACCCCTCCGCAAGGCTTGGATTACCTCCCACTCCGACGGGAAGTTCCTCTCGAGCCACTCGACGGCGTCGCGGGTCGTCTCGGCCGGCGGCAGGTCGCACTCGGTGTAGATTAGCTTCGCCGCCTCCCGGGCGCTCCGGGGCGACTGGCAGTAGACCAGCGTCGGGGACGTGAAGCCTCGGCACAGTGCGACCAGCTTGTTTCCGCGCCCAGCGCCCTTCTTCGGCAAGTCGAAGTGGACGACGTCCAGCGCCACGGTCGAGAACGGCGAGGGGAGGAAGACGTGCCGGTATTCCGACGCCAGACCACGCACGTCAGCGATGTTCGGGCCTATGAGGTAGAACTGAGCACCCTGGCGGGCGAAGCGGTGGAAGCATAGGTTGAGGTCGACCGCGCGCTCGTCCGCCTCGCCGCCTCGCAGGTCGAGCTTGTAGAACTCGTCGATGACGAAGAAGTCGACGTCGTCTAGGTCCTTGCGGCTGAGCGCCCGTTCTTGAGTGAGGACGTAGACGGTGGGACGACCGTCGTCGAGGCGCCGCTGGCCGGGGTGGGTGATAATGTCGTGGGATTGGCCGAGGGACTGGCCGATGCGGCGGCGCGTCTCGTCGATAAGGGCGATGGTCGGGACGACGATCACCGCGCGCTTGTGACGCCGGGTGGCGAGGACCGCGTCGATGACGAGGCTCTTGCCGACGCTTGTCGGTGCGCTAAGCACGACGTTTCGGCCGGCGACCAACTCCTGGAAGACGGAGAGCTGCAGACTGTGGAAGAGGCGGTCGTCCTTGAGCCCCGGCACCCGGTGTGCTTCGATGACGAGCTGGTCCTCAAAACTCCTAGGCCTATCCCGATCGACATAGGGGTAGAGCCCAACTTGGCGCACGAGCGAGTCGAGAAGTTCATCGTAGCCTGCCTCGAGCGCCGTCCTGAGCGCGAGCGTTCTGATCACGAGTTCGCGGGCTACCACCGCGTTCCTCTCGTCGTTCGCCATTCGGACCAGCGCACCGAGAATGGCGAAGCAGTTCTCGACGAAAGTGTCCCGGTCGCCCAGATGCCGGCGGATGGTCTCGGCGTCCATCTACGCGCGCCTCAGCCGCTTCTCGAACTCGACGGCGAGTGTGTCCGCGCACTCTACCGGCACGAGGAACATCGCGACTTCGACCCGGTCGAGCTCGCGGCCTAGCTGCGACTTGATGCGGGCGTACTCGGCGTCGACCTCGGCGCGGAGGCGTTCGACGTAGTCCGGGGCGAAGCCGGGGGACAAAGTCGCGCTGTCGTAGGCGATCAGCACAGGAAGCCGCAGCACGCGCAGCAGGTCCGACGTCTTCGCCGTCGCGTCGAGTACAGGGCCGAGGCGATCGACCCTAAGGTGATGAGGTTCGCGCAGCTGTACGATGATCTCGCGCTCCTCGACGAGGACGTCGCGGCTGATGGCCGTCCGCAATTCCTCCAGCACTTCGTCGACGACCTCGCGGTGCGTCGCGGCCGTGATCAGCTTCGAGCGTCCCAGCCAAATCTCCTCGGCGTCCGCTGCCTGGACGATATGGGCGCTGGTGGCGCGCACGCCGGAGGAGGTCCGGAAGAAGATCCGGCAGGCGATGGGCTCAGCCTCGAAGTGGTGGCGCAGGATGGCGTGCAGCATCACCGCGGCGACGACCTGCGGCACGTCGGCGAAGCCGTGCCGTTCGAGCGCCTTCAGCGCTTGGGCGGGCAGCTGCCGCGCGGTCACGTGGTTGATCCCAGCTAGCGTGCTGGCCGGAAGCGTCATCTCGGGCAGCCAGTCGAGGAGATGCTCGATCAGTTCGCTCCTGCGCCACTGGCTATCGTCGTATTCGACATCGAACGCGTAGAGCGCCCTCTTGATCGACGTCTCGTCTATGCGGGCCAGCTCGGAGAAGAAAGGTGACCGGCTCGCGATCTGATAGACTTTCACGGTGGATGACGCCGCCTCGCGCATCCTCTTCAGGCGGTCCTCCCACCAGCGGATGCATTCGGCGCGGGTCCATGCCTTCTCGTGCGGCCTGGTAGTCGACGCGTCCCCCATGGTGCGGACCTTGTCGACGAGCGTGCCGTAAGTGTCCGTCATAAGTTCGTAGGCGGGTGTGGGGCCGCGACCGGCGGCCAAGCGGAGCATCTCATTGATGTTTCGGGCGAGGAGCGACCGCTCCTCCCCCTCCACCTCCCAGAGCATCCGCTCGGCCCAATCGCCGAGCCCCAGCCCCGACTTAGACTTCACGTCCGGATAGCGCTTCCGGAACGAACCGATCAGCGCGTCGAGATCCGGCGATCCGCGCCGCTCGTTCCTGGGCTGCTGGAATGGCGTTAGCTTAGTAGAAGCAGCGCGCGTGGTCACGAAACGGAACCATGCCGTGTCGCCGAACTTGTCGCTGAGGAGCGATTTCTCGCAAACCGAGCTACCCTTGCGCGATTTGTCCCGGGCGGTCAGCTCGGTAATGTTCCACTTCGTGTCAGCCTCCGTAGTCTTCACCTGGATGTATTCATTGACGGTGTGCCCACCGTGCCGGCGTCGCAGAATGATGTCGTCGCCGGTCTCGCATTCGAGTTGATAGATGTCCGGATCTCGAAGCATCTCGAGAGCGAGCCGTGCCGCGACATGGTCTTGCACCCGGAACCCTCGTCTTGCAGCGATGCCGCCGGCGTCGGTGGAGGTGGGGCCGATAAGGGGATCAGCCATGAGGACTGGGCCGCGCTGAGGTGGTGGAGGTCGCCGCGCGATCGCGCGCGTGAAAGGAAGAGCTCCGGCAGTCTGGTTTTCTCGGCTTCCGCAGCTCGAAAGCTATACGGAAAACGAGAGGTCGGGCATCCGATTGAAGGGCGACTTGGAGCAGAGCGATCTTCCTCCCTATACCAGGGCGTCAAGGAATGCCGCAAGCATCGCCGACATACTAGCCGCTATCGCAGCACCGTCCCACTCGGGCCAAGAGCGGTACTCGTCCTGTGTAAATGCCTCGTCGTAGGAACGCCAAGCGCATGTGCGAGCAACGTGCGGACCGGATCGGATGAACGAGCGGCCAGTTACGGGCAATGGTTAAGCGGCGCTGAGCGACTGCAAATGGGTCGTTTCGGCTAACGATGTCATTGGGATCAATTCGCTTGATCAAACCTAATAACCGAGGCGGTCCGCCTTGAGGTCTTACCGCCTCTTTAAACCGCGAGCGCACTTCCAGCCCAGGCGGCGATCAGACCATCTTAAGTTAGGGTATATGGACGTAAAACCATATTAATTTAACATTAAAAAGACGTTAAAAGGATGGTTTTTATTCAAGTCTGCTGACGTCATGCTCTCACTCCAATCACGACGTTCTCGCCACATTGAGGCCACCGAATGGTGCAAGGACGGGGATACGAATGATTATCTGCTTACAAAACACACGAGCGGGTACATGAGGGTCTGCGGGTAGGTCACGCACACACCGCCGTCGAGTATGTGCGGTTAGCCGATGCCACGCTCGAGCACCCGTTATTTGCCATTCAACGCCCGCTTGGCATCAAAGACGGCATCGGCAGCTTGGCCACTGACACGGTCGACATCCCGGTCGAACTGCGCGACGATGCGTGGCGCCGTCAAGCCGTCGAGGCCTTGGCGCAGCAGACGCTGATAGTCCTGGCGGGAATCCGCCTTGGCAAATGTCCGGGCTTTGAATTCCGATAGTGCGGCTTCAAACTTGAGGCGCTCTTTTGGACCAAGATCGGCCTTGGCGGCCTTGAGCGTCTGGTCGAAAGCCGCGGCACTGCTGCCGTCGATGACGGTCGGTGCGCTCGTGCCGAAGCCGCAGGCGGCGACAAACAGGCATGTGGAGAGCAGGATCAGCGATCGCATAGAATAGCCTCTTGAGGATGAACAGGATATCGAGGGTCCAGGCGGTTCTGACGCCTGGCAGACCGTCCGAAGCCTGATAGCCGTCAGCGGATGACGACCACTTTGGCGCCGACATCGCCAGCGATGTCTTTCCAGGCCTTGTCTGCCGTATAGGCGGGCTCGCCAAGCCGCTTCGCCAGTGCAAGGCAGAACCGATCGCCTAACGACAGTCCGGCCGATGCTGTCGCGGCGCGCAAGCGGCCGGCTTCCCAAGCGAGCGCATCATCCGCTGCAACGACAGTGTAGGGGAGGGCGCCCAGCATTGCCTGCACATCTTCAATCGGTGCGCCGAGATGGACGAAGTGGCTGATGACCTCGGCCTGATTGATCGCACACACCGAGGCATCCGCGATCACACCGGCGACCTTGCTGGCCCCGCGCTCGCCTTTTAGCAGTGCGAGGATCCCCGAGGCATCGAGCACGACGTGGGTCATTCGCCGCTCTCCTCGCGCCGTACGGCAAGAAATTCATCGACCGACGCGCCAGGCTGCTGGGTATAACGCTTGGCAATCGCCTGCGCCTTGGCCACTGCCTGCTCCACGGTACGAAGGATGATGCCGTCCGGCGTTTCTTCAACGAGGACTGCACCGCCGCCCTCGAGGCCCAGACGCTTGCGAATACCCACCGGCAGACTCATACGGCCATTCGGCGTGATGTTGACTTGTAGCGTCATGTGACAGCACCTGCATAAAGTGGCATTATTTAATTCATATACCACAATGTTAGACGAGAGACGAGGGACAGGAGTGCGTCGCAATCTGATTAAGCAACCACAATAGTTACTAGCGATAAGCCTAATTCCTGCTAGTAAGATGACGGGCAACATTCTGGGTCGTAACGGAGCCGAAACAGTGATTATCGACGTGCCGACCCCCACTGAGTTCCACACCGCCGGCCTCAATCAACTGTACCTCGCTTGGGAAATCGCGATGCGGGCCGTGCGAGAGTGCGACGGCGCTCGCGATGCGAGCCCGGAGGAAGCGGATGCGCCGGCTGAATATTGGCAGCGCGTGCAACCTGCGCTCGCCAATGCCTATGCGCTGATCCAGCAGGGGATGGAGCTGGCGCTCAAAGGCCGCATCGCGGCGGTATCGCCTTATCTGCTGTTGGGCGACCCTGGCGACTGGCCTAAAAAGGCGGCCACCGAGAACGTCTCGTTCGGTGAGTTCAAGACGATCGACGCGGCCGAACTCCTCAAGGTGCATAATAGCCTCGTGACGGCCGCCCTTGATGACAATTTCAAGGTGTTCTGGGAGCAGGTACGGCGTGATCGCAATCGTATCATGCACTCAACGTCGCGGCCCGTCTTCGATGCAGCGGCGGTGATCCGCACCATCCTTGCTGCGGCCGAGTCGCTGTACGCCGACATGACATGGCCGCAGCGATTGCTCGATATGGAAGCGGACGGCAAGTTCACCGTCTTCGGCTTCGTCGATGATGTGCAGAATAATGTCATGCGCGAGATCGACGACGCGCGACGGTTGCTCGACCCCACTGAGATCAAACGCTTCCTCGGGCTCGACACTCGCCAGCGCAGCTACGTCTGCCCGGTCTGCTACCACCGGGCAAACCGCGACTGGCAGGACGAATGGCCAAAGCTTGCTCAGCTTGCGAGCAAGACTGCCGGGGAAACGAAGCTTCACTGCATCGTCTGTGACGTCACAACCGAGGTCGACCGGCACGACTGCGCCTATGCGCGCTGCCCCGGCAACGTCCTCGCCGAAGACCTGTGCCTGACGTGCGTGCGTGACCAACATCTCGCCGTCGAGATCGACAGTGACCTGCCTGATCCAGACCTTGGTCCCGGCCACCGGTACGAGTTCGTCTTCGGCCAAGGATCGCAGACGTGGGGCGGAGACTATGTCAGCCTCCAACAGCGCCTGCTAGACGATGAACGCGCCAAGGAATACGCGGCGGAGGCGTTGGCAGCATCCCATCTTGCCCGGTGGGAAACAGTGTCGCTCTTTCACAAGCAAGGCGGTGTCTTTCCACACCGCAGCGCTGATGATCGCGCAGTGGGCTATTGGCTGCGAGATGGCGGCCACCTTCACTGGTACGGTGGTGTCAGTGCATACCAGCCCGAACGGGACGGTCCGGTATGATCGGCGACGAGGAAGGTGCGGTAGATCGCCGGGCGCTCATCTCGATCAAGCCATCGTTGCCGTTGCCGGATCTGGCGTCACCGGATCTCAACCAGAGCGACCGCGCCCGGGTTGACCATTTCTTGGCGCGCGCGTCGGCGGATGCGACCTTGCGCGCCTATCGGTCCGACTGGCGGCTGTTCACGACCTGGTGCGACACACGCGGCTACGCCTCACTCCCGGCTTCACCCATTGTCACGGCTGCGTTCCTAAGTGAGCTCGCCAGAGACGGTAGCGCCCATTCGAACGGGCGACCGTTATCCAAGTCGTCCATCGGCCGCCGGCTCGCCGCGATCGTCTTTGCCCACCGCGCCGCTCAGCTCGAACCGCCAACCGTACAAGCCGGCGCGGCCGCGCTCGATCGCGTGATGCGGGGTATCCGCAACGCCAAACGCAGCGATCGCCCGGCAAAGAAGCGGCCGGCCGACAGCGACGTGCTGCGCGACATGGTGCGCCATATTACCGGCTCCACCCTCATCGACTACCGCGATCGCGCGCTGCTCAGCATCGGCATGATGGGGGCGTTCCGCCGCTCCGAGCTGGTCGCGATCCACGTCGCGGATGTGGCCGAGGATCCACGCGGGCTGCTGGTCACAATTCCGTTCTCGAAGGGCGATCAGGAAGGCAGGGGGCAGAGCGTTGCTGTGCTCGATGGTCGTCGCATGGAGCCGGTGCGCCATTATCGCGCGTGGTTGCAGGCCGCCGGCATCACCGAAGGCGCAGTCTTCCGGCGTCTCACCCCGCATGGCCGCCTCACCGACAAGCCGCTCAGCCCGCAAACCGTGGCACTCGTGGTCAAGGCGCGCGCGGCCGCAGCCGGCTACGATCCCGCACTCTTCTCAGGCCATTCGCTACGCGCCGGATTCCTGACCGAGGCGGGCCGGCATGGTGCCAATTTGTTCAAGATGAAGGAGCACAGCCGCCACAAGTCGCTCGAGATGCTGAGCGAGTACGTCCGCGACCAAGAGGCGTTCCGTAATCACGCCGGCGAAGGCTTTGCGTGATGAGCAGGCGCGGAAGGGACGGGTTGGCGTTGGCGAGGATGTCGCATAGGCATGAGGACGAGGGGGCGCTGTGAAGACCGATACATCCGATGACTTCCAGTTCAGCCTGGCAGGCCGCGTGCGCAACCTTGGTTTCGCGCCCTCGCCGCTGAACGCGTTGTTTCCGCTGTTCGAGGCGATCGCGAACGCGTTCCATGCCATCGAAGCGCGCTGGGATCGCGAGGCGATGGCCAAGGGCGTCATCACGGTGACAATCCTGCGCAGCAGCTCGGACGACGAAAACCCGCCGGTCGCCGGCTTCCTGATCGAAGACAACGGGATCGGGCTGAACACTGACAATTGGCGTGCGTTCCGTACCGCGGACACCGCCAGCAAGATCACTCGCGGCGGTAAGGGGGTCGGTCGCCTTTCCTGGCTGAAGGTGTTCCAGAACACGCACGTCAACAGCAGCTTCACCGAAGGCGGCGCAACGCTGCACCGGTCGTTCGACTTCGCTGTCGCTCAAAATGATGCGAGCCCGCTGATCGACCATCAGTTGCGGCCGGCCGGTGCGAGCCCGACCATCGGGACGAGGGTGCGGCTCGAGCCTTACGTGCAATCGTATAGTGCGCACTGCCCGCGCAAAGCCGAAACCATAGCCGCGCACATCATCGGCCATTTCTTGCGCAATTTCGCCAGTTACGAAGTTCCGTCGTTCTCGCTCGTCGACCGCGCCGAACGGATCAGCCTGCTCGATTTCTACAGCAGCAACGTCGAATCCGACACGCCCGAAACACTGAAGGTCGTCCTCGAGCCCGGTGAGGAACCGATCGATGTCGATATGTACCACATCCTGCTCAACAAGGGACTGCGCTTGCATGACGGTGGCAAGCACTGGCACCTGTATGTCGGCGACGGCCGCGTGGTTCGTGACGAGAAGATCGATAACCAGCTTGGGCTTGGCTACATCGGCGAAAATAGTGACTCGGTTTATATCGGGCTGGTATCCGGCGATTATCTAAACGGCCACGTAAACCAGGAGCGTACCAACTTCACGTTCCGGGAGGACGACTATCGCAGCTTGCATCAGGCGGCGGTCGATGCCGCCAAGCGACACCTGGCGCCGTATATCGAGCAGGTGCGCACCAAACAGGCCGGTATTACCTTGCGCGTAGTGCGTGAGAACCCGCAGTTTCTGGCCGTCGCCAGTAATATCCCGGCCTTTGTCGAGGAGCACCTATCGCTCAACGCCAAGTCCGAGGAAGATATCTATATCGAGTTGGCACGCCAGCGCCGACGCAAGCAGCGCGAGACGAAGCGCGAGATCAAAGCGCTGTCGGCTGGTAATGCTAGCGAGGTCGTCGACCGCGTGCAGAAGGTCGCCAGTGCGATCAACTCGGACAAGAAAGCGTCGCTTGCCGAATATGTCGTCAAGCGGAAGGAGATCCTCGATCTTTTGGATAGCTCATTGGCGTACGTCGATCCCGAGAAACGGGATTACCTGCGCGAGGAGATTGTCCACGATCTCATCATTCCGATCCGATCAGATGGCGAAGCGCTCGATTATGAAGACCATAACCTATGGATTCTCGACGATCGACTGGCGTTCTATTCCTATTTGAAGTCCGACAAGCCCTTCACGACGTTTCTCACCGACAGCGACAGTACGCGCGAACCGGACATCG
>JAAIGE0100852248.1_pt1 | contig 14560 bp, 11 predicted proteins | sample 6487951 | NCBI WGS metagenome assembly JAAIGE01 (sample SAMN13974128, study PRJNA590717) | phyllosphere metagenome | biome: tomato field; feature: multiple bacterial spot infested tomato fields; material: tomato leaves; isolation source: leaves from tomato fields | host: Solanum lycopersicum ... | reverse complement strand
GAGTCGGGCGGACCTCTGACCGTCACGCACCCCGATGTCACGCGCTACTTCATGACCATCCCCGAGGCCTGCCAGCTCGTCATCCAGGCCGGCGCGGTCGGGCGGGCCGGTGAGGTGCTGATCCTCGACATGGGCGAGCCGGTCTCGATCCTCGATGTGGCCAAGCGCATGATCGCCATGTCCGGCAAGACGGTGGAGATCGTCTTCACCGGGCTGCGCAACGGTGAGAAGCTGCACGAGGAGCTGGTGGGCGATCGGGAGAGGCTGGAGCGGCCGTTCCACCCGAAGGTCTCGCACACGCGGGCGGACCCGATCTCGCCCGATCGTCTCGACAAGGCGGGCTGGAAGGCGCGCATGTTCGCCGAGCCGCGCAACAACGACACGGCGATCATCACGCCCCTGCAGGTAGACCCCGAGAGGACCTCGTGACCGAACGCATCTACATGTCCTCGCCAGATGTGGGGCAGCTCGAAGAGGATGCGGTGGTCGCGGCGATGCGCTCCGGCTGGATCGCGCCGCTCGGTCCCGACGTCGACGCGTTCGAGAGGGAGGTCGCCGCGCGCGTGGGAGTGGCGCACGGCGTCGCTCTGAGCTCCGGCACCGCCGCACTGCACCTCGGACTCGTGTCGCTCGGAGTGGAGGCGGGCTCCGTGGTCGTGACATCGACCATGACCTTCGCGGCGACCACCAACGCGATCGTCTACACAGGGGCCGAGCCTTACTTCGTCGACGCCGACCCGGCCACCGGGAACATGGACCCGGCGTTGCTGCGTCAGGCGCTCGAGCAGCTTCGCGCGGCGGGTGAGAGGGTGTCGGCGATCGTCCCCGTCGATCTGCTCGGCAAGGCCGTCGACTACACCGCCATCCTCGGCATCGCCGATGAGTTCGGCATCCCCGTGCTCGCCGACGCCGCGGAGTCGCTCGGCGCCACTCACGCGGGCGCGGCAGCGGGCAGCTTCGGGCGCGCGTCGATCGTGTCGTTCAACGGCAACAAGATCATGACGACGTCGGGCGGAGGGATGCTCCTCACCGACGACGAGGCACTCGCCGATCGAGTGCGCTACCTCGCCACTCAGGCTCGTCAGCCGGTCGTGCACTACGAGCACACCGACATCGGATACAACTATCGGCTGAGCAACCTGCTCGCGGCGCTCGGCCGCGCGCAGCTGTCCCGTCTCGACCAGATGATCGCCGCTCGTCGCGAGATGCGCGAGTTCTACAAGGCGATGTTCCTCGACGTCGACGGGGTCGAGGTGTTCGGTGCCGAGGGGGACGAGCACGACAACGTCTGGCTGACCTCGATCCTCGTCGACGAGGACGTCACCGGGTGGACGCCGTCGGAGCTCGCCGCCTTCCTCGCGGAGGACTCCATCGAAAGCCGACCGCTGTGGAAGCCCATGCACCTGCAGCCTGTGTTCGCCGGCCACCGCGGCATCATCACCGGCGCGTCCGAACGGCTCTTCGAGCGCGGCCTGACCCTGCCGAGCGGTTCCGCCCTCACCGACGAGCAGCGAGAGCGCGTGACGTCGCGAATCCGCTCCTTCCTCGACGGGCGAGCGGCATGACGGCCGCCTCTCGCTCGTACGATCTGCCCAAGCGTCTGCTCGATGCCGCCGCCGCGGCCGTTCTGCTCGTCGCGCTCGCCCCGGTCATCCTGCTGACGGCGCTGTTCGTCGCGGTCAATCTGGGGCGCCCTGTGCTCTTCGCACAGCCGCGGCCGGGGCGGGGAGGCAGGGTCTTCACGCTGTACAAGTTCCGGTCCATGCGCGCTGTCGACGAGCAGCGGGGTCGTGTCACCGACGAGCAGCGACTCACCCGGTTCGGTCGCATCCTGCGGGCATCGAGCCTCGACGAGCTGCCTTCGCTCTGGAACGTCTTCCGTGGAGACATGAGCTTCGTCGGACCTCGGCCCCTGCTCGTCGAGTACCTGGACCGCTACACCCCAGAGCAGGCGCGTCGACATGAGGTGCGTCCGGGCATCACAGGCCTCGCCCAGGTCAGCGGTCGCAACGCCGTGGCGTGGGAGGAGCGGTTCCGTCTCGACGTGCACTACGTCGAGCGGCGCAGCCTGGCCCTCGACGCCCGTGTGCTCGCTGCCACCGTCCGGTCCGTCGTGAAGCGGGAGGGCATCTCGGCTGAGGGGCACGCGACCATGAGCAAGTTCGGGGAGAGCGATGCCTGAGGACATCGTCGTCATCGGTGCTGGCGGATTCGGGCGCGAGACGCTCGATGTCATCGAGGCGATCAACGCGGCCGGCGCTGAGGCGCGCTGGAATGTTGTCGGCGTGGTCGACGATGCGCCCAGCGCGAGGGACCTCTCGCTGCTCGCAGATCGCGGCTACCGACACCTCGGCACCGTTGCCGATTACGTGGATCGGTTCGCACAGGCATGCCACGTCATCGCGATCGGATCGCCTGCAGTACGCGCGCGCATCGTCGCCCTCCTCGTCGCCACAGACGCCGCCGAGGCACTTGTCCATCCTCACGCGGTACTCGGCTCCCGCACGGTCCTGTCCGCAGGCGTGGTCGTCTGCAGCGGTGCCCAGATCTCCACCAACGTAAGCCTGGGTACCCACGTGCACGTCAACCCCGGTGCCATCATCGGGCACGACTCCGAGCTGGGTGATGTCTGCTCGATCAATCCGGGCGCCATCGTCTCGGGCGCGGTGACCGTGGAAGCGAGAAGTCTCATCGGCGCCGGTGCCGTCGTCCTTCAAGGCCTGACCGTGGGTGAGGACGCGACGGTCGGAGCGGCGGCCTGCGTGACTCGCGACGTGAATCCCGGGGCCGTGGTGAAGGGCGTTCCGGCGCGATGAAGAATGTCTGGATCATCAACCACTACGCAACTGATCCCGCGGAGTCGCCCAGTGGTTCACGGCACTACAGTTTGGCCACTCATCTTCCTTCGCACGGCTGGTCGGCGACTGTCATCGCCGCGAGCACCGAGCATCCTTCCGGTCGCCAGCGCATCAGCGGCAGGGGAAGGCAGATGGACCGCGAAGCAGGAGGAGTCCGGTTCCGCTTTCTCCGCACCCCTGACTACAGCGGAAACGGGATCGCTCGGATCCTGAATCTCCTCGTCTTCACCGCGCGCCTCCTCCTCCCTTCCGGGACCCGAGGTCTACCTCGACCCGATGCCGTCATCGGCAGTACGGTGCACCCGCTCGCCGCCTGGGCGGCGTCGGTTCTCGCGCGACGAGCGGGAGTCCCTTTCGTGTTCGAGATCCGAGATCTCTGGCCGCAGACGCTCATCGACATGGGCAAGCTCTCCGCGTCCTCGCCCGTCGCGGTTGTGCTCCGATCTGTGGAGCGCATGCTCTGCCGTCGTGCCTCCCTCGTGGTCACCCTGCTTCCGTTCGCATCGCAGTATCTCGAGCACCAGGGAGTCCCGGCCGACAAGATCGTCTGGATCTCCAATGGGTGCGATGTCGGCGATTTCACTCTCGCGACTCCCGCCACGGAGCAGGACGAACCGTTCACTTTCATGTACTTCGGCTCCGTCGGGCTCGCGAACGGAGTCGATCACATCATTCGCGCGTTCGAGCCCCTTGCGGCCGATTCGAGGCTGGTCGTGTATGGCGTGGGGCCCGCGCTGCCGGAGGTGAGAGCGCTGGCGAGAGCGCAGGGGATTCACGAGTCGGTTGACTTCCGCGGCTCGATTCCGAAGATCCAGGTTCCTCAGGAGATCTCGCGAGCTGACGCGCTGGTGATCAACGTGCTCGATCTGCCGGTGTATCGCCATGGAATCAGCATGAACAAGCTCTTCGACTACCTCGCCGCAGCCCGTCCTATCGTGATCGCGAGCAGTGCTCCGAACAACCCGGTAGCCGAAGCGAATGCGGGGGTGACAGCTCCAGCGGCCGATGTGCCGGCGTTCGCCGCAGCGCTCCGGAAGGTCCGCCACAGCACCACGGGCGATCGCGAACAGTGGGGCGCGAACGGGCGACGACTGGTGGAGACAGAGTATGACTACGCCGTGTTGGCGGGCAGGCTCGGCGAGGCGCTCACGGCAGTCGCTTCAACTGGAGGGTCAGTTCGGGGATCGACCGATCGGGTCGTCTGACCAGAGTGCATCCAGCGCTTCCGGATCCGGATACGTGATGAGGACCGCGTCGTGGCGGCCGAAGTACACGAACCGAGTCCCCGCGCTCGCGGCCGCGGCGGAGCCCGGGCAGCTCCGGGCACGAAGCACATAGAGTGGCGATCGAAGCTGATCGAGCACCGATCGATGTGGTCACCATCCGGCGGTCCTCGGGGTTGATCTACACCCGGTCATCCAGCGCCCGGCGGTATGCCTCTACGAGCGGAGCGACTTGCTCGTCCCACGTAGGGATCCCGGAGAAGGTGTCGGCGAATCGCTTGGCGTCGAGCTTCGTGATGCGTCGAAGTTGCTCAGGCAAAGTGGAGATGTCGCTGACGAGCCAAGAGGCTCCGTTCTCTCCTAGTGCGCGTCGGAACTCGATGAGATCTGTCGCGAGCACGGGCCGGGGTGCAGCCAGCGCTTCGAATAGCTTGTTTGCGCTGGAATACTGCGCCGATAGGCTGGTCGGCTCCATGAGGCAGAGAGCCACATCCGCCTTCCTGACATGACCGACGACTTCGAATGGCGGCACCGGCGGAAGCCAGTGGATGTTGTGATTTTCAGCGGCAGCCGCGCGAACATCAGCCCCAAGGACACCGTCGCCCACGAACACAACGTGTACGTCGGGTACGCGCTTGAAGGCGTCGAGAATCAGGGGAATGTTTCGGCCCACGCTGAGGTGACCAGTGTGGATGTAGAGGATTTCATCCTGGGAGACGCCGATGGACTCCCGCAAATGCGGCTCCTTGTGAGATGAGTCCACCGGCACATTTGTCACCGGCACAACGCGATCCAGTTGATAGCGTTCCTCGTACCAGGCCGCGATCGACGGATTCACTGCGCTTCGAACCGCGGCGCGATAGATGAATCCTTGCTCGATCATCTGGGCCGCTCGTTTCTTGATACCCCGCATCGCGACAGTCTCCGTCTCGAGCTCATGCGGGTTGTACACGAGCGTCGCGCCAGTGCGTTTCGCAAGAAGCGCACAAAGCGGTAGCACCCACACATTGTGTGCGGCGATGGCCGAGACGGGCTTGCCGCGATAGGCGCGGTAGACGTTGGGTTGCCAGAGCAGGAGTTTCAGGAGGCGACCGATGTTTCCCTTTACACCGCTCCCTCGGACTCGGACGTACTTCACCCCCGGGGCGACTACTTCCTCCCGGGGAAGGGATCCGCTCAGGATGCCGACAGCATGCGTCTCCGCGACATCGAGTCCTGATTGAAGACTGGTCGCAAGTTTGAGGATGCGACTCGAACCGATGAGATTCGACGGATAGACGATCAGGTTAAGCCCAGCATGCGTAGGCGTTTGGTCGGCGATGGGAGGTCTCCATTTCATTTCTCGGCTCGGACTATCTCGGGCGGCAGCAAATCAGAGCACTGCTTCGACCCGCATGTCCCGACCGCCAATGGCGCGTTGCTCTATGTCGCCATGACCGGCAGTGGGGCAGGCGCTCGATCGAGGGCGTCGGTTCCGACCCTGGCCACATACTCGTTCACTCGGGGCGACCGGACGTATTTCTCATGTAGCCAGCGCCCGATCAGAAGCATCGCAGCGAAAATCATCCAGGTGTACGACGGATCGAGGTTTGAGCTGCCCATCATTGTGATGACGGGGGAAAGAAACACGTAGATCAGAAGGGCGAGCCCAGCGAACCGATCAGCGATTGCAAGCTGCGAAGCGCGGTAGACGCGCCAGCCCACGCGGGCAAGTTGAAATAGCACGACGACCATCGCGATAGTTGGCAGCAGACCATACTGGCTGAGGACTTCGGTGAAGCCGCTGTGCGGGCTGAGAATTCCGTAGGTGGGCCGATCGTCCCCGCCAGCCATGCTCATGCGAGTTTCGAAGCCTCCGGGGCCGAGTCCGGTGAACCCAGTCTCGACCGAGAACCTAAGTCCGTTGACGAGAAGGTTGGTGCGCACGGCTCCTGTACGACCCTCATTGAATAGTGCAATGTATGCGGGGTCGATAGAGAGGAGCGACGCGATTCCTCCGGGGAACCCTGCTACAAATAGGGCTCCGACGCCGAGAAGGATGATGAGTGTGGGCGATGCCAGGGGAACGCGGACGAGCACGACTGCGAGGAGTATCACCGCCGCGATGCCGACGCCGAGGAAGGACTCCGACATGACAACACAGACCGGACCTGCCAGCGCTCCGAGGGTGAGGAGAACTCTCGTACTCCGGCGCCGGACTACAGCCAACCCTGCGAGGAATATGACGGAACTCAGCAGAGCGAAGTGAGCGTAGTCATTCGGGTTCCCGAATGTGCTCGCGGTTCCGTCATCCGTCAGCAACCCCTGGGGATCACGAAAACTGAAGTGGTTCGGCGCTCGCCAGCCTGTTCGCGCTTCGTAGATGGCTAGCGAGCCGGTTACGACGAAAGCGAGAACCCACCCTGCGATAAGAGATGCCACGAGCCTGCCGTCCACCGGCAGAAGCATGAATGCGAGGACGAGCATCGCTCCGATGAAGATCGACAAGAGTTCGGAAGCGCCGTACTCGCCGACCCCACGGAAGACCGCGAGGAAGAGAGCGCAGAGCGCGCCGACCGCAGTCAGCCAGTAGACGGACGTGCGCAAGGGAGACGACTGATCTCTGCTGCGTTTTCCGTTGATGATCGCTCCGATGAAAAGAAGCAGGATGATGACCCGGAAAGCGAAAAGGGGTCCGATTGACGGAGTCAGAGGCCCCAACGCAGCCGCCAGCGGCAGAAGAAAGAGGAGGAACCGTTCCCATTTGCTGCTCGATGGGGGGGCTAGGCGCGGCTCCAATCGAGGGGCGCGGCGCGGTCCTCGAGCGCGATGGATCTGAGACGGTGTCATGCTGTCGTACTGCTTCCAGAGGTCCGTAGTGCTCCTTTGTCGAGCAGCACATCGAGGGCGTCGGCCGAGGCTCGGCCATCGTGCATCCTTCGCGCGAACCGTGGCCCGCGGGCAGCGATTTCTGCGGCGGTGTCGAGGTCGGCAACGACATCTGCGAGAACGTCCTCAAGGTCAGACGGCGTTGCATTGACGATCGGGATATCGTCGCCCGCGGCTTGTCGTACCGTCGGAAGGAGGTCGCCGATCACAAGCCGGCCCGCAGCCAGCGCTTCGACAGCTGTCACTCCGTAGGCGCCGATCTGCACCTGATCGACGAGGATGTCAACGCTGCGGATGAGGTCAGCCATTCTAGAGCGGGCCACTACTCCGGCTGCGACAAGCTCGATCTTGCCTGCTGCGTCGAGGCGCTCGAGGACGGGAAGGATCGTCCTCGTTCCACGGAGGGTGGAAGTTGCACCGCTGGGCCGATGCAACACACGAGGACGGGGGTTCCGAAACGCGGGCAGCGGCGAAGACCACTCGCGCACAGCGATCGCCAGCGGGAGGAGTCGCGAGCCAGGAAGGTGGTCGAGAAGGTCTGGCGTAGACACGAACAAGGGCAGTCCCGATTGCCCGGCCGTTTCCCGGTTCCGGGCCGCGCGGGCTGCTTGCGAGGCCCGCTCCTCCCGGTCCATGTCGCCGAAGAAAGAATGAGGGTTGAGGTCGATGCTGCGTTCCGGATCTCTTACATCACTCCCATGGAACACGATCCCGCACCGAGTGCCGCGATCCTCGAACCACCGCGCCTCATCCGTGAACCGGCGGTCCGACGGAGCGCCAGTAAGGGGGAAATTACTCTCGTTTAGGAAGACTGAATCTGCAGGAATCGATCGCTCGACCATCCAGCGTCTCCACCACTTCGGCGAGAGTCGGTAATGGGGGATCGATCGATCGGATCTGTCTTTGATGGCCGATCGGTGCAGTGTCCGCGCTGCGATGCCATCGAATGCCAACGTCTTCGACTCGATGCCGCGATGGGTCTCTACCGCGCGAGCCCAGGCATTCGCCTGACTCGCGGTGTTGAGTGGTCCGACTCGAAGAACGGGGGTCACGTTGATGTCCATCTCAGCCCAGGGGCGCGCATGATCAGACATAGTCTATGTGCGAGCAGGTCCGCACTTTTCGCGCGTGCGGCTACGTGGCGGTAGGTTCACTCGTGTGACTCCGACAGCGTTCTTCCGCAGGCCCGACTATGGTCACGCGGCGACCGGCAGTCTGGGGCGTAAGGGCGCCCTCGCGCTCGTGACTCGGGTGGCACCGGGGGGTGCCACCCTCCTGACGAACATCTTGATTGGCCGCCTAGGCGGCAGTGTTTTGTTGGGCTCTACACAGACCGTGATGTCTGCGGCGTCGTTGGGTGCCCTCGGATACCCCGCCGGGCCTGCAGCCAGCCGATACCTCGCCTCGCTGAACGCGCAAGAACGCCCCGAGCTTGCGCGAGCTGCCGCCCGTTTCCTTGTGCATCGCGTAGCGCTGGTGTCTTTGGGGCTTGCAGCTGTCGGTTCAGGTGTGGCGATGCTGATCGGCATGGACTCACCGGCAGTCGCCGTGATGATTGGCGTCATGTTGGTCGCGATAGCGGGTCGCACCTTCACGGAAGGACTTCATTTCGGTGGGGGGGAGGGTGCGAGGCTGGCGAAGTGGAGCGTGGTGGTCGCCGCTGGCAGCACGTGTGTCGCCGCCATCCTGCTGCTGGTCGGGGTTCGGGATGTCTGGGTTCTCGCCCCGCTGGCTGGTCTGAACCTCCTATTCTTTGCGCTCTCATGGCCAAGACGTTCGGGCGGTCGACTGCCCGAATCACTGCGGCGAGAGATTCGCGTATTCATCGTTCTCTCAATGCTGGGGTCCCTGACGAGCACCGGATTCGCGCAGGCTGCGATCCTGGTCGCAGGCGCAACACAATCCTTGGGCTTCGTCGGTCACTACGCGGCGGCTATGACCCTTACGACGCCGATTGCGCTGGCTGCCTCCGCACTCAGCGCGGTGCTCTTCCCTGCGCTTGCCGCGGCCCATGGCGCGGCCGCCAAGGACGTCGTCGCGAAGCGACTTCGCTCGACCACATCGCTAATGGTGTCCGCGATGATCGCGATCTACATTCCCGCAGTGCTCGTGTCGGATCTCGCCATCGGTCTGGTTTGGGGCCCCGGATTCGAAGAGTCGGAATGGATAATCCTGTTCCTCTTGCCCGCGGCCGTCGCTGGAACTCTGGCTGTACCGGCGGTGAGCGCTGTTACTGCCGCTTCGAACAGAGGCATGGCGCTGTCCGCCACCTCGAGCGCCATTGGTGCTCTATGTGGCGTGGCAGTTTGGGTTATTGGAACGGCTCTCGGGGCGGAGTACACAGTCCCGATGGGCTACGCGGTGGGAACAGTCGTCATCGCTGCGGTTCCGTGGGTCATTGCGTGGCGACAGAATCAGCTCGATTGGTGGCCCGAGACGATGGTGGCTCTCGTCGGACTGATTCTCCCTTTGCTGATCGTCGTGGCAAATCGGACGTTCTTCGGCGGCGGCCTCTGGCTCTCCCTGGGGGGTGCAATCCTGCTCTCGGGTTTCTGGTTGGTGGTGCGTCGCCGCCACATCTCACAACTGATACGCAGGAGGTGAAGCGCCGGCACATTGGGGCACTTCAGGTGACGCATGATTGAATCGCTGAGTGAGTGATCCCGCCCTGCCCCCCGCGTCCCGACGAGAGCAGCGCGCTGCTCGCGAGGCGGGGCGGGGAGATCTCCGTGATCTCGGTCTCGACCAGCCTAGGCAAGACCTGGAGGTCGCTGACGGCCCAAGAATGCGGCGCCACCGTCGTGCCTGGGTATGGAGTTCGGTTGTCTTCCTTCTTCTGGTCGCCCTGGTGGTCGCGGGGGTTTGGGTCGGCATCCGTGTTTACACTCAGGCGCAGGAAGCGCGGGCCCACCTGCAAGCCGCGATGCCTCACGTCGCCGAGGTGAAAGCGGCGATGCTCGCTTCTGACCCCGATGCCGCAGCAGTGGCAGCGGCGGCCTTTCGAAGCGAAGCGCTCGCCGCGCAGAAAGCTTCGTCGGGCAAGGTGTGGGACCTCGTTGAAGCGATCCCGCTCCCTCCGATCGAGAACGTGCGCGCCGTTGGCGCTGTTTCTGACGTGGCCGTGACACTCGCCGACGAGGTGCTGGTTCCGGCCAGCGGTGTCAATATTTCGACTCTTGCTCCGGCGGGTGGGCGGATGGACGTCGAGGCGCTGCGCTCTCTCTCTGGCCTGCTCGATCAGATCGTGGCAGGCACGGACTCGGCTGAGGCGCGAATTGCGCAGATCGATCAGGGTGCGCTGATCGACATGGTTCGTTCCGGCGTAGCGCAGGTCGAAGACGCGCTCATCGAGGTGGCTGGCGTGGCGCGACCCGCACGGGACGTCGTCAAGGTGTTGCCCGATGCGCTCGGCGCATCAGGGGCGCGAAATTATCTCGTGATGTTCCAGGGGAACGCAGAGGCTCGTGCGAGCGGCGGAGGCCCCGGCTCGTTCGTCGTTCTGCGCGTAGAGAGCGGATCGTTGTCGATCGTTCGCGAGGCGGCCGCTACGGAGTTCGCCTTCGCGATTCCCGAGTCTGTCGCTCCTGTCGGGGCGGAGACCGAGGCGCTGTACTCCGACATCGTCGGGCGCTGGATCTCGAACCTCACCTCCACGCCGGACTTCCCGACGAGCGCGGCGCTCGCCAAGGGATGGTGGGCGACCGAGTTCGATGACCAGATCGATGGCGTGATTTCCATCGACCCTGTCGCGCTCTCATACCTGATCGCTGCAACGGGGCCGATCACTCTGCCGACTGGAGACGTTCTCACAGCGGAGAACACCGCCCCATTGCTGTTCAACGAGGTCTACTTCCGCTATCCGCTGGGAGTCGATTCCAGCCGATTCTTCTCTGGTGTGTCACTGTCGGTGTTCGACGCCTTGATCGGTGGTGACGTCAAACCGATTCCGATGATGGCGGCACTCACCAAAGCCGCGGAGGAGGGGCGGCTCAAGGTGTGGAGTGCCGACGAGGACGAGACCGCGCTCCTAGGGGAGTCACCTCTGAGTGGTCGGCTGCCGACGACCAACGACGATCAGACCGCTGTCGGAGTTTTCTTCAACGACACGACAGGGTCGAAGATGGATTACTACGTCGACGCGACCGTTGCCTTGACGACTGACCAGTGCACCACGTCGGCAGCCCCGACGTGGACCACGAGTGTCACGCTCAACAACACGATCTCTCCCGAAGCCGCTCGAGAGCTTCCGCGATACATCTCCGGCCCGTACTACACGCCTGGCGATATCGGCACCGATTTCGTCGTTTATGCCCCGGTCGGTGCGACTATCGACAGTTGGACCGTGAACGGGCAGACGTATGACGCGAAGGCGCACACGGCTCACCTCGGGCGTGATGCCGTGCGAATCAACATTCCACTCTCGCCTCTAAGCAGTGCGACCCTTGAGGTGAAGATGTCCGGAGCGGACGGCACGATCTCGGACGACTACGGCACCGCCACAGTCCTTCACACCCCGATGGTCCGCGACACCCCGGTGACGATCGACGCTCCCGGCTGCGGTTAGTCGTCAGGCGGCTGGGGCGCTGCCACGGCGGCGCCCCAGCCACGCCACGGCCAGGCATCCGACGGCTGCTCCCAGGGTGTTCGCGACCACGTCCGACACGGTCGAGAACCGCGTGGGAAGGGCGAGCTGCACGGTTTCGATGAGGATGCTGGTGGCGCCGCCGGCGGCGATCACCGCCCACGCAGGCAGGGTCGGCCAGGCGAGGGCGACGAGCACGCCGAACGGGACGAAGAGAGCGATGTTGGCGGTGAACTCCAGCACCGGATAGCCCACCTCGAAGGCAAGACCCCATCCGTCGAGCACCTGAGCCAGGGTGGCGACGATGCCGGTGACGGCTTCGGCATCCTGCCCGGGGAGCCAGACGATCAGCCCGAGGGCGATCAGGTAGGGGAGGAGCATGACGCGCGCCGCCGAGCGCAGGCGCGCGCGGGGTGCGATCGAAGAGGTCATCGGGAACGAGGCTAGCGTCCGCCGCCGTTACGATGGAGCGCGTGACCGTCGACCCCGCGCTGCCGCTGTCTCCGTATCGAGAGATCGGTCGCGAGGAGTGGGCGCGGCTCGCCGCCGGGCTCGACCAGCCGCTCACCGAGACGGAGGTCGTCGAGCTGCGCGGCATCGGTGATCGTCTCGACCTCACCGAGGTCCGCGAGGTCTATCTCCCGCTCAGTCGTCTGCTCAGTCTCTACGCGACGGCCACGAAGCGCCTCGGAGCCGCGACGAGCTCGTTCCTCCAGGAGGACGACACGACCACGCCGTTCGTCGTGGGTGTGGCCGGTTCCGTGGCCGTGGGCAAGTCGACCATCGCCCGCCTCCTGCGTGAGCTCATGAGCCGGTGGCCGGGGACGCCGCGGGTCGAGCTCGTCACCACCGATGGATTCCTGCACTCGAATGCGGAGCTCGAGCGTCGCGGACTCATGGACCGCAAGGGGTTCCCCGAGTCGTACGACCGGCGTGCCCTGATCGAGTTCCTCACGAAGGTGAAGAGCGGCGTCGCCGAGGTGCGCGCCCCCTTCTATTCGCATATGCGCTACGACATCGTGCCGGATGCGCACGTGGTGGTGCGGCGGCCGGATGTCGTCATCGTCGAGGGGCTGAACGTGCTGCAGCCGCCGCCCGCGCCGAACGACGTGGCCGTCAGCGACCTGTTCGACTTCTCGATCTTCGTCGACGCCGACAGCTCCCACATCGAGAAGTGGTACGTCGACCGGTTCCTCGCCCTCCGCGCCGGCGCCTTCTCGAATCCCTCCTCCTACTTCAACGTGTTCGCGCATCTCACGGACGAGGAGGCCGTGACGACGGCCCTCGGATACTGGAACGAGATCAACATGCCGAACCTCGTCGAGAACGTCATGCCGACCAAGCACCGCGCCCGTCTCGTGCTCAACAAGGGCGCCGACCACAACGTCGAGAGCGTGCTCCTGCGCAAGCTCTGACACGCCGTCCAATTCGTTCAGAATCCTCGCAAAAAGCCGCGATTATCCTTGGCTCCATGTGTGGAATCGTCGGATACGTGGGCCCGCGGCCCAGCCAGGACATCCTGCTCGCCGGGCTCGCCCGCCTCGAATACCGCGGCTATGACTCTGCCGGAGTCGCCGTCATCGACGAGAGCGGCTCCCTCGGCATGCGCAAGAAGGCCGGAAAGCTCGCCGTGCTGCGCGATTCGCTCGCCGACGCCTCGCTCGGCGACGGCAGCACGGGCATCGGGCACACCCGCTGGGCCACCCATGGCGGCCCCACCGACGAGAACGCGCACCCGCACCTCGCCGACGACGACAAGCTCGCGCTGATCCACAACGGAATCATCGAGAACTTCTCGGCGCTGCGCGAGGAGCTGCTCGCCGACGGCGTCACCTTCCGCAGCGAGACCGACACCGAGGTCGCCGCCGCGCTGCTCGGCCGTGAGTACCGCGAGAACGGAGGCGACCTCCAGCTCGCCTTCCGCAGCGTCGTCAACCGCCTCGAAGGCGCCTTCACGCTGCTCGCCATGCACCAGGACCACCCGGGTCTCGTCGTCGGTGCTCGCCGCAACTCCCCGCTCGTCATCGGACTCGGCGAGGGCGAGAACTTCCTCGGCTCCGACGTCGCGGCCTTCGTCGAGCACACCCGCAAGGCTCTCGCGATCGGTCAGGACCAGATCGTGTCGATCACCCCGGATGCCGTCTCGGTCACCGACTTCGCCGGCACGCCGGTCGAGGCCGAGCCGTTCGACGTGTCGTGGGACGCCGGTGCCGCCGAGAAGGGCGGCTGGTCGAGCTTCATGGCCAAGGAGGTCGCGGAGCAGCCGGAGGCCGTCGCCAACACGATCCGCGGCCGCGTGCAGGGCGACCAGGTCGTCATCCCCGAGCTCGACGGTCTCGACGACCTCTTCACCGGCATCAACCGCGTCATCATCACCGCCTGCGGCACCGCCGCCTACTCGGCCCTCGTCGGCAAGTACGCGATCGAGCAGTGGGCGCGCATCCCCGTCGACGTCGAGCTCGCGCACGAGTTCCGCTACCGCGACCCCGTGATCGGCGACGACACGCTCGTCGTGTCGATCAGCCAGTCGGGCGAGACGATGGACACGCTCATGGCCGTCAAGTACGCCCGTGAGCGCGGCGCACGCACGCTGTCGATCTGCAACACCCAGGGCGCCACCATCCCGCGCGAGTCGGATGCCGTCGTCTACACCCACGCAGGACCCGAGGTCGCCGTCGCGTCGACCAAGGCGTTCTCCGCACAGATCACCGCTCTCCTCCTCCTCGGCCTGCACATGGGCCGCGTGCGCGGAGCCGTGACCGACGCGTCGGCCGACGTGGCCGAGCTGCTGGCGCTGCCGGAGAAGATCGCCGAGGTCCTCTCCAGCGAGCAGGAGCACGTCTCCCAGCTGGCCGGATGGATGGCCGACACCCGTTCGGTGCTGTTCCTCGGCCGTCACGTGGGCTACCCGATCGCGCTCGAGGGCGCGCTCAAGCTCAAGGAGATCTCCTACATCCACGCCGAGGGCTTCGCCGCGGGCGAGCTCAAGCACGGCCCCATCGCGCTGATCGAGCCCGGTCAGCCGGTGT
>JAAIGE0100710586.1_pt1 | contig 14561 bp, 17 predicted proteins | sample 6487951 | NCBI WGS metagenome assembly JAAIGE01 (sample SAMN13974128, study PRJNA590717) | phyllosphere metagenome | biome: tomato field; feature: multiple bacterial spot infested tomato fields; material: tomato leaves; isolation source: leaves from tomato fields | host: Solanum lycopersicum ... | reverse complement strand
GCGAGGCGCGAGACCGTGGATGCCGAGACTTCGACTAGCTTACCTCCCGCGCGGGAGAGCGCGGCAACGGCGCTAGCGGCCTCACGGGCGCCAGGGCATCTCGACTGGAAGGCGTCCAACGTGGAACAAGAGTTGGGTCTCACCCGCCCCTACCGAGATCCCGGCAACACTGAACCCTCGGCCGCGCAGCACGCCAACATCCACCAGGTCATCCAGTGCCCTTCCCGCGCCAGCGGCCACCACTACGTCGGGGAGCGCCAGAGGCAGCCGCAGCTCGGCCATCTCGCCTTTGGTCCTGAGGTCGAAGCCGGAGGTACGGACCCTGATCTCCAGCAAGCGCCCCTCCACCACCATCTCCACCCAGTCGCATAATGCGCCATCGCTGATCAGAGCGTCGGCCGCCCTAAGCGGGTAGGCCTCGTTCATCGCGAGTTTGACGGGACGCTTGCTCCCAAACGCCACCGCGATGGCGGGTACCCGGCTGCGCGTCTCCCGGGGAACGGCCCTGCCGGCGCAGGATGGCCAAGAGGCATCGGGGCGCAGCCGCAGGAGCGCGCTCGGCAAGGCCGTGCCGTTAGCCTCGAGTATCCCCGGCACGATGGCGGACATCGAACGGATCGCCGCCGAGAGATAGGTCCGGAATGCCGTCAGGTGCATATCGACGGACATGCGCCGGATCATCGTGATCTCACGGCGAGCCCAGACACCGGCGGCCTTGAAGTCCGCCTCGTCATCGACGCAGGCGGGATGCCGAGACGAGCGATATTCTGCTTCCGCATGACTCATGGTGGTCTCCTCGAGCTTGCGTCGACGCATCAGCGGAACCGATTGCGCGCGGTGACCCTTTCGAGGTCGGCGCACAGTGCCTTGGGGTTCGCCGCGACGGCATAGACATTCGCCGCCAGCCAGAACTGCTCCTCGACGAGGCGGTCGTCAGACACTTCGGTCCACCACTGCTTGCGGCCTGCGTCCCAACGGTATCCACGAGCTCGAAGGAGGTCCTTCACTCCGAAGTCGGCGCCTTTGGCGCGAACGATCCAGCTCGATTTCCCACCCTCTTCGATCATCTCCGACAAGGCGGTGCGACCGTCGACATCCTGATGACGCAGCATCTCGATAAGCGCGTCCACGTCTGCGGAAGCGCGATGACCACCGTGATAGAAGCCGTTCTGAACGAGAAGATAACCGAGGACACGGCCGTCGAATCCTCTCCGTCTCCAGTCGACCTGCCGCATCGAGCAGCACCAGTTGAGGTCGGCTGCATCTGGAAGTCGCGTCTCGATCCAACTGCGGTCGAACGCGGCGTTGTGAGCCACCACGAAGCTGGCCGAACGCAAGAGACGGAGGGCATCGCCGTCATCGATCTCCTCTCCGACGAGATCCATGTCAGTCAGCCCCGTGAGCGCGGAGACCTCCGCAGTGAGCGGTTCGCCAGGATCCTCCCGCCATTGGTACGGCTTGTCCACGTCAGTGATGACCCCGCGGCGATCGTACCGGAACCGCCGCATGGCGAGCTCGATGATCCTGCCCTGACGATGGTCGAGGCCGGTCGTCTCCACGTCGAGGGCCAGACCGATGTAGCATCCGCTTCCGTCGCCATCCCCGGTCGGCCCCTCCTCGATCCGAAGAGGATGGAGGACGCGCGTCTCCCCTCCGCCGCCGGGTTCACCGACGACGGTGTCTAAGTCTGTCATGTGGTATCTCCGTGTCCCGGCAAGGCCGGGGATCAGGATTGATCAGCTGTGCCTTTGACGTCCCGCGGCCTGACCGGCCTGTCAGGCCTGCACGCAATGCTGGATGTCGACGCCGAAGGTCCGCGCGGCTGGTGCGGTCCAGTCCTCCGCCGTCCTCTGGATGAGCTCGATGATCGCCACGGGGACGAGTGCCAGAACGACCGGCGACGCCTTGGGAATGCCGCGCCTGATGTCGGCCACCTCCGCGATGTCGGCGCCGAACCTGCCGACCAGCCGCGCTCGCACTTCGCGGACATCGTGCGCCATCGATGCATGGAAGGCCTGCATCATCACGTTGTTGCGGGTGTCGACGATCGTCGCGGTGTACAGCCTAAGCCGATCGGGATCCTCGATCCGCGAGATCATCGGAACTTCCCGGATATGATCGGCGGCGCGCGCGTAGGCCGCCTCCGCATCATCGGGACATCCTTCATCCTCCCCCTCGTCGTCGTCCCGCATCAGCTCATCGATGGCGCATCGCTCGACATCCAGGCCCAGCCCGAGTCCGTGAAGCACAATGGCGCGCGCGCATGCGTCACGATCGAGGCACGCCTCGATCGGGCGAACGCCGGAGAACGCGCGGCGGGGCGCCAGCATCCACGCCATGGGATCGCATGCGACGGCGTCGCGCTGGAACCGCGCGCCCGCCTCCGCCGCGACAAGAGCCACGCGCGTGATGGCACGTTCCGTGGTCACCACGATGCGATCGGAAGGGTGATCGTCGGCCAGCGGATCGAGTATGTCCATCGCTTCCGCTGCGGGGTCGATGGGGCGGCGTACAGCCAGGGACGTATTCATCTCTGTCTCCCTATTTCGCTCGAAGGCGCAGGCCGTGCGATCGGCCGTGGCAGACAGATAGTGGCTTCGCCAATATGGTTCAATGGTTCCGGAACTATTTAATTTTGGTGCGACCTCGAATTGTGGTCCCCGCCCGTTTGCCGTGGCGCCGCCTTCCTCTTACAATGGTGCCGTGGAAAAGACGCAGGCCATGCAGGTGATGAGCGCGCTCGCGCAACCAACGAGGTTGGACGTGTGGCGTCTGCTGGTCGAACGGTTGCCGGAGGGCATGTCGGCGGGCGACATCGCGAAGGCCGTCGGGATGACCAAGAACGGGATGAGCCCCAACTTCGTCATCCTCGCCGCCGCAGGCCTCGTCTCGTCAGAGAAATTGGGCAGATCGATCATCTACAGGGCGAGCACCGATGCGGTCGAGGAGCTCGCCGCCTACCTCAAAGCCGCTTGCACGAAGGGTTGATGGTTCCCGCCGGACCCACGTCGCGCCTCGCCCGCACCACCTGAAGATGCTCCCGCCGTTCGCGATCGATATCGAACCTGACCGGTTGGATCGTGCGAGTGATCGGGTCCTTCGGTCACCTGCCCTTCGGATCTCACCGCATCTGTTTCGGAATCGCCCAGATCGTTCGATCGAAGACAGGTCGATCTATCTTCCAGCTCGTACCGCGGCCGCCTCGATCCATGATCCGATCAGCCGGCGGCCGTCGTCGGCGGCGAAGTCATGGACCGAGCAGTTTGTGGACAGGGCAACGACCTTGTTGTCGGACGGAGCGGGAAACCAGAGAACGCCAGGTGCCACAGGGTCGCCGTGGTCCATGTATCGCACCCACTTCCCGCCTTTCCACTCGGCGAAGTAGATGCCACGACTGGTCCTGTAGAGACCCATCGCACCCAGTGGATTTGGCCCCTTGACGCTGACCCCGTCGTTCATATCCCGCACCCCGTGGATATTCACCGTCAGGAGGCCATTCCCCTTCAAGAGGCTCTGAGCGATCTCGTAGCGGACCCAGCGACGTTCCCACGTCTTGGACCCCGCCAACACGCACGTCACGGAGGTGTTCGCCAGTTCCTTCTTCAGGAACTCCTTCAGGGCTCCGACGCCCTTCAACTTGGACTCCTCGAACGCGCTTCCATCGAAGAAGCCCCTGCTCTCCTCCTCCGCAGGTCGCACGACCCAGCTGTTGCGAACGTTCCAAGCCCGACGACAGTCGGCATCGTAATGGAACGAGAAGAACGTGCGGCGGGCCATCAGCGTCGCCCCCAGGCCGCGCGCCGACACGCGGCGCACGTGCCCGCAACCGACACCGTCGGTGTGATCACTTCCGGGCCTTGATGGCGGCGTCGACCCAATCGTCGAGGTTCTTCTTGATGTAGTCGTAGACGTTGGTGCTGACCGTGTACGGCGTATCGTGGATGAGAGCAGTCACAGCCTCTCCATCGACCGTAAGCCCGGCGAAGGGATCGCCGCCGATCTTGGCCTGCTTCTCATTGACGTCCTTCAAACCGTGGATGCGCACGCCCACGACCCCCAAGCCGTCCTTCCAGGCCTTCTTGATCTCGTACTTGACCCACGGGCGCCCGGCGGTCTTCTCTCCTATCAGCACGACAAGACACTTCTTGTCGGCCATGTGCTTGGCGATCCAATCCTCGATCGCCTTGTCGCCCTTCTTCTTGATCTCCTCCCAATCGTTCGCAGCGAGCAGCGGCTGCTCCTCGATCGCACCCATGTTCCGGACCTGGGAGACGCGCCAATTGTCGGGCTTGTAGTGAAAGCTGAGAAAGCACTTCTTGGCCATGTCGGCGGATCCTTATCGATCAGAGATTGCGTAGGTAGACGCCCACGTTGGAAGGGGTGTACGCGGCTAGTTGGCCATCGACTGCACGATCGATGCGACGATAGAGACCGAGATATTCGCTGCCGAACGTCGAGTGCCCGTCCGTCGTCGGTATGACGAGAATGCGTTCGATCGGCTTTCGGCCGTCCGCATAGCCTATCTCCCAAGGACACCAGCGAGAGCCCATCGAGTTTGCGGTCGCAAGGAACAGGAACCAGTTGGTCGCCACGATCCGCTCCTTGATGCGGGATGCCGTCGTCGCGTTCGGTACCGGAGGCATGCTGGCGTCTGCCCAATCGACGTAGACGTTCCAGCCGCTGGATCGAAGCGTCTGAACCGTGCCGAGCACGAGTTCACGGTCCGCATGGCTGTGGCAGAGGAACGCCGTCTGTTCCCCCACTCGGGTCGCGTCCCCCAGAGAGCGCGTGACCTGCGTGGTGGATCTCATGGCGGCGGCCTTGAGATCGCTCTGACGCAACGTCATCGCTGTCCCGCCTTCAAAGCGGACACGAGCTTGACGATCGGTTGGATCAGGGAATGAAGATCGTCCGTCGGCTCGGACAGGGTCCGGAGCGCGGCAACGCCGCCGGCGTCAAGGAGCGGCAACATCTCGTCGGGCGAGGCCAACGCCTCCTTGGCCAACGCGGCCGCCATCGACCCGGTCGCGCCGACCGGTATGGTCACCGAGCCGAGCTCGCGGGCGATGCGGAATTCGCTGCGGACACCATCCGCCGTCACGACGGAGCCGTCGACCTCCTTGTTGCCGAAGAGGAAGAGGGAGACCCCCGCCTGGCCGATGATGCTTCTGCGATAGGCCTCCCACATGGCCTGACGATCAACCTCGGGAATCGCCTGCGGAAACGGACGGGCGACGATGAGATCCTCGATGTGCCCCAGACGCCTTCGGATCACCTCTTCGACGGCGCCGGTGAAGAGCGCGTTGCCGACGCCAAGCCCAAGCCCGGTCGCGACGCGCATGCCCGATGTGGCCAGCGCCGAGCCGAGCGATCGCATGAACTGCGTCACCTTCTCCTCACCCCACGGCGCAAAGTCCGCCGCGCTGGCGGACACGAACACCGTACGGCGTCGATAGCGCCTGACGAGTTCCTCCAGGATCTCTGTTACTTCGTCGTATTCATCGACGAGGACGGCCTTGACGTTGTAGCGCTCCAGGTCGGTGAGCACCAGCTGCTGCCTTACCCTGGCGTGTTCGTAGGTTGCATCGTCGTCTTCGGGCAGTCGTTTGCGATTGCGGAAGATGGCGTAGTGGCGACGCTGATCCTGCTTGAAGGTCAGCCGTATCCGTGAGAGCACCTGCTCCAGATTGGGATCGGTGAAACTGAAGCCGAGAAACAGGAAGGTCTTGGAGACGAGATCGCCGGCCAGCGCGTTGATGAAGGCCCCGCGCGTCGCCGCATACGACTCGTAATCGTCCCGCGTAGCCACCGCCTGGTTGGGGTGCTCTACATCGCCGTGCATCTTGTAGACGATGGCATCCCGACGTGGCGCCGTCACTGCCAGCTGCGGAACCGTGTACTTGACGTCGACGATCTTGCCCGCCTCGCGCAGAGCCGTTTCGATCAGCTTGTCGTAATTGGTGGTCCACCATGTCGTGATGGGCAGTTGCGCGAGCAGCCGGTGATTCGGGGTGGGCGGCGCATCGCTCGAGAACGCTTCGACGACGGCGCGGTGCAGCCTGGCACGGTTCATGCCGTTGGCGTTGACGTGGAACTGCGCGACCGCGACCATGTCGGATTCGCGCATGATGTCGAGATCGATCTCGTTCGCGAGCGGACGCAGCAACTCGCGCCAATCGACAAAGCCGGCAGGCACGGACAGACCGGCGCCGGCGAATATGCCGGCGTTGCCCGTCTCGACGTCGCGGAAGTAATCGTCGATGAAACGAATGACGTGCGGTTTCAAATCCATCCCCTTTTTTTGTCTGCCTAACCGCCGCCACATCGCTCCGCCATTTGAGAAGCAACGAATCTGGTTGCATCTCATGTGTCATGAACCGCCAGCTTGGCGGTCGAGGAGCTGAAGGGTCCGCCTGGCTTCTGTCCGACAGACATAGAGACGTGATCGCCGGCACCTCCCATCACGCGCCGACGGGGGCCGAGATACCTCCAGTCGGCTTAGCGATGACTTGACGAAGACGCCGGAAAGGGCGCGATCCGGCCAAGTCCACTCAATCCAATGGCGATGTTACGTTCTTTCGGCGAACAATTTCGTCTCAGCTATCGGCAAGCGCCAGCAAGCCGCCCCTCTGCTCAGCGAGACCCAACCTTCCAGCATGCCTGCCGTGCACTCACTCGATAAGGGCGCAACGGCGAGATCGTTTCCGTCCACACGCTCCGCGTCGCCTAGATCAGCGGCGTCGTCATGAGCATGACCATGTCGTCCGCTTAGTTCGAATGCGATATGGATGAAGACCCTCCGACAACCGACTATGCGGCCCCCAACACAAGCCAACAGCTTTGCTCATCGTAAATCTGCTTCTATCGTTCGAGCAAATTCATGATGGCGCGACCGGATAAGGTCTATGCTCTAAAATATGAAGTACTGTTTCAATTGTATGATTGGTTTTAATTGAGAACAATGGCACGTTCAGAAACTCTGCGGTCCACAGCAAGTTGCCTACCGTCATTCCGAGAGAAGAGCGCTCACCTATCACTTGAAAAGAAGCTGTCTCAGGCCATTGCCGTACCCGTTGCAACTGCTGTAGGCCAAAAAGGCGTTCCGTGCTGCGGGACGGCGTGCATGCTGCCCTTCCTTTCGCAATGGATGTCCGATGCCTTCCGAAAATGAACTCAACGCCATCGAACTCGCCACCGAATTGACCATCGCATGGCTGTCGAACCCGAACACCCGAACGGATGCCCAAAGCGTTCCGGAGTTCCTCGGAAGCATGCATGCGGCCATCGCCAGGCTCGCCGACGCCGCCGACGCGGCCGAACCCGCATCCGCGGAACCGATGGACTACGCTCCAGCGGTTTCGGCGAGGAAGTCCCTGGCCTCCCATGACCACATCGTTTCGATGATCGACGGCAAGCCCTACAAGACCCTTCGTCGCCATCTGGCCACGCACGGTCTGACGCCCGAGGAGTATCGAGCGCGCTACAAGCTGAAGGCGGATTACCCGATGGTCGCGCAGTCGTATTCTGAAAGCCGTCGCGAAATGGCGAAGAAGATCGGCCTCGGTCGAAAGCCGGGCACCAAGGCGCCTGCGGCAAAGACCAAAGGTGGGCGCAACTCCAAGGCTGGTGCTGCGGCAGCGGTTTCCGCCGATTGACCGCCTGAAGCTACTTCGATCGATCCAGTCATGGCGTCAAATCTGCAACTCGGCGTCACCTGAGTGAGTCGCGACGACGAGACTTCGTCCGGACCTCCATCCTCGGATAGGAGGTCCAATCGGCTATCACCTGTCAGGCGTGCGCCAACCCGCCCCCTGGTCGCTCAAGCAATAGGGTGGCGAATGTCGACGGTCTCGGTCGGGCTGGCGTCGTGTTGACGCCGCGTGAACTCCTCATCGAGCACATTGATGCTCTCCGGGGACCTGGCTCCGCGCTGGTCCTATGACAGAGGCGGAGCCGTGACGAGGTCCCGCCAACGCTTCCGCAGCACGATGCACCGGGGCTTGTCAGGAGGCCACTTCGCGGGGGCGAAATCCTCGGCCTCTCGCCTCAATGCATCTCCGCGAACATCTCCCGGATCGCGGCACGGATCTGCTTCTCGCCCATCGCGGTAAGGATAAGGAACCTGCGCCTCCGATCGACGGGATCCGGTCGTTCCTCCACCAATCCCGCACTCTGCAACGTCCGGATCCACCTCATCGCCGTAGTGGTAGGCACACCGGATGCGATGCAGGCACTGCTCAAGGCGACCGCCCGTTCCTCCTGCTTGGAGATGAGGAGGTCGAGCAGCATCTCCCAAGCCGGTTCGCCGAAGATGGCGGCGGGGAGAAAGAGCCGTCGTCGCTCCCTTGCCAGACGAATGCGTTTCGCAAGTTCCGCCGCGTCACACCGCTCGCTCACAGCAATCTCAGCCGACGCATGCTTGCGACCCCTTGGGCCGCCACTATCACGTGGTCGCAGAGTTCGATGTCGAACGCGGCGGCGGCGGTTGCCAGCGCCTTCGTGACACCCACGTCCTCGGGAGAGGGAGTCGGGTCGCCGCCAGGATGATTGTGAGCCAGTATCAACCCAGATGACCCCAACTCCAAGGCCCTTGCGATGATCTCTCGCGTATAGATGGTCACGGCATCGACGGTGCCCCGTGCCACCACCTCATCGCGGATCAGCATGTTTCTGCTGTTGAGATGGAGCACCCTCACGGTCTCGGTCGAAAACAGCCCCATGTTCGTCCGTAGATAGGCGAGCAGGGAAGCACTGCTCGAGACGATCGGTCCCGACCGAACCTGCGTGTTGAGCACGTGAAGCATCGCGCGGCGGAAGATGAACAGGCGGGACACCGGTCCCGGATTTCCGAGGCATGCCTTGAGGAGACGATGGGGTGATGCGGCGGAGGCGGCAGCCAAGGTCCCGAACTCCTCAGCCAGCTGTCGAGACGCTACCTGCGCATCGACGCCTGGGACGTGTTCGAGAAGTTCCGCGATGATCCCCCGTTCGGCGTCCGGGTCGAAGATCCCCGATTCTGGATCGTGCCGATCAGAAGCATCACCAGGCCCGGAAAGGCGGGTCCCGTGATCATGATCGCGTATCCAAGTCTCCATAGCGACGGCTCTAGGAACTTGCCGAGATGACCGAGCAGCGTGACGCCTTGCAGAACCGCCAGCGCCACGCTCCACCAGCGCCCGCTTCGGACCGCGACGACCAGAAGCCCGACGAACAGGGCCGCATCGACCACGAGGACGCCGAATTCGACCGATGAGTATCGATATGGTGCCGCAGAACGTAGGATGACGGTCGCAAGAGCAGAGGCGAGCAGAAGGCTGGCCGCCGCCCGTTCATTCCGCCCACCGATGCGCCACGCGACAGCCGTCGCCATCAGCAGAAGGGTCCAGAAGCTGATCGTCAACCATGGCATGCATCATTCTGTGCATTCCCTGCCCTTCGGGTCAACGGATCAGGATACCGCGCGAAGGTTCACTTCGGCCGGAGTGAAAGCCTGGTTGGGCGGGCATTCGTCGCCGCCGTAGGCATGGATGCCGATCTCGGCCGGCAGGTCGCCCAGCAGCTGATGCGCCTCGATGAATTTGGCTCGCGCCGCCAACGAAAGCTGCAGTGCTTCCGTGACCAGTCCCATGGCGGTCGCGCCCGTGGCAATCGGCAGGTTCGCCCTCGCCCTCTCCTCGATCATCGTCGCTACGCAGCGAGCACCGAGAGCCGCCGTCGTCTCCGCAGCGCGCTCGACCGGCAGGAAGGCAGCCTTGACGTTCTCGACTGCCAGACGTCGTTCCTTCAACATTCCAAATCCCCTCGCCCGAGCGCGAGGGCTCGGATCAGCTGTGCCTCGTCGGCGGTTCGATCATGTTGGTCAGCTCCTGAACCGACTTGGCCAGCGGCGCAGCCGAGATGACGGCGATCGCGACCGCGACGGTCAGGACGACGATCAGGGTGAGCATCCTGAGCGCGGAATGTGCGCCGGATCTTTCACCACTGGCCGACCAGGACGTCCCCGCCGGGGTCCCGAACCCATTTCCATCGAGTTCGAACACGGCTCGATGTTCACGGAGTTGGGTCGATACCCGGCTGGTGTCGTCGACATCCTGATTGCCGTTGGACGGCAGGACCGAAATGACCCTCGAAGGGTCCATGACCACCCGGGGGTCATCGTGTTCGTGCATTCGCAGTAGGCGGGCAGCGTCGAAGCGCGATGAAACCCCAAGCCTCCTCATCGCGGCCTTTATGTGATTCTTGACCGTCTCGTCGCTCAATCCGAGCTTTCGGGCGATCTCCTTGGAGTTGACGTCGCGCGAGACCATGCGAAGGATCTCACGCTGACGATCCGACAGCGATGCCACGCGGCTAGACAAGAGGTTGGCTTCGTCTTCCATCATGGAGACATAGCTCAGAGGGAGCCTACTTACGAAATCGACGGGGCGCTTCGTTTGACGCGCATCGTCGAGCAGGTTTGATCTGACAAAGCCGCATAGACCCCGTTCGGAGACGTCGATCCGGCGAACATCGACCAGCTGCCGAATGGCAGCCCATAGCCCACCCATGCCGGCGATATTCGAGCCGGACGCTGAGGGTAAGTGGACGATCGCGCAAGCCAACCCATCACGCATGACGATGGTGAACGCCACTCCGTCGTGGCTGATCAGCTCCTCTTGCGCCCGCCGAGGTCGATAAATGGGCAGCTACGATCATCTGCGGCACGATCGTCCGGGTTTCGGTCGCGGACCGCAATGGCGATGCTCCGGCCGCCGCGAGGTCCGCTCTTGTTTGAAGAACGATCGGCTCAGACGCGCCGCATGATCTGCGATCTCGCGCCATTGCCCGAACGCCCGGGAGCAGACTCGGGCGTTGGGAGTACGTGCCGTCGATCGGCGTGCCAGCGAACGTACCGGCGAGAACGGCCGTCGTCGTCGCGATGACGATGGCGCTTATCTGGTGCAGTCGCTCAGGTCCGAGCGGCAAGCGTGGGACGATCAGTTTGAACAACGATCCTCACGGCCAAAGGCCATCCCTTTGCGCCGCTGACCGCCAACCGCGCAGACGGAGGTGCTAGACCGACTGCCCCTGTACGCCCCGTCGTGGCATGACGATCGTCAACACGGCATCGTTTCCATACGCTGCGCGATTCAACCGTCCCCCAAGCAGTTCGACAATTTCACGCGCACGCGCATAGCCACGCATGGCTTCGGCCGATCCGACCAAGGCAAGCTCCCCCTCGACCTCTATCTCCGTCACCAGATCTCGGGCCTTCGTCATCATCGAGACCTGCATTCCGAGGCGACCCTTCGGAGCAGCCAGCGACTGCGCGAAGCGGAAGACGTCGGCAAGGACCACCGCCAAGGCCTGCGATCGCACCGCGTCCATCACGAACGGATCGATCCGGGTGACCACGTCGTCGATCACGGCTGACGCCATACTCAACCGATCCACCAGGCGCGCGAAATATTCGGAGCATTCGCTGCGACCAAGCGCCTTCGCGGACAGCATCAGCTCCACCTGCCGGTCCCAATAGGCAGGCCGGGCGGCATGTTCCTCCCGACATGGAAACCGAGGGCCGTCGGCGTGTAGACGCGCACGACGCACTGCCAATGACGCCTCCACGAGCAGTCCCAACGTCGACCCGCTCGCCGGCTCCCACGATGGCCTTCTCAAATTCGGCATGGTGCACCCCCGGTCTTTGACTCTATACTACTCAGAGGTAGTATCGTTCCAACACCGGCTGCATCGTCGGGCTGTTTATCGCGCCCTGTACGGTCGGCTCATCGGCCTGAATCCAAATCGACATCCTGATCCGACGCCATCTCCTCGACGCCCGCCAGCAGTGCCGCGAGCGGAAGATCGAGGCCCGCGGCGATCTTTGCGATAGTGGCGAGCTGGAGATTCTGCCGACCAGCCTCCACCCGCCAGAGATAGCGTGATGCCAAGCCCGACCGCGAAGCGAGCTGCTCCTTGGTGAACCCGAGCCGATTGCGCTCCTGCGTCACCCTCGAACCGACCGCAGACCTCAATCTCCGCTCAAAGTCCTCGTCCCGTTGCTCTTGCGTCATCTCTCCACCCTAACCTTGGCCGTCGGATTGCAGAAGCCGATCCATCAGCCGGGGCCGGGCGATTGGATCGGGCCGGCGCAGACCACGCTAATTCGAAGTTCCGATGGTCTCGCCATGCTTTTCGATCTTCGTCGGCGCGCGGCGGCCTGTGCACCGCAATCCGTCACCAGTCGGCATCGCTCCATGCCGCGCCCCGTGTCGTCCCGAAACGCGCCGGCCTTGTCGGAGGCCCGAATTCCTATAAGCGACGGGCGAGGACGAGCATGCTTTCGCCTGCGGTACGTGCCGAGCGGTGCGGATGACCCCGGACAACGAGAAGGATCGTCCGTCGCGCCGGGCGGCAGTCGTGTACATCACTGCGAAGCGCGGATGCGCAGGGTAGGCACTGCCCGAACGGGTACGGAAGACCATCGTCGAAAGCGGCTCCCACGCCGGGGGCTACGATCATCTCAGCACTACCCTCTGCCGATCGCCGGCGACGCCGTTGTAAAGGCGCATCTGGCCATCTCGAGGACCTGGCACCACGTCCGGACGGCAGACATCGCCTACGGCCGGCCTCCGGGAACTTGCCCTCGGGCGCATCGATTCCTTCCTGAAGACGATGCCCGGCCGCTTCTCCCGGCCCCCAGCGTGGCGTCATCTCTCGTTCCGACCATGCGCAACGATCTCCTTCCCGACCACCCCGCCGGCTTCGTCATGCTCAGGCAACCAGTGATCGGTTCCGGTCCACTAGGAGGATCCAGCACGCTTGTCCGCTTCGTCGTCTCGTGCCCACTTCTCCCAGGTGAAGCCCTTCTGAGCCCCCCACTCCTCCCAGTGGACACGCACGTCCCATCCATCCCGCTGGCTCATCTCGACCGCCGGGGGCGACACGGAGAACGTCATGCCAGCCACCAGCTCGTGCACGGCCTCCATGATGCGGGAGCGCGTCCTGAACCTGACCTGCTCGTCATCGTCCCGCAGCGTGTCCCGCAGCGCGAAGATGCGGCGGCGGTGCTCCTCGGGGGAAACGGCGCCTCGGGCCCTCACGATCCTTTCCCTCAGATCGTCGATGGCAGACACGTGGGCATCGACCGCGCCCGCCAGATCGAGCCATCTCGCCTTCACTTCGGGTCTGTCGGTCTCGAGATAGAGCGTCAGCGCGGTCTCCGCCTTGACGCGATCGACTTCGCGCCTGCGCTCACGCTCAGCCAGTTCGATCTCGAGGGGACGCAGCACCTCGGGCGACGCAAAGTGACGATCGCCCAGAGCGTCGAGCAAAATGGAGTCGAGGATGCCATCCTCCCACATCGCATAGTTGAAATGATGGCCGACACCACATCCGCGTCCCCGCTGGTAACTGTCGCAGATGAGGTAGTCCTCGTTCACGAACGAGCCGTCCGCACGCTTCTTCAACCCCTTTCCGCGGAACGTCATGCCGGAGCCACAGGATGCACACTTGGCCAGCCCCGCGAAGAGATTCACAAGGGAACGACCGCGCCCTATCACTCGCCTGTGGCGCCCCGCCATCGCGCGTTGCGCGCTTGCGTGCAGATCGGGATCGACGATCCGCGGATAGTAGTCGACGATCGGATCGCCCACGCGACGCCTACGTTCGCCGCGGGGTTTGCTGCCCGGCTGGAACTCCCCCAGGACAGCGGGACTGGTGAGGATCTTCTGGATGTACGAGGCATGCCAGCCGCTCGCCCTTCCGAACGTCTCGACGCCGTCGAGGTTGAGTCTCCGCGCAATGTGATGCTTCCCGAGGCCGGCGACGGTCTCTTCGAAGATGCGTCTGACCACGGCTGCGCGATCCTCCCTGACGACAAAGACGGAAGGCGTGCCCTCCACAGCTAGCCAAGCTGGAGCGCGCTTCGTCAGGACGGTGGTCTCGCCCCTCGCCAGGCGCGCCCGCTTCAACGCCCACGCCGCACTCAATCTCGTCGCCTTCTTCTCAGACTCCTCGTTCGCCAACTGCGCCTTCACGACGACCTCAATGATGGCGGGCATGTCGAGATTGTCGCGATCGTACCTTCGATCGCCGTCGACGGTGGCTATCGTCACGCCGAGTTCCGTAAGGTCCAGCATCCGGGCGAACACCTTCTTGGCTTGTTCGCGCGACAGTCGGTCCAGCTTCTCCGTCAGCAGGACGACGCCTTCAGGATAGCGTCCGCCTTCCACGTCGGCCACGAACCTGCCCAAGGCACCGACATCCGCATGCCGTCCCTTGAACGCGGACACGCCCTCATCGATCAACTCTTCGACTACGTGCCAGCCGTGACGAGCCGCATGAGCGCGACAATCCTCTCGTTGGCGCTCGAGGCTGCTTCCCTTGCCCTGTTCAGAGCTGGACCACCGAATATATATGACCGCGTCCACATCATCCCCCTACCGAGTGTAGGTTGACACTACCTTAACAGGTTGTGCCCACCCGCCGCCGCGATCTCCAGCGCACGCTTGGCGGTCTCCTGCCCCTTCACTTGCGCCAGATCCGGCCCCGACGCCGCATCGTCCACCGCCCCCGGCACCGGC
>JAAIGE0101047917.1_pt1 | contig 14564 bp, 20 predicted proteins | sample 6487951 | NCBI WGS metagenome assembly JAAIGE01 (sample SAMN13974128, study PRJNA590717) | phyllosphere metagenome | biome: tomato field; feature: multiple bacterial spot infested tomato fields; material: tomato leaves; isolation source: leaves from tomato fields | host: Solanum lycopersicum ... | reverse complement strand
GACTTCTTGAACAGCTTGTGAGCGGATTCGCGCTCCACCTTGAAAGCGAAGTTCGCGTAGGTGGTGTCCCACGAGTTGTCCTCGTTCATGAGGTGCGCGGGGTGCTCTTCCATGATTTCTACGGCGCGAGCGACACAGCCGGGCGCATGGTCATCGTCGTCGCAGTAGCATTCACGGTTGCCACCGCCGTTACGAGTGTGAACGACAGCGACAGGAGTGCGTCCTTCCCAGTTATCTCCGCTGCGGACTGTTTGCCAGTCTTCCATCGGTGTGCCGATTTCCGGCCAGGCGAGGTACGGCCCGCCGCGCAAGCGGCCGAAGTCCACGTCCAGCTCACGTGTGAGGTGCTCCTCTACGGTGGTGTACCGTTCTTCCGCTAGGACGGAGAACTTCTCGTTCCAGCGCTCGACGATACTCTTTCCCTCATGGTCGAGGGGTACGTCTTCCACGGTGATGCCGTAGGCGTCAAGAGCGTTGACGAGTTCGGGGTCAACGGGGGCTTCGAGGGTCACTTCAGCCGTGAGGCCAGACTTCTCAGAGAACCGGCCTCCTGAATCACGTCGGACAGCGCTTTCATCGAAGGTCATACTCCCAGTGTAGGCGGACTTGACGAGCACGAACTCCTTCGCTACAGTAGTGGTATGGAAACCCGCCGCAACTACCTCGACCTTCCCGAGAACCCGACGTTCAAGGAGAAGCTCGACTACGCGCTCGCCAACATGTTCCGCGACGGTGACGCTTTTCCGGTGTACCCGGGTGCGGAGAACTCACGCCACCCGGTGTGGAAGAACGTGGACGAGATGTCCCGCTACCTGTGGGCTGTCCGCGACGGCGAAGACGTGTCCGGCTTCGAAATCGTCAAGGTCTTCTCCGTGAAGACGGTGGGCTGGTTGGAGTTCTTGGACACCAACTCCCCGAACAGCGAGCACGAAGGGATGATTGCCGAGGTGGAGCGCGCTGACGGTTGGACCGGCCGGTACTCCATCGAAATCACCTTGGGCGAAGCCGTCACCTGCTTGCAGCGGTCGTTCGCATGAGCGCGCCTGTCCTGGCCCGTTCGGTTGCAGTACCGACGTGGACGTACTGCGCTGATGAAAGCTGCCTGGAGTGCTCCGTCATGCGTACCAGCGGTGTGTCACCCGCTCCGGTCGTCAAGCGGGTTCCCCTGCGCTCCCGCCTGAGGCTTGCTTTTCAGCGGTTCACACGCTAGGCTGCCCTCATGCAATACGGCAAGCTTCTGATGGACGCCTTCTACGCGGAGGCCGTGGCTTTCCGTGCTCGGGACGAGTACGAGCAGGCGTTCATCATGGACAGCATGGAGAATGCTGTCAACAACGTGATGCATGGTCGCCCTGCCCATGAAATCCGTGAGCGGTCGGTCGCGCACATCCACTCGATTCTTGGAGACGGCCGCATCGAGCTGTCGGAAGTCGAACGCGAGACCTACGCTTACGCGCTGGATGTCATCGACTCGGTGCAACTCCCGTAATCGTGTAGACATCCCCGCTTGTCGAGACGATGGCAGCGGGAACGACAGCGCTGGTTGCCCGCATCTGGCGCTTCAGCGCGCGCGTGATTCGGCGAGCCATGGCCTTACCTTCCACACGGTCGGCAGCTTTGCCTGCCGCGCGGACGGCGCCATTGACGGTGACGATGACGCGGTAGCCGCCATCGAAGAGACCGTAGACGAGCGAGGTGACAGTGGGTCGTGGTGTTCTAGCCATCAGGCCAGTGTACCACCTGACTCAGTTGTTGACCCGCTCGTCTACGGTCTGTTAGGCATGGGTGAAGATACCCTTACGCGCTAGGCGGCGAAGTTTCTTTCCGCTCCGAAGGGCGGAGCCGTATGAATAGCTGGGTTCTGACCTGCCGATGAGTTCACCCTCAGAATCTACGAGGATGGCCTGGTACATGTTGTATCGGATGTTGTCTTCGACAGCGATGTGGATGGTGTAGTCGTTCTTCTGGCGTCCCATGAGAAGAATCGTATGTGACTTTTTCTCCGAGCGCAAGTGTTGCGCGTTCATGTAATCGTGTGGTACAGTGTCACCATGAACAAGTTCTTCTAGGTTCCTTTCTTGGATTCCGGGTAATGGGTCAGGCGCACAAGCCGCATCCGACACCAACACACCCTCGCCGACAATCGGCACCAGATTAAAGGAATCCATCATGACCAGCACCACGTTCACCCGCACTGCCCGTCTCGACAAGCGCGACGCTCACCTCATTGCCAAGCACGGCGACGACGTAAAGTCCCTCCTCATCGAGATGCGTGAGCACGCGACTCGCGAGCCGTTCGACCCGGCGACCGCTTCCTTCGATGAAATGAAGCGCCGTTTCAACACCATCTCGGTGTACTCCAACGAGGTGCTGCGGAAGTTCCCGTACGCGCAGCGTTCGTTCTTCCATGACCTGAGCGGTGCGCCCATCGCGTTCATCCCGCAGGACTCCCAGTTCATCGAAGTGATTCTGCGCAAGCGCCCGAACCGCTGGGGCGTGAAGCCCGAGAACATCCCCTTCGAGTACCACTCGGTTCTGCTCCCGGCAGAGCTGTTCGGTGAGCGCATCGGCGCCATCACCAGCTACACGCGCACAACGCTGCGGGCGAACCGCGACGACCAGGAGCGGAAGAACCGCGAGGCCGCGGAGGCTGAGCGCAAGCGCCTCATCGCCGAACGGCAGAAGCTCGACGCCGACATCGCTGCGGCGGAGAAGAAGCTGGAGAGCTTGCGCGAGAAGAAGCAGACGCTCCCGGCCGCTCCCGCACTGGCATGAGCGTATGCGGCGGCGCTGGTCAGTCTAGCGTCGCCGCGTACTCGGCCGGGATACCCGCTCGGTAGAACTCGATGATGCGATGAGTGAGCATCCCATCGTAGTTGACAAGGGCGGCAGCGTATTCTGCCGGTACGCTCGCACTGTAGAGGGTACGGGACAGCGACACAGGGTAGACGGACATCATGTAGTTGCCTTCATGCCCGGCGTGCCAGGCGCGGTTGAGAACCCGCAGGTACTCTCCGGGCACACCACTTTCCACTGCGGCCAGAAGGTCCGACGGGCTTCCTCTGAGAACCGCTCGTGAGATTTCGACCATGCTCTGCGCTGAGATGCCCAGCTCGTGCGCGCGATGGTACACTTTCGCGGATTCGCTGAACGGGTAGAGCTGTCGCGCGTCGAGGTAGTTGTCGTAGTCGGCGATGCTCCATTTCGGCCTGAGCAGGATGCTGTGTCCGATTTCCTCGAACAGCATCCGTTTCTCCCCGTCTGAGACGAGAGTTGTCCACCGGATGATGGACTCCTCATGCTCGGCGATGGTCGTCACAGTCCCTCCAGGTCAAGCTCAGTCGCGAACTCGATGGGAACGCCACTCTCGTAGAGTCTGACGATTGTAGACGGTGGCGGAGTGCTCTTTCGGATGAGGGCTGCTGCGTACTCTGCGGGTACGCCCGCCTGGTAGAGCTGTTCGCAGAGGGATGATGGATATGGCTTCGCGCTTGCCTTGATGGAGGTCAGTACGTCCTCGTACGCCTCGTTGAGGCTGAGCATGTAGCTGGCAGGTACTCGACTCTTCACTGCACGGAGAAGGTCGCTCTGAGTGCCTTTCCGTGTCGCCCACGCGATGTCCGCCATATCTGATGCTGTCACGCCGAGGTCGAAGGCTAGATGGTAGTGCCGCGCAGACTCGCTCTTCGGATAGAGCCGACTCGCGTCAAGGTAGCTGTCCCCGTCAACCAGGGACCAACAAGGGCTACGAGCCACATCAGTCCACTTCTCGCGCTCCGCGTTGTGGACGGCGGTCACCCACTCTTTGAGGTGGGCCTGCCGCTCTGCGGATTCCATGTCAGCCCATCAGGCGGTCGAGAGCTTCGCGAACCATCTGGAGCTGGTCGTCGGTTGCTTCCACGGGCGCGTCTCGCTTGTCGTAGAACTGCCGAGAAGGGATGACCCCTCGAACCCCGCCGCGAGGGTCTGCCACATCTCCGGGGCGCCGAGGGATGAGATGCCCGTGTGCGTGCATGATGGTCTGCCCTGCGGCTTCCCCGCAGTTCCACCCGATGTTGAAGTCGGTGACCCCGGCTGCCCGGTGAGCTTCTGCAAGAGCGTTGAACACCAGATGGGTGTCTCGGAGTTCCTCGTCGGTCAGCTCGAAGTAGTCGGCTCGGTGTTCGATGGGGATGACGAGAACATGACCGGGGGCTACGGCGTATCCGTCGAAGATGACGTAGACGGAACCGAAGCGCTCACCTTGGATGTTGCAGAATCGACAGTTGGTCATTCATCGAGTCTACCACTCCTATCTCTGAACGGAACAGACTGTTCAACCCATGACATACCCGGATGATAGCATTAGTAATGCGCTCAGAATGGAGAGCGTTATGCGTGCCTTTATACACGTACCTAGGATGGCGCAAGTAGATATTTCTACGATAGTCAATCCGTGGCTTGCCCTGTTCATTACTCTCTTCGCAGTCATAGTTGTCCCATGGCTCATACACGTGGACAGAAGAAGAACTCGCGAGACCGAAACGCTGGGTTCTCTGATGGGGCAAGTAGGCTCTAATGCCTTCACGAAATGGGAGGACATGGAGAGGTCGAACCGTATTCAGACTCTCTTAATGCAGCTACCGACCGGCAGGTTTCCCCTGGTGTCTCTTCGGGACAGATATTCTTCCACATCGCGCCAGCGGCATAGGATAGAAGTGACTTGGTCTTGCACACAAGAAGACCATGGTGTGAAAGCGAGTTCCCTCGGCCACTCATTGCCGAGGGACTATGGAACGAGAGTGACATCCAGCAGAAGAGACGCCAGGTGGGACTTGGATTCCTGCAAACCACCAGGAGGCCGTACGTCGCGACAGACCATGAAGGAGGAAGTCGCTGAAGCCCAGAGACGCGCTTCTGCCTGGTGGCAGTTCCTAGCTATACGCCCATGACGCATGCTGAGAACGCCGCCAAGAAGGTCTGAAGGCTTGCTACGGCCGCTTGCTCCATGTCTCGATGTGGATGACGAGCGGACCGTCGATGGTGGGGACAACCCGTTTCTCGTAGTCGGCGTGCGCGCTGATACCCCGGAGGTCTTCGTCAGGCACCGGCATGCTTTCATAGTGGTACGTGATGAGGAGATGGTTCTCGTACTCACCGCTGGACCAGCGCGTAAAATCGCAGTCCGTCTCGTCGCAGTCGGGGTTCTCACATTCTCGGGGAATGAAGTCGAGCGCCTCGGCACTATCACGAGCGATGGTCTCGAAGAGACGAATCCGGGTCCAGCCTTCTGGGTTGTCCCTACGAGGCCGTTCATCCGGTTCTGGGAGTGGGTCATCATCGCGCTCTACGACGATGGGAACGACCCAGTTGCCTGGGTTGATGTCGAGGTTGATGGTCTTTGTTTCGACGTAGACGTAGCCTTCGAGGTCGATGTGCACATGACCAACGCCGCGCTCGTCCAACCTCGGCAGCCCAATCGCCTTTCGGCGCGGGAGTGCTAGGGGAACGAACGCGGCGTTGTGGGTCATGCCGTCTTACTCCGAGTCGGTCTGCTGGGGCTTCGGCTTGATGAGCGAGTCCTGCTTGCCGTCCTCGTAGATGTTCTCGACCTCGGGAGTGACGATGATGCGCGAGGCACGGTCGAGGGCGTCCTGGCCGCGGTAGGTGGTACCGGCGTCTTCGATGACCATGAGGTCGGTGGGGGTGCCCACGAAGGTGTCCAGGATGAACGAGCGGAAGATGTCGGAGGTCGTCCACGTCTTGTACTCGTTGATGATGTCGATGAGCTTCGACTGCTGGTTCTTGAAGGCTTCGCGGCCCGAGATGACGAAGTCCTGAACCTTGGCGTAGGTCTCGGTCGTGGCGGTCAGGTCGGGGTAGGCCTCGGAGATGGCGGAGAACAGCGCACCGCCCGTACCCGGCTCCAGAGCGCCATCGTAGCGACCCTGCACCGCGTCGGAGATGATGGTGTTCAGGGTGTCGGACTGACGGTCTGCGATGCCGAGCGTCTCGTTGAAGGAGAGGACGTACCGGGCGAGTTCGTTCTGGTTGTCCTGGTACTGCGCGACGATGCGGTTCTCACGCTGGATGGCGCCGCCGCGGGCACTGTTGATGGTGCCGTAGATGGAGACGGCGGCGATGATGAGGACGAGCGCGATGCCACCGAAGATGATGAGCTTCTTCACGGTGGGCGAGATGCCGGAGATGGCGGACATGGGGTTCCTTTCGAGGAGGTCTGAGTACAGAGTAACAGGTTAGCGGCTACAGTGCAAGTCGGCTCAGTGCTTGGCCTTCCAACGCCGGGCAAGCTCGGTCAGCGGGTCTGCCCATCCCAGGCTGCCCTTCTCGTAGCGACTGTAGTAGCCGCTACGGACGGAGACGCTGGGGGAGTACGCGGCCCAGAATGCGAGCGGGACGAGCAGCATGATGCTGAACACGGCGCTCAGGATGAAAATGAGCGTCTGCTGGCCTGCGTCCGGCTCCCAACCTGCTCCCAGGTACTCGAAGCCGCTGCCGATGTCGCCTTCGTCCACAGCGTCCATACTGATGCGCTCGAACTTGTTCGGTCCGAACAGGGCGGACTCCAGGATGCCACCGGTCTTCGTGATGTTCTCAGCCCCAGGGAGCAAGACGGGTCGGCCGATGAACTTGTCGTCGATGACCTCGCCGGTGAGCTTGCTCTTGATATCGGCGGTGAGACGCTCGTTACCGACGGGCATGCCAGTGTAGGCACGCGTCCAGTCTGCGACCGGCTTGCCGTCTTCGGTGTCCACCCCGACGATGACGATGACAGCGTTCTTCGGGGTGGCGAACTTCGCCATCTCGGCGCTCTGCCAGTAGGCCATGAGGGTGAGGCCGTACTTCTCGGCTTCGGCACGCTTCACCTTGTTCGCGTCCACGAACACCATGCGAAGGTCGCCCTGCGCTTCGGTTCCGAGAGCGGCGCTCAGGTACATCGCGTCCTTGGACAGCTCGCCGCGCTGAGCCTCGCTGATGGCGGGGTTGCCGAGGAACTGGATTTTCTGCATCTGGTAGATGTCGTGGAGGCTCTTCTCGATGGGTTCGAGGAGGCCGTCAGCCTTGTATCGGTCGATGTCCGCCGAGTAGCGCTTCAGGATGGAGGTCTCGGATGCGAGGATGTAGTTCTTGTAGGCGCTCTGCTTGAACACACCGCCGGGCTGGCCCGAGTCCACGCGGTTCTTCGCGGCGCTCCAGACTGCGGGAGGCTCAGTCACCTGACCGCCGGGGATGGCCCGGTCACCGCGGTACTGCGGGCCGGTCATGAACGTACCGGCGCTGTAGTCGCCGAGCGTGGTGCCGATGGTGTACGTGGTCTCCTGCGAGGAGTAGGGGCAGTCGTGGTAGCGCGTCTCGGTCTTGGTGCGGGTCTTGGTCTTGCCCTTGCTGTCGGTGTACGTCTCGGTGTACGTGTACAGGTAGGGGTCGCACTTGTATTCGTTGCGGCAGTAGCCATCACGCTCGCACTGCTGCGTGGTGAAGGAAGTGCCGGACTCGTAGCCGCCCCAGAACTCCTGGAACGTCTGCTCGTCGTTCTTCATGATGGTGGTCGCGATGGCCCAGGTGGCGGGACCAGCGATGGTCACAGCCAGGAGACCGGCGAGAAGCGAAACGGTGAAGTTCGCGAGGATGCCACGTCGGTGGAGGTACCAGCCGACGGCGCCGGTCACAGCGGCGAAGATGAGGATGAACCAGAGCATGATGACAGTCTAAGGGCGCTGACCCGACAATGTCAAGTCAGCGCCCTTTAGTGCCCAGTATCCCCGCAGGTGCGTTACTGGCTGGAGCGGGGCAGCTCATCGAGGGTGGTGATAGCCCCTTCGCCTTGGAAGAGCCGGAACTCCCCATTCTGCCAGACGAGCGTGAGGCGCTTCTGCTCCAGCTCGTCATCCACGGAAGGAGGAAAGCAGGCCGTTTAGAAGATAGGCCGCATGTGCAGCATGCCTACCACGGCTCCTGTCTTACGAGTCAGACCGCCCAGTCAACGCCAGTAGTGTAGCCGTGCCTTCCCTTCTCGGTACCCCACACGTAGTCAGCGTATCGCTCCTCGCCGACGAGCACAGTGAGAACAGTCTTGGACTCGTGAGCGAACGCGAGAGCTGCCTCCGCCTCAGCGTAAGGGTGCGGTCCCGGCTCCGGTGCGTAGCCGTACTCGCGTGCGAACTCGTCCACGTCGTCCATCGAGAACTGCTCGGCAACCTGGGAGGTCTCAGCGAGAGCGCCGACGGCGTCGCCGACGGACGGCGTTTCCGTAACGCCGACGCCGGTGCCGTAGTCGATTTCAGCCTGGCGGAAGTACGGGCCATCCTTGATGGACAGACGGCACTTGTAGTCGTAGGAGGGCGTCCCGTCGTCGAAGAGGACAGCGCCTTCGACGCGCTCTGCGACGCCGCGAATCTTGTCCTGCTGGGAGAGGAAGTTCGCGCGCTCGAAAACGTCGTCGAAGCCCGCGTCATCCGCGGTGCTGGACACGCGTACACGGCCACCGGGAAGGCGTGTTGCGCGCAGAGCAGTCTTGCCGGGGCGCATGGGTCGCTTCTCGCCGATGCCCATGACTGGCTTCTGAGCTTCGCGTGCGTGAAGAGCATCCGTCAGCGAGACCTCTGGAGCACTGCCGTTCTTCTCTGAGAACCTTCCGCCCTGGTCACGTACAACTTTGGCCTCGTCGAATGCAAGATTGGTCATGTGTGCCTGTAGGCGGTGTTCGCTGCGACATGCGCGAAAAGGTCGGCGTAGTGACGGCGGGAAGTGTTCTCCCCGATGCTCTCGACCATATCGTTCATCGGGAACATGTCTCCCCACAGAGTTTCGGCCGAAGCGAGGACGTTACTCCTAGCCTCATTCAGTTCGCGTATATCCGATTCGAGAGACGTTCGCTGCTCTCGAATCGCCTGCTGCTCACTGAGCGATGCTGCATCGCCTTCTCGCGCGGTGCTCTGCTGGAGATGTTCTGCCTTGCTCTTGGCAAGGCTTGTCATCGCTCGGTCGTACTCGACGAGAGCCGTTGGAAGGTACTCGTTACCCGGCTTCCGAGTCGCTCCGAGAACACGGACCGGATGCGTATTGTCCACACGGTCGTTTCGCATGGGGTCACCGAAAAGTGCGTGCGCTACAAGCCGAAGATGTATGCGTTCCGGGACATGCTCCCGTACCTCGTCCGCAAGTTCCTCCGTGGAGCCACTCCAGGATTCGAGACGCTCGTGAAGCTCATCGAGAGCTTGAAAGCCACTTTCCCTCTCGTGCATGCGCCTCTCGTCATCGACGAGCTGCTCTGCCGTCCTATCAAGCTGCATACGGAAGACGGCAGCGTTGTACTGAAACCGCTCGCCCTGCGCTGCTATAACGAGCGACTCTCGCGCGGTCCTGACCATCTGCTCAGTGGGAGAGCCGTCACTGAGGGAGACTTCGGACGCGCTCCCAGATTTCGGTGCGAACCTTCCAACGGTGTCGCGCGGCGTGGAATCCATCTTCAGTCAGAGGAGCGCGTGCAGCAGGAAAGCGTGTTGTCGCAGTGAGCCACTTCGATGGGGTTAGTCAGTGGCCACATCGTGAGGCTCTCGCTGGGCGCTTCTTGCGTCGGGCTTTCAGACACCTTTAGTCGATGTCCTCTTCTTCACGAGACACTGCGTTACCCTTACTCTCCGAGCTGCGCTGTGCGTGCATCCAGGATAGCACGACGGGCTGCGTGCAGCGCTACCTGCTGCGTGAAAGCCTGGAGCTGAGCGGAGCGGGTCTCCGTCATGCCGTTCTCGTTGAAAGCCCTGTCGAGACCACGGAGAGCTGAATCGACGTTCTGGTTCAGGGCGGCAGCGTCCGCCTGCGAAAGCTCGACCTCTTCACCGTCTACCCACCACTCGTCGTTCAGCGGGTCAGAGGAGTCAGCAACGGCGGGGCCACCGAATCGGGTGAGCTTGCCGTTGCGGTAGTAGAGACCGCTTCCATCACGCGTGTCGATGATGCGGACAGCGGGTCCATTCCGGCGGTTGAGCAGACCCTTCTTGTAGTAGCGCTGCTCGCGGGAAGAGTCGTCCTCGGTCATCTCGTCGTAGTCACCTTCGGCCGCGAGTTCCTCGGGGGTCTTCTTCTCGTGCTCTTTGGCCCAGGCGTCTACAGCTTCAGGGCTGGACTTGGGGCCGCTCGTGGTGCCACAGTTCGGGCACTGCCCGACGAACACTTCACCGCGCTCGTTCTCGACTTCTTCGAGAGGCTGGTTCTCGTCGAACCCGAGTTCGGGCACCTCGCCTTCCTTGTCGGAGAACTTACCGGCGCCGTCGCGGCGCACTTTGGACTCGTCGAACTGGTGCTGTGGGAAGCTCATGGTTGTGATTCTACCGTTCTTGTTTCTGGTGGGTGAGCGGGGTTACTTGTCGAGTTCTGCGGAGCGTTCGATAGCCTGCTCGAACAGCATCCGCCGCTCGAATGGGTCAAGCCCTGGGTTGTCCACGAGCGTGCCGAAACGCTCTGTGATTTCGCTGCGGTTGGCTTCGCGACGGAAAGGGTTCGACTCCGGAAGCTGACTGTAGCGAGGAGCTTCCCCCGCGGCACGAAGTTCTCGTGTTCGGCGCACGGCCTGGATAGTGGCTGCCTTCAGGTACAGAGCCTTCTCCTGCGGAGCGAGGTTCTGTATGTCCGCGTCACGGATGATGTTCTTGTACGCACTGTCCACGTCTCGCAGTTCAGTGACCCGCGCGTACCGTTCCGCTGTCGCATCCATGTATTCGGCCGTCTCGCGGTCGCGGTACATTCGCTGGACCTCAGCGTTCTCGGCCTGACGGCGCTTGCGTTCCTGGTCGGAGAGATGGGGGATACCCAGGGCATCGGCCGCACCTTCGTCGGCCAGGCGGAAGGTCTGTGACTCCGGGTCGAGTAGACGCCCGCCGTATGTGATGCGGGATACTCGACCTTCGCTGTCGATGTCAACGTCGTAGCGAGATGAGCCGTCGTGCTCGAAGAACTCCGCGTATGAATCCCGGCCGGGCGCTTCTGGCTCATGGAGGTCGTAGTTCTCGGCGCCCCATGCCGCCGCGATGCCTGCAACAGCGGCCCTCGCCCGCGCTCGGCTCATGCCAGGGATATGGTCGTTCAGCGAAACTTCGGGCTCGCCGCCGGTCTTCTCGGTGAACTTGCCGTCGGTTGCCCGGCGGACCTGTGCCTCGTCGAAGGACATGCGCTCAGCTCTCGAAAGGCTTGTAGGCGACTGCCCAGCCCTCTTCGTACGTCTGGCCGCTTTCTGGTTCGTCTTCATCGGGGTACGATGCGTACACAGCGACGTAGTAACCGGGACGGTCGAGGATGTCGCCTGCCATGCGGCCGTCAAGCTGCTCGGAGTCGTGCATCCAGGGTCCGTCGTAGCCGTGCTGGCCGGTGTAGCCAGTCATCAGCTCCCAGCCTTCGATGGAGTTGCTGTAAGGGTCCACGTTGAAGCAGTCCGGCGCGTGCTTGGAAACGCCTTCGTACGCTTCACCATCCGGGCCGATTGCGATGACGTGGTCGAAATCCATCAGGTTGGAGAGGTTGCGGTCTTCGCGAAGGTCTGGCCCTTCGTACTTCTTCCAGTTCGCGGAGGACGCAGGGAGCTGTGCGCCACCGCTGCCACCGAGGTCTACCTCGGGAGGCCAGCCGCTCTTCTCAGCGAACTTGCCGTCGGTCTCACGCGCTACTTTGGTCTCGTCGAATGCCATGCTCCTCTGTAGGCGGTGCGTCTGCATCCCGAAGCCATCTCGGCACGAACCGCTGGGGAGGCTTCGGTGTTGTCACCAGCCACAGAGCGAAAGCTGCGGGCAGAAGGGTGAGGAAGAGGGAGCCGAGGACGTAGGTGAAGTACAGTGAGTCGCCCATCTGGTCTACGCCGCCGGGCCAGAGTGTCTCCTGGAGTGCGCGCGCGAGCACGAAGATGTAGAGCGGGGAAACGGCGTAGATGACCGCCAGGGGAAGGCCGGGCCTGCGTTCAAGCTGCTTCGGTCGTATCGCTCCGAGCCACACGAGGAAAGCGGCTACTTGCGCGCCAACGAGCGCCCAGGTGAGCCAGGCCGGGAGCGTGTCGAGAACGCCCGAGAGGTTGCGCAAGAAGCGCTCGGCGCGCTCCACTCTTGCGTTCACTGCTCTTCGTCGGTGACTACCCAGATGTCACGGAGGTAGTCGTCCTGTTCACCGCTTCTCTCGTAGACACCTTCCATGGCTTCCGGCACTTTCAGCGCTCGGCAGTGGGAGTCGAACACGGAGACTTCCATCGCGGTGGGGAGGTGCACAGTGTTCGCTCCGGTGCTTTTACGGACGATGCCATACAGCTCGGCGGAGTAACCGTCGCTGCCGTTCCCTGCTACGACATGAAGCTTGTCGATGTCGGGGTCCAGCGTGCGGTAGACGGAGAGAATCTGGTCGCCTTCATGTCGCACGCGGAGGGCTTCGAGCTTGTAGTACAGGATGTCGAGTCGTGACTCTTCGCCACGCGAAAGCTCCCGGCCGACGGCGAGGTCTACGAACGCCTCGAAGTCGGAAATCTCCTTCGGGATGCCTCGTTTGGTGAGCGTGACTTCCGGCGCGGAGCCTTCCTTCTCAGCGAACTTACCATCTACCTCTCGGGGCTGTTGTGAAGGATTCAATCCTTCACGGCCAGTGAACCCTTCCGGGTTCACACGTTCGGACGTGGGTGTGCTCATGGTCGTAATCCTATCGAACACGGTCTTGCGAACCGGGCGAGGTCAGCGGACGGACTTGGCAGAACGCATGACATCGAGGACTTCCGCGATGTCATCAGCGGACACGTCTCGGTAGAGCCATCCGCTTCCGTACTTGTAGTCGGTCTGCGCGTCCCGCGGGGTCTCGTCGAGAAGCTCATTCGTGGTGAGCTTGCGGCCGATTTCCTCTTCGCGACGAGCAATCCACGCCTGCTGAGACGGGGTGCCTGCGTTCAGGCTGTTGAGGTGGTTCTTGTCCCACAGCTCGGCGACACGGGTCAGGTCCGCGTCAACGGTCTGCTTGCCCTTCTTGTACGGGTCGGCGCCGTAGAGGTAGTCTCCGACCTGTCCGCCGGACTCTTCGCGGCCCTTCGAGTCCTTGACTGACCCCTGCATCGCGAAGTCGTAGCGGACCGCGACATCGTTGCCGTCCACGTCCTTGCCGGGCTTGGTGACGCGCTCGATGCGTACGGACGCGGAGATGCGCTCCCCGTTCGGACCGGTCGCGAGTCGCAGCTCTTCAGTGCCCCAGTGCCAGTCGCCCGCGACTTCGCTGCCGTTCATGCGCCTCTGTGGTGCGACGACGCCATCGCGCACGGCGCGCTCCATCTCGATTTCGAGATGACGGTCGTTGCGCTCGCGTTCGTTCTTGAAGGCGGGCATCCCGAGCGCTTCCTGCGCTGCGTCTTCAGCGGCGCGGAAAGCGGGGCTGTCGTAACGAGCGGCTTCGCCTGCTACATAGACGCGGGAGGGAACGCCTGTCGCGTCGGGGATGTACTTGTAGTGGATGGCGCCGTTCTCTTCCATGAGGCCGATGCTCCAGCCGACGGAGTCCACGTCAGTCTCCATGACCTTGACGACAGCGAGGTTGCTGTTTGGCGCGAACGCCTTCGCCACAGCGTGCGCCGCGGTTACCTCGTCTTCAGTGAGGTCAGCGGTGAGGTCATCGTAGCGGGCCGCGAGCGCGTCAGTGTCAAGGGACAGCTCGGGCGCGGAACCCAGCTTCTCAGCGAACTTGCCGTCGGTCGCGCGGGGGTGGTCAGTCTCAGAGAACGTCATGCCCAGGTGTAGGCGGGCATAGGCGAGCCGTTTTTGGCTACTTTCGCCCTATCAGTAGCAGTACGCGGAAATCAGTTGGAAAACGCGCACACGGGTGGCAGTGGAGAAGGTGAAAACGACCGTGGCGTGGGAGGAGAGACAGGTTGCTGAAACTCGGGTGGAAATCCGGCGCGTGGCCACCAGGGGGCCGGAAGAACAGGCGAAAACGGGTGGGGCGTGGGGAAGTTAGAGAGAACATCGTTCGCATGTCCAGAAACAGTGGCCTGCCGCTAGGGGGCTAAGTGACAACCCACCCGGCGTGGGAGAGGCGAGGGCAGATTCCACTTAGCCCGCCTGCTGCCCCTGAACAACGAGAGCGAGAGAGGAGGAGGAACATGATTATCGGCCACGAGAGCGTTGAGCTTGTCTGTCAAGTGCTTATGTGGGCAATCGGGCTGCTGTTTCAGCAACGTAATAACGACGATTCACGCTTCTAGGGGTCGCGCCTGGTGTACGCTGGGCGCCATGACTCACGACTTCGACACTCGCGACGAGTACATGGCGAGTCGCGCCGGACGCTACGAACACCGCGCCGTCCGCTACCGAGCCGCTGCGGAGTTCTTCAGCGGTCTCCAGCTCGATGATACGAGCACGGTCTATGACCTGGGCGCCGGGTGGACCGAGTTCGACTACTGCTTGCGCGCGGAGTACGCGTGGCGCGGGCGCTACATCCCCGTGGACGCGGGCATCACCGAGGTGGACCTGAATCACTGGACACCTGAGCGACCGGTCGAGTTCACGGCGGCGCTTGAAATCATCGAGCATTTGTATGACCCGATGCGTCTGGTG
>JAAIGE0100345487.1_pt1 | contig 14569 bp, 11 predicted proteins | sample 6487951 | NCBI WGS metagenome assembly JAAIGE01 (sample SAMN13974128, study PRJNA590717) | phyllosphere metagenome | biome: tomato field; feature: multiple bacterial spot infested tomato fields; material: tomato leaves; isolation source: leaves from tomato fields | host: Solanum lycopersicum ... | reverse complement strand
TCTATAAGGGACTGCGCTCGGCCGAAACGACGGTCGGCGTATCCTTGCCGCTCGAACTCGGCGGCAAGCGGTCGGCGCGCGTCGCGGTCGCCAATGCGCAACTCGACCGCGCTTCGCTCGAAGCGGCGATCATTCAGGCCGATCTCCGGTTGCGGGTCACGCAGGCCTATAACGATGCCGCGGCGTCGCAACGCAGGGTAGTCACCGCCCGCGAACAGGTCGGGATCGCAAACGAGGTGCTGCGTGCAGCGCGGGTCCGCGTTGCAGCCGGCCGCGCCTCACCGCTCGAAGAGCAGCGCGCTGACGTAGCTCGGCTGAATGCGGAAGGGGCGGCCGAGCGCGCGGAGCGATCCGCCCAAGTGGCGCTCGGCAATCTTGCCCGGCTGATCGGGCGCGGCGCCAGCTCGCTGGATACAGCCTGGTTCGCCCGGATCGAAGGCGCAGGGCCACGGTTGCCGGTGCGCAGTGAAGGCACGCTGACGGCCGCGGCGGTGCAGGCCGATCTCACCACGGCGACGGCGCAGGTCCGCCTTGCCCGAAGCCAGAGGATTCCCGACGTAACGATCAGCGCGTCCGCACGCAGGCTGGAGATGACCAACGATACGGCCGCGGTGTTCGGCGTGTCGGTGCCGTTGCCGCTGTTCAACAATGGCCGCGCGGCCGTTGATCTGGCTTCTGCCCAACGCACCCAGGCGGACGCCCAGCGCCGCCTCGCGCTGCTCGATGCGGAACAGGCCATCGCCTCGGCGCAGGGGGACGTAGCGAATGCGGCGACGACAGCCCGCAATGCGACCGGACCGACGCTTGCCGCGGCGCAGGAAGCCGCCCGGATCGCGCGTATCGGCTACCGCGAGGGCAAGTTCGGTCAGTTGGACCTCCTTGAGGCCGAACGCACGCTTGCCGACACCCGAACGGCCGCGATCGACGCGCTGGCCGCTTATCATGACGCACAGGCCCGGCTGGAACGGCTCGCCGCCCCGGCGCCTACCGATGCGAAGGACGCACGATGAAAATCAATCATGCGCGGACCCTGCTGTCCGCCTTGCTTCCGCTGGCGCTCGTTGCGTGCGGCGGGGCCGAGAAGAAGACCGACGACATGGCCGGTATGGAGGGCATGGAGAAGGGTGAGGGGGCCGAGAAGAAGGCGGATAAGGATGCGGTGACGCTCACGGCGCGGCAGATCGCCGATGCCGGCATTGAAGTCGCCCGCCCGACCGTGGGCGGGGTCGCCGGCGCGATCGAGTTGCCCGCGCTCGTCCAAGGCGATCCCCAAGGCGTCCAGGTCGTCTCCGCGACCATCGGCGGTCGCTTGGTCGCGCTCACGCGCAACCTTGGCCAGCCTGTCCGGCAGGGTGACCCGCTGGCGGTGATCGAGAGCCGCGAGGCCGCTTCGCTGAAGGCGGAAGTCGAGGCCGCTCGCGCCCGCGCCGCATTGGCGCAGTCGAATCTTCGGCGCGAACAGCGTCTGTTTGCCGAGCGTGTTTCGCCCGAACAAGACCTGGTGGCGGCACGGACCGCGGCGACGGAGGCGGCAATCGCGCTGCGCCTCGCGCAGCAACAGCTCGGTGCCACGGGGGGCGGTGGTGGTGCCCTCAACCGCATCGCCATGCGCTCGCCGATCTCAGGTCAGGTAATCGCCCGTCCGGCCGTTCTCGGCCAGACTGTCGACGCGAACGCCGAACTCTACCGGGTTGCGAACCTCTCGCGGGTGACGATCACCGCCTCGGTCTCGCCCGCGGATGCAGGCCGTATCCGGCCGGGTACGCGGGTTGAGGTAACCGCAGCCGGTCGTAGACAGGAAGGACGGGTGTCGTTCGTGTCCCCGGCGCTTGATGACAGCACGCGCCTCGTGCCTGTCATCGCCACGCTCGACAATGCGGGGAATACCTGGCGGGTGGGCGAGCCGGTGACGGCGAGCTTCATGCTGCCCGGGAGCGGCGATCGTAGCATCTCGGTTCCCTCCACCGCGGTGCAAAGCATCGAGAACCGCACCGTCGTTTTCGTCCGCACCCCGACCGGCTTCCACGCGACCCCGGTCACGGCAGGTCGCCGCAACGGCGATCAGGTCATCATCAGCTCCGGCCTCAATGGCCAGGAGCGGATCGCCACCACAAACTCGTTCACCCTGAAAGCCGAACTCGGCAAGGGTGGCGGGATGGACATGGACTGAGCCCATGATCTCCCGCCTTGTCACCTTCTCGGTCGAGCGGCGCTGGCTAGTCCTGCTGCTGACCCTTGTCGCCGCGCTCGCGGGCATCTTCGCCCTCCAGCGCCTCCCCATCGATGCCGTCCCGGACATCACCAACAACCAGGTGCAGGTAAACGTCCTCGCACCCTCGCTGTCGCCCGACCAGATCGAGCGGCAGGTCTCGTTCACGATCGAAACCTCGCTCAAGGGTATTCCGGGCCTTGCCTATACCCGGTCGCTCAACCGCAACGGCTTTGCCCAGATCACGGCCGTCTTTACCGACGCGACCGACATCTACTTCGCCCGCCAACAGGTCGCCGAGCGGATGCGGATGGCCGAGGAACGACTACCGCAGGGCGTCATGCCCGAGATGGGTCCGATCGCGACCGGTCTCGGCGACATCTTCATGTGGACCGTCGAGTTTCAAGAACTCAACCGCGTGAAGCATCGCGATGGCGAACCCGGCCTCCAGCGTGACGGCAGCTACATCACCCCCGAGGGCGAACACCTCGTCAGCGAACGCGACAAGGCGACCTACCTCCACACCGTTCAGGAGTGGATCGTGTCGCCGCAGCTCCGCGGCACCGAAGGCGTCGCCGGCGTGGACTCGCTGGGCGGGTTCGACCGTGAGTATCTGGTCATCCCGGACCTCCAGCGGCTCGCATCGATGCGGCTGACCGTCCAGGACCTCGCTACCGCGCTCGAGCGCAGCAACACCAGCATCGGCGCAGGCACGGTCGATCGTAACGGCGAAGGCCTGTTCGTCCGCTCGGACGCGCGGGTGCGCACTGCGGACGAGCTGTCACGCACCGTCGTCGCGAGCCGCGAGGGCGTGCCGATCGTGCTCAATCAGGTGGCGACCGTGAAGGCTGGGCAAGGCATCCGCACCGGCTCGGCATCCGAGAACGGTCACGAAGTCGTCGTTGGCACAGCCGTGATGCGCATCGGCGAAAACAGCCGCACCGTCGCGACCGATGTCGGCGAACGGCTTCAGGCCATCGGCCGATCGCTGCCGACCGATGTCGTGGTCAAGCCGGTGCTCGATCGTACCAAACTCGTGAACTCCACGATCGCGACGGTTGCCCGCAACCTCGCCGAAGGCGCGGTGCTGGTCATCGTGGTGCTGTTCGTGCTGCTCGGCAATTTCAGGGCGGCGCTGATCGCCGCGATGGTGATCCCGATCACGATGCTGCTCACCGCCATGGGGATGCTGCGTGCCGGCGTCTCGGCCAATCTGATGAGCCTCGGCGCGCTCGACTTCGGTTTGATCGTCGATGGTGCGGTCATCATCGTAGAGAACGCGCTGCGCCACCTCGGCACGCGCCAGCACGAAACCGGGGGTGTCCTCCCACTCAAGGAACGCCTCGCCATCGTGGCGGCGTCCGCCCGCGAGATGATCCGGCCATCGGTCTATGGGCAGGCGATCATCATCCTCGTCTACGCACCGTTGCTCACCTTTAGCGGCGTGGAGGGCAAGATGTTCGAGCCGATGGCGCTCACCGTCATCATCGCGCTCGTCTTTGCCTTCGTGCTGTCCCTGACCTTCGTTCCGGCGGCCATCGCCGCCTTCCTCGCCGGCAAGGTCGAGGAGAAGGAAAGCCGGATCGTGGTTTGGCTCAAGCGCCGCTACGAACCCGGCCTCAATGCCGCCATGCGGCGTCCGAGCGTCACCATCGGCGGGGCGCTTGCCGGCGTCTTGGTGGCGGCACTCGCTTTCACGACGCTGGGTCAGGAGTTCCTGCCGCAGCTCGATGAGGGCGACATCCTCGTCCAAGCCTGGCGACCGCCCGGCACGTCGGTCGAGCAGAGCCAGCGTATGCAGTTCGCGGTCGAGAAGACGATCAGTCGTGAGCCCGAAGTGCAATATGCCTTCTCGCGGACGGGCACGTCCGAGATCGCCAGCGATCCGATGCCGCCCAATGCGACCGACACGTTTGTGATGCTGAAACCTCGCCAAGAATGGCCCGATCCGAGCCTACCCAAGGAGGAGCTGGTTGAGCGCATCGAGAAAAAGGTCTCGACCATCCCGGGGAACGGTTATGAGATTACCCAGCCGATCCAGATGCGCTTCAATGAACTTGTGGCCGGCGTGCGCGGCGATATCGCGGTCAAGGTGTTCGGCGACGACTTTGCCAGCATGAATGCGACCGCAGTCCAGATCGCGGACGTGATGCGCAAGGTGCCTGGTGCAGCGGATGTCCGGGTGGAGCAGACCGAAGGACTGCCGCTTCTCGACATTCGTCCCAACCGGGACGCGATGGCGCGGGTCGGTGTTTCTGCCGGCGACGTCCAGGATGTCGTTGCGGCAACCGTAGGTGGCAAGCAGGCTGGCGTGATCTTCGAAGGCGACGCCCGCTTCCCGGTCGTGATCCGTCTCAGCGAGACGGCACGCGCCGATTTGCAGACCCTTGGGCAGATTCCGGTGCCCACCGCGAGCGGATCGTTCGTGCCGCTCGCCAGCGTTGCGGACATCGGTCTCGGCGACGGGCCAAACCAGATCAGCCGGGAGAACGGCAAGCGGCGTGTCGTGGTTCAGGCCAATGTGCGTGGCCGGGACGTTGCAGGGGTCGTCGAGGAGGCGCAGGCCAAGATAGCGCAACAGGTCGCGTTGCCGGCCGGCACCTATCTGACCTGGGGCGGCCAGTTCGAGAACCTAGCCAGCGCCCGGGCACGCCTGACGATCGTGGTGCCGATATGCTTCGCCGTCATCATGCTGCTGCTTTACGGTGCGCTCGGATCGGTGCGCGACGCGTCCCTGGTCTTCACCGGCGTGCCGCTGGCGTTGGTCGGCGGTATCCTCGCGCTCGTACTTCGCGGTCTGCCGTTCTCGATCTCTGCCGCAGTCGGGTTCATCGCGCTGTCTGGTGTGGCAGTGCTCAACGGGCTGGTGATGGTGTCCTCCATCCACGACCTGATGCGGGAAGGGATGGATCGGGCGCGCGCCGCCCGCGAGGGAGCACTGCTCCGATTGCGGCCCGTCGCGATGACCGCGCTCGTCGCCAGTCTCGGCTTCGTGCCGATGGCGCTCGGCCACGGGGCGGGCGCCGAGGTCCAGAAGCCGCTCGCCACGGTGGTGATCGGGGGACTTATCTCAGCGACCCTGCTCACCTTGTTCGTTCTGCCGACGCTATACGCGCGGTTCGGTTCGATGGTCACGGCGTCGCAACACACCGAGACACACAACAAACAGGAGACGCTTATGGCGCGTGACTACGAGGATCAATCACCCCTGCATTGATGATGCAGGGGTATCCGTCATCCATCAATCCTCATCTTAATATCGTTTCTTGGACGCTCGGCTGGATCGGCTGGAAACCGATCCCATGACATGGGGACCGATTACCAACCGGCCCCCATCGATCACTTTTTCTTCTTGTCCGGGCGCTGGGACAATGCCGACCCCGCGGCCGTTTTTGAATCCTTGCCCGTGCGACCATCGCGCAGGACGTTCGATGCGGCTTTGCCCGCCTTCGCGCTGGTGTGTTCGTTCTTGGCCATGACCAATACTCCTCACGGGCGCGATGTTTTTCGACACCCTCATTGCATAACGCGAATTTATGGGTATGGTTTCCGTCATAGCGATGAGGAACGTCAGATTGATCGACATCCGGAAGGCCATCCTTGCAGCCCTAAAAAAGGAACTGCTGCTCGATCTTGAAGATCAGCTTCGCGCTGCCGCACTGGAAGCGTCCAGGGCAGGCGCGGCTTTGCCGATGAACGCGAAACGGCGTCGTGAAGCTGAGGGGCAAATCCGCTTTCGCCTTCAGGAAGAGCGCTATGAGGAGGTGGTCCAGCAGCACGGCGGACACCTGCTTCCTGATGGAGTCATGTGGGGCACAGACCTGAAGGTGTTCCAGCCCTTTGCCCGCTTCCCCGGACCGGAGACGGCTATCATACTCGGGTTCGCCTCAATGCCTGAACCCCGCAAGATTCCACCCAAGAACCAGTCTCGCGCGGCAGGCGTCACACTGAACGTCTCGCTGCAAGCCAGTCTGTTCGACGGTGACGATTGCCCGAAGGCGACCGACATTTTCGTGCTGTTCCTCACTGCTCGTGACCGCCGGCAGGCAGGCATGATCGAGGAAATCGCGATCGGGGTGATCGGAGCGGACTACAAGGATTTCATCTTCTACGCATCGCTGGACGATTTCATTCAGGGCTACGAGAGCGAGCCGGCCCGGCCGGGTGGACCGGACGGAACCGATGGTGGTGCCAAGGTGAAACTGCGACCGACCCGCAAGCGATTCATGCCGCCCGAGCAACAGCCCGATACCGAGGTGGGCGAAGCATAACCGGTCAGACTGGCGTTTTTAGTAACAAGTACAGCGTTTGCTCCGCATCCTTCTTGGGTGCGGAGCCATAGGGACTCGAACATATGCGTATCGGCACCCCCGGGTTCATTCCTGCAAGGCTTACCGAAGCACGCGAGGCGCGGCGCATTCCGTCAAAGGCCGCGCTTGCGCGTCGTCTGGGTATGAGCGCCACCACCACCTCCCGATGGGAAGATGAAACGTCGGGCCAGACTCCCGATAATGCGACACTGATCCGTCTTGCCGGTGAACTGGGTGTACGCCCCGAATATTTTCTGCGTCCGCCCTTCCACAGCGATCGGCCTACCTTCCTTCGATCGCTGGCGAGCACGCTGGTGCGCGATCTGGATTTCCAGAAGGCGCAGATGCACTGGTTGCAGGAAATCAGTTTTGTCATCGGGCATTACGTTGATCTGCCCGAGGTGGACATTCCCGACGTGCTTGATGGCGCAAGCTATACCCAGTTGCGCGACGAGGATATCGAGGAAATCGCGCTTCGGCTTCGGCGTCACTGGCAGCTGGGTGAAGGACCATGCGGCGACGTTGTTGCGATCATGGAACGGATCGGCATCGTGGTTGCAGCCATCCCCATGAACACGACCAAGCTTGATGGACTATGCAGCTGGTCCCCGATCGATGGCCGTCCGCATGTCCTGCTGGCGACGGACAAGATGTCATTCCCACGGCGTCAGATGGATGCAGCGCATGAACTTGCCCACGCCGTCCTTCATCAGGCCGTGCCGGCAGAGGAGTTTCAGGTCAATCTGCGGTCTATAGAGCAGCAGGCATTCCGTCTGGGCAGCGCATTGCTGATGCCTTCGACAACATATCCCAAGGATGTGCGTCATGCGTCGCTGGCGATGCTCGTCAGCCTGAAAGAGCGGTGGCGGGTTTCGGTCAAGGCCCAGATAAAGCGGCTGTCTGATCTGGAAATTATCCCTGAGGAGTTTTCCCGACAGCTCTACAAGCTTTATTCGGCGAAGGGGTGGTCGAAGGGCGAACCGCTCGACCAGCATTGGCCAATACAGCCCCCGCGGGCGCTGCGGGACAGCCTGAACCTGATTGTTGAAAACAACGTCCGCAGCAAGGCGGACCTGCTTGCTACCGAATTTACGATCTCCAGCACTGACGTCGAAGAGCTGTGCGGTTTGCCGCCGGGCTGGTTTGACCGGGATGCTGCGGAGGTGGTTTCGCTCAAGAGGCATCCCGCGGACGGGCCGGGCGTGCACTATGACGATGCCGAAGTGATCGCTTTCCCGGACCGGCGCCCTCATCCCTGGTCGGGCCGATCATCGTAGCGGTTGGAAACGCTATCCGCCGATCGGCATCAGCCGCACACCTCCCATCACGCTCCAAAAATTCAGGAGACGCTGATTGGCGATCTCAACGTGGGTCGGGCCTCGCGAAACATGGGTGAAAACTGCTCAACCTCATGCTCGACCCAAAATCTGAAAATTTTCGCTTCTGCAGGCTTCCTTTCAAGGCCGCCCCTGCAGCCCTCCAGGGGCCTGACTGAACACCACCAGCCTCTCCGGCTCGGCTGCGAACCATGCGTAGCTACCCCATGCCAAGCTATCGACTGTCTTCTTGAATGGCCCAGCGCTGCGATCGAGGAACGCTGTCACGAACGCGACATGCTCGGCAGGAAAACCCGTCTCGGCGACCAACGCCTCCAACGCCTCCTTGCGACGTTCGCTGATCGGGCCATCGGTCGCAACCACCTCCACGAACACTAGTAACGGATGCGTTGGCCCGAGGTCGACGAGGATCGTGTCGGGCAGGTTTCGGTCTGCCTGGATGGCGAGACCGATCGACCGCGCCAGTTCGTCGTCGCGCGTGACCACCTTGTTACCACTTTCGCTGAGGAACAGGACGGCAGGATCGGCGAGGAAGGTGGGGGCGAACACCTCGACCACCGCCTTGGTAATCTCCGAACTGGGGCCAGGCTTCATCCGGCGCGTCTCACCGTTCGGGAAGGTGACCAACACCTGATCGGCGCTAACCCCGGCACCGCGACGAACGATCGCCAGCCGGGCGAGCGCGCCCTTGTTCAACGCCTCGCCCTGCCACGTCGCGATCTGGGCCTGCAGCGCTTCGCCGGCGAGGTCCGGGTCGAACAACGCGGCGAAACCCGCTTTCAGCGCATAGCGCGGCTTGCTCGACGTGGTGGCAAGGTCGGTGCGCTCGGTCACCGCGCCGATTGCCACCAGCCCCTCGCGCAACGTCTCGTCACGGATCGGCTCACGGGTATTGTCCTGATACCAGCGTCGCCCCTCGACCTGGCTCCCGGTGCGCAGCACGCCAGTCGCATAGCCAGTCCGGTACGCATCGTCGGTCCGCGCCGCCTGTTCATCGGTCATGCGATAGACGTGCTTGGGACCGAGATACGTCCCGCTGCCCTCAACCGCGTCGATATAGAGGGCGACGAACACCGTGCTCGCCGCCAGCATCCGGGTCAGATAGGCGCGATTGGGCGCCCCATCGGGGAAGATCTCCTGTAGCCGGGCATGAACCTCCTCACGGGTCAGCAGCGGCATCATGGTGCAACTTGCCCATAGAGGCGCGCCAGTTCATCCTCGATGGCGGCACCGCGGCGGACCAGCGCCTCCACCTTTTTCATCGCGGCAGGTGCGGGCAGGGGCAGCGCCTCCATCTCGAACGCCGATACCGCGACGCTACCGTTGATGCAGCGGAAGAGCTGGTCGACGATCGCGCTGTTCAGCACCGCCGCGACCGTCGCTGGCGATACCGCCGGTCGCGCACATGGCCTGACCATGTTCAGGTGGTTCTCGACCACCACGCCGCCATGTTGCGCGATGAAGTCCGCTGGCAGCTCGGCCGCAATCAGGCGACGCGCCTGCTCCTTCGCGGTGGTGCGCTGGACGAGGACGCACGCTTCCTCGACCAGCAGCCAGGCATCACCGCGCTCGATCTTGAAATAGGGCGCATGGTTGCGCTTCTCGGCTCGGAACGCGAAGTGCCCATTCGCCGACACGGCTTCAGCCCATATCAGCGGATGTGCCCCGCGCGCGGGGCGGAGCCGCATCTGGTCCTTGTAGCGATTCCACACCAGTGGCCCCGTCGAGACGCGATAACCCCAGTCGGCAAGCCGCGCCGGCATCGTCTCGGCTTTGGCGATCAGGGCGCTGTGCCGCGGCTCGCGCGGCGCGAGCCACGGTTGCGAGGCGGGGGAGGGCAGGCCGATCGTACCGTTGCGGATGACGCGGGCCTCGCGCTCGTTCGCGACCTCGACATAATGGACTTGAGCGCGGCCGGGCTTGGCTCCACGCTTGTAGGCCGCCAGCAACGTCTCCTGCAGCACGTCTTCGAACACACCGCGACGGGCATGGACGAAATCGATCGCGACAGGCGGCGCGTCCTTGGCGATCAGCTCGCGGAGCGCGGAATAGTAATGACCCGACAGGAAGCTGGTCGGCGTCAGATAGGCGATCGTCCCGCCCTTCTTCGTCCAGCGCACGGCGATGTCCGTGAATACACCATAGAGATTGGCGTGACCGTAAAGGCCGCGTGCGAACCGCTGACGCTGCTCAGGGGTGAGGGTGATGCGCCCATATGGGGGATTGCCGATCACCAGGTCGAAGCGAGCGCTGGGCACCTCCTCCAGCGTGTCGGCGACGCGCACAACGATTGGGGCTACACGGCCCGCGGCGGCAGCGACGTCCGCCAGCAGCAGTTCAATCGCATTCTGCCCAAAGCCCGCGGCATATGGGTCCAGCTCCAGCCCGGTCAGGCGGGTGCCGATCTGCCGCAGTACGATCGCCGGCTCGGCCGTGGGAAGCGCAGCGATCATTCGTTCGGCTGCAGGCAACAGGAACGCACCTCCGCCGCTCGCCGGATCGAGCACGCGCGCACGGGTCCAGTCGATCCCTTGTTCCTCGGCCATATCGAGCAACCGGTTCGCCAGTGCCGGCGGAGTGTAAAATGCTCCCATTGCCCCGCGCTCCCGTGCCGCGAGCAGGGTCGTGTAGAGGCCGGTCAGGAAATAAATCGCCTCGGCGATCGGCAACGGCGCGGCTTCACGCCCGACCACTGCAGCCAGCTCAGCGACCGCGCGATCGAGCCGGCCATAGGGCGCGGCGAACGGTGGACTAAGGATCGCATGGGGTCGGGCTTCGACGCGATAGGTGTCGATCGCAGCGCGCGTGAACAGCGCTGCCATGTCCCGGCGTCGTGGTTCGGGCAGCGTCTCCGCCCAGGCCCGCGCGAGCTGGCGGGCGCGGGCAAGTTCGTTGCGTTGCGCATCGAGGTCTGCTGGCAGATCGCGGAGTAGGGCAGGGGCAAGGCTCATGCTATGGCCGATCGGTTGCGATGATCGCGAAGCACGCGCTGCACGGTTGATCGCGAGACGCGGAACAAGCTGGCGAGCTGCGCCGGTGATCCCTGGGCGGATTCAGCCTTAGCGACGATTTCGGCGCGCTGCTGCCGGGTGAGGCTTGGCCGGCGACCCAACAGACGTCCAGCCTGGCGCGCGTGTGCCAGGCCGCTCATGGTGCGCTCGCGGATCATGGCGCGCTCGAACTCGGCAAAGGCACCCAACGTCTGTGCCATCAATCGTCCAGCCGCCGTGGTGGTGTCTACGGCCTCGGTCAGCGACCGGAAGCCCGCACCGGCCATCGCAACCTCTTCCAGAGTGAACAGGAGGTCGCGTAGCGAGCGGGACAGGCGATCGAGCTTCCACACTACCAGTACATCGCCCGACTGCAGGCTTCGGATCGCGCGCGCCAGCTCGGGCCGATCGGTCTGCCCCCCCGAGGCTTCCTCGCGAAGGATCGGATCGCACCCCGCCGCAGCGAGCGCAGCGACTTGGACATCGAGGTCTTGGTGATCGCCGCGGGACACCCGCGCATAGCCAATTTGCATACGCGCGTTCTGACACGGGATTCTGACACCTGTAAACCCGCGGAAATGCGTGGGTCAGCCGGTGGTGTCAGAACCGGACGGCTCCGACACCGTCCCGATTGGGACGGTATTTCGGGATTATGGAAGTAGATCGGTTAGCCGGTTCCACCTGAGACATCAGGAGCCACTTTGGGGTCCGGGTCCTGCGCCTTGCCGGTCGCGGGTGCCACCTTCTGGCTCGGCATAGCGGTGAGATAAGCAACGATCGCATCGACGTCCTTCTCGGCCACTGGCGCCTTATACACCTCACGCATCTTGGTGACGGTCGCCTTCCACTGATCCGCCGATAGCGCAGGCTGGGTCAGCGCCATGCTGGCTGAGTGGCACGAGGTGCAATTGGCATTGATGACGTCGGCGTGCGGACCGTCGGGGTAGGTCGCGTCGTCGGCCGGCAGGTCGACGCTGGTCGAGGCAAGCGAGAAGCCGCGCGCTGACACGCTGGCGGCCGGTGCCGGCTCAGACATCTCGGAGATCGGAACGGGCGCCTTGCGGCTGCTCGGCGCGCCGATCGAGACGAGGATGATGCCGGTCAGGCCGATCAGGCCAGCAGCCATCATGCCGGGAGACGGAGTCTTCATGATTTGCTCGCTCCTCAGGCCGCGATGATGGTGGTGGTTTCAATGTTGCCGCGCATGAACCCGCCGGGATTCCAGATCGGCTTCATCGGCTGAGCGACACCGTTGGTGTTCCAGCAGCGCACCATGATGGGGTTAGGCCCGCGTCTCAGCGGCACCCGCCCGTCCCAGCGCCGGAAGCTGTACCTGCCCTCGTCCGCTCCGAGCGTCGTCCTGTACCAGGTGCGGCCACCGTCCGACGACACATCGACCTTGGCGACGCCGCAATCGCCGCCCATTGCGATGCCGCCGACCGGGATCGACGCTTCATAGGCGATCGCCTGACCATCGGGCAGGCTGGTCATCCAGCTACGCGGGATCATGCGATTGATCGGTACGGTCGGGAAGTCCTTGGCACCGGGCGCGACATTCGCGCCGGGTGTCGCGGGGATCTTGTAGGCCTTGGCCATCCAATACTGGTCGTCAGGGCCGGGCAGTACCTCGATCGCGTTCAGCATCTTGACCCAATAGGTCGAGTACCAGCCCGGCACGATCAGCCGGCAGGGAAAGCCGTTGAGGAGCGGCAGTTGCTCGCCGTTCATGCCGAAGGCGATCATGACCTCGCCGTCGCGGGCATGGTCGATGTCGAGTGCCTTCTCGAAGTCAGGAGCGCCCGCCACGACCGGCTGATCGAGAGCGCCGAAGCGCACCTGCACCGCGCCTGCCTTGACCCCGGCGAGGTCGAGCACGTCGCGCAGGCGAACGCCGAGCCACTTGGCGTTGCCCATCGCGCCATTGCCCCATTGCGCGCCGGCGACGCGCGGCTGGAACAGCCCGCGGCTGTTGCCCGAGCACTGGTTCACCGCCGCCATCTCGACCCGTGGAAGGCGCAGCAGCTGAGCGAGGCTGATCGACAGCGGCCGATTGACGTGGCCGAAGACGTTGAGGCGGAAACTTTCGACGTCGATCGAGGTCGGTATGTCGGCCCAGTGCCAGCGGACGAAGAACTGGTCGTTGGGCGTGAACACCGACTTGTCGAAGACCTCCATCGGCGTCTCCAGCAAGGGTGGATGGACGCGCTGGAGGATCATGCTGCCCTTGCCGGGAAAGGCGCTGGTCATCGGCCGCTCGGCATTGCCGCCGGGCAGCTTCAGGTCGACGAGCTGCTGCGCCAGTGCCGGCGCGGCGGCAAGGCCGGCGGTGCCGAGCGCGGCATGGCTGAGGAAGCGGCGACGGCTGGTCTCACTCGCCAGCCCGGCGTCGAAATTGTCCATGACAAGGCTCTCCTGTGGCCAGTCACGCTGGCGGATCGAAGGGGCATTCTGCAAGTGATCGGACCGACTGATCCGATCATCATGGCGGATCAGTTCGGGGTGGCGATGCAGGGCGAGACGAACAGGTTGCCCCGCCATGCACCGGCTAGCGTCTTGGCACCGACCAGCAGCCACATCGCCGCGAGCGCAACCGTCAGCACCGTGCCGACGATACCGAAAAACATAAGGTTCAGCGTCGTGCCGAGGCGGAAGGTGGCGACGGTGTAGACGCCGAGCGGGAAGGTGTAGCCCCACCAGCCGAGGTTGAACGGCACGCCCGCGCGCCAGTAGCGGATGGTGATGAGCGTCGCGAGCGCCAGCCACCACAGGCCGAAGCCCCACAGGCAGAGTCCGGCCACAACGCCGATCCCTTCCGCGACGGTACCGACACCGGCCAGCCCGTGCGCCGCGAGGATCGCCGGCGCGTCCGCCCCGAGCACCAGCATGCCCAGAGCACCCGTGCCGATCGGTCCCAGCGCCAGCCAGGAAGATGCCGCCATGCTCTCATGCGGCAGCTTGTGGAGCGCCATGCGCAGGATGAGGATGGCGAGGATGCCGAACGCGACCGGCACCGAATAGGCCCACAGCACATAGGAGGTTGCAAGCGTGACTAGCTGCGCGTGAGGATCGGTCAGATGCGGCGCGAGCAGCCCGCCGTTGGCGCCCGCCACTTCGGCAGCGACGACCGGCAGCAGCCATACCGCGGTCATGCCGTCCAGGCTGTGCTCGTGACGGGTGAACATCATGTACGGGATCAGGACGCCACAGGCGAGCGACATGGCGACGTCGATCCACCACAGGACGTGTGCGACCGGTACGATGCCATTCCCGAACCGTGCGATGCCGAAGGCGAGGCAGCCGTTGATGATCGTCGCGAGGCCCATCGGGATGGTGCCGATGAACATCGACACGGTGTTATGCCCGAAGATGCGCCGCGCCTCGTGCCCGAACATCGCCCAGCGCGCACCATAAAGGCCGGCGAACAGCGCGAAGAGTGCGATATTGAAGAACCACAACACCTCGCCGACGGGTTTAAGCGAAGGCCCGATGCCGGGCACCTGCGGCAGCGCGAGGGCAAGGATGCCCGTGCCCATCGTCGCGGCGAACCAGTTGGGCGTGAACTGACGGATCATCTCGCGGGGATGATCGAGCCGGCTGAGCGGCTTGAGGCCGCTCAGAACGGAGTGCGTGTCGGCAGTCATGCGACCTGCTCCTTGATGAGGTCCGTCAGCGCGTCGGCCGCGCGGGTGCGATAGCGTTCCTTGTGGCGCAGCGCGTGAAAGG
>JAAIGE0100541386.1_pt1 | contig 14572 bp, 13 predicted proteins | sample 6487951 | NCBI WGS metagenome assembly JAAIGE01 (sample SAMN13974128, study PRJNA590717) | phyllosphere metagenome | biome: tomato field; feature: multiple bacterial spot infested tomato fields; material: tomato leaves; isolation source: leaves from tomato fields | host: Solanum lycopersicum ... | reverse complement strand
GCCCTGCATCACCGCCACGGCAATGCTGTGCTCGCCGCGATCCAGTTCGGTCAGCTGCAGGCGCGGCACGTTGCTCGGCTGCCCGTAAGGCTTGCCGTCGACCAGCAGACGCAGGCTATGGCCAGGGCCCAGGCGCGGTTCAATGGTCACGCCCACGGAAAAGGTGCCGTTGTTGGCGCGCAGTGCTTCCTCGCTGGGCAGGTCGCGCAGCTCGAGAATCTGATAGGGGTTCTGCGGCAGTTCGCTCAGCCGCGGTTCATTCGCGCTGGTGCTGGGCGGCGTCGGCTGGCTGCTGGTGTTGATCGGCTTGAGCTCGACGCTTTCGGCCTTGGTACCTTCCGGCGGCTGATTGGTGAACACCGTGTTGCCGTTGGCGTCGGTGTACTTGTAGATCTGCGCGCTGACCGGCAGAGCCAGTATCAGCAACAGGCAAGTGAGCGTGCGGCGCATCGGGCCGGTCTCCGCGTTGAGTAATGGCGATAGCCTTGCATCGCTTCGCCGTGCTGGCAAGCTCGCTACGCCAGGGATTTGCACTGGGCCGTAAATTGGCGGGCATAAAAAAACCTCCCCGGCAGAACCGGGGAGGTTTTATCACGCTGCCAGGCAGCGAGGCCGGCTTAGACGCTGTAGTACAGGTCGTATTCCAGCGGGTGTACGAAGGTACGGACCTTGATTTCCTCTTCCGATTTCAGCTCGAGGTAGGCATCGATGAAGTCGTCGGAGAATACGCCGCCCTTGGTCAGGAACGCGCGGCCCTTGTCCAGCTCTTCCAGGGCTTCTTTCAGGCTGCCGCAAACCTGCGGGATCAGCTTGCCTTCTTCCGGCGGCAGGTCGTACAGGTTCTTGTCCGCTGCGTCGCCAGGGTGGATCTTGTTCTGGATACCGTCGATACCTGCCATCAGCAGGGCAGCGAAGGCCAGGTACGGGTTGGCGGCCGGATCCGGGAAGCGAGCTTCGATGCGGCGCGCTTTCGGGCTGGAAACGTACGGGATACGGATCGAGGCGGAGCGGTTGCGAGCCGAGTAGGCCAGCATGACCGGCGCTTCGAAGCCAGGAACCAGACGCTTGTAGGAGTTGGTCGACGGGTTGGTGAAGCCGTTCAGGGCCTTACCGTGCTTGATGATGCCGCCGATGAAGTACAGAGCGGTTTCCGACAGGCCGGCATAGCCTTCGCCTGCGAAGGTGTTCTTGCCGTCTTTGGAGATCGACATGTGGACGTGCATGCCCGAACCGTTGTCGCCGTAAAGCGGCTTCGGCATGAAGGTAGCGGTTTTGCCGTAGGCATCGGCTACGTTGTGCACGCAGTACTTAAGGGTCTGAACTTCGTCAGCCTTGGCGACCAGGGTGTTGAACTTCACACCGATCTCGTTCTGACCGGCAGTCGCCACTTCGTGGTGGTGTACTTCGACGACCAGGCCCATTTCTTCCATGGCATTACACATGGCGGTACGGATTTCGTGGTCGTGGTCGCACGGCGGAACCGGGAAGTAACCGCCTTTGACGGCCGGGCGGTGGCCCTTGTTGCCGCCTTCGACGTCCTGGTCGGTCATCCAGGAACCTTGCTCGGAGTAGATCTTGAACATCGAGCCGGAGATGTCGGACTTGAACTTCACTTCGTCGAAGATGAAGAACTCGGGCTCCGGGCCTACGAATACGGTGTCACCGATGCCGGTGCCTTTGAGGAATTCTTCAGCGCGTTTGGCGATGGAGCGCGGGTCACGGTCGTAGCCTTGCATGGTGCTCGGCTCGATGATGTCGCAGACCAGGATCAGGGTCGGCTCTTCGGTGAATGGATCCAGTACTGCGGTATCGTCAACCGGCATCAGGATCATGTCGGAGGCTTCGATGCCTTTCCAGCCATGGATGGAGGAGCCGTCGAACATCTTGCCGTGTTCGAAGAAGTCCTCGTCCAGGGCGTCACGGGCCGGCATGGTCACGTGGTGCTGCTTACCCTTGGTGTCGGTGAAGCGCAGGTCTACCCACTTCACGTCGTGTTCTTTGATCAGTTGAACAGCCTTAGACATGTTGTCCTCCAGGTGGATAGGGTCGTTCGTTGACCCTTCTTTGAGTTCGTGACGCCGGGCCAGATAGTCTGCCAGGACACCCTGCCTCAGAAGGGAGCAATATGCATGCCAGTGCCCCGTCATGGACACGCGCCCCGGAAATCGGCGCTTTGGCGGGCATCGAGGCCACAAAATGCATCACTCGAGCACCTCGGTGGTGCGATTTCAGTGTTGCATGTTCCATTTTGGTGCGATGTCAGATTGTTTGCGGATTTTTGATCAAAGGTTGAGCAATTTCCTTTATAATCCGCGCCCCTGTTTTTCAGGCCCTGGCCCCCCGACATTTGCTCCCATGAAACTGATCGTCAAAGTCTTCCCGGAAATCACCATCAAGAGCCCGCCGGTTCGCAAGAACTTCATTCGGCAGTTGGCCAAGAACATCCGCGTGGTGTTGCGTGATCTCGACCCGCAACTGCAGGTGACCGGTGTCTGGGACAATCTGGAAGTGAAGACCGAGGTGGCCGAGCCCAAGGTCCAGCAGGAAATCATCGAACGCCTGACCTGCGTGCCGGGCATCGTGCATTTCCTGCAGATCGACGAATACCCGCTTGGCGATTTCGACGACATCGTCGCCAAGTGCAAGCTGCATTATGGCGAGTTGCTGGCCGGCAAGATCTTCTCGGTGCGCTGCAAGCGCGGTGGGCGCCACGCCTTTTCCTCCATCGACGTGGAGCGGTACGTCGGCAGCCAGCTGCGCCAGCAGTGTGGCGCAGCCGGTATCGACCTGAAGAAACCCGAGGTCGAAGTACGCATCGAGATCCGCAACGAGCGCCTGTACGTCATTCATCACCAGCACCCCGGCCTGGGCGGCTACCCCTTGGGTTCGCTGGAGCAGACCCTGGTGCTGATGAGCGGCGGCTTCGATTCCACCGTGGCGGCCTACCAGATCATGCGCCGTGGCTTGATGAGCCACTTCTGCTTCTTCAACCTCGGCGGCCGCGCCCACGAGCTGGGCGTGATGGAAGTCGCTCACTACCTGTGGAAGAAGTACGGCAGCAGCCAGCGCGTGCTGTTCATCAGCGTGCCGTTCGAGGAAGTGCTCGGCGAGATTCTCGGCAAGGTCGACAACAGCTACATGGGCGTCACCCTCAAACGCATGATGCTGCGCGCCGCCAGCCGCCTGGCCGAGCGCCTGCAGATCGATGCCCTGGTGACCGGCGAGGCAATCAGCCAGGTGTCCAGCCAGACCCTGCCGAACCTCTCGGTGATCGACTCGGTCACCGACAAGCTGGTGCTGCGTCCGCTGATCGCCAGCCACAAGCAGGACATCATCGACACCGCCGAAGCCATCGGCACGGCCGAGTTCGCCCGTCACATGCCCGAGTATTGCGGCGTGATTTCGGTCAACCCGACCACCAAGGCCAAGCCCCATCGCGTCGTCCATGAAGAAGAACAGTTCGACATGGCGGTGCTCGAGCGCGCCCTCGAGCGCGCGCGCCTGATCGCCATCGATCGAGTGATCGAGGAGCTCGGTCAGGACGTGCAGGTCGAGGAAGTCACTGATGCGCTGCCCGGCCACGTGGTGATCGACATTCGCCACCCCGACCAGGCCGAAGACGAGCCGCTGGAAATCGACGGCGTGGAAGTCCAGGCGTTGCCGTTCTACGCCATCAACAACCGTTTCAAGGAGCTGGACGAGAACCGCCAGTACCTCCTTTATTGCGACAGGGGCGTCATGAGCCGCCTGCATGCCCATCACCTGCTGAGCGAGGGGCATGCCAATGTGCGCGTTTATCGTCCGGCATAAGACGCCCGGGCTCAATGGCGGCAGCATCCGCCATCGCCCTCCCGACCTGATTGGCGGCGAGTTTGCCGCCACACAGCCTTAACAGACTGCCTTTACCCTTAATCCCGATTTTTCGCGTTGGGCCCTTGAAGCAACTGCCGGGTAGCCCGACCCAACCTACGAGACCACTACTGTGATCGAGAATCTACGCAACATCGCCATCATCGCCCACGTTGACCATGGCAAGACCACCCTGGTCGACGCCCTGCTGCGTCAGTCCGGCACCCTGGAGCGCAGCGAGCTCAACGACGAGCGCGTGATGGACAGCAACGACCAGGAAAAAGAGCGCGGCATCACCATTCTGGCCAAGAACACCGCCATCAAGTGGAACGACTACCGCATCAACATCGTCGACACCCCCGGCCACGCCGACTTCGGCGGTGAAGTAGAGCGCGTGATGTCGATGGTCGACTCCGTACTGCTGGTCGTCGACGCCCAGGACGGCCCGATGCCGCAAACCCGTTTCGTGACCAAGAAGGCCTTCGAAGCCGGCCTGCGTCCGATCGTGGTGATCAACAAGATCGACCGTCCGGGCGCGCGTCCTGACTGGGTCATGGACCAGATCTTCGACCTGTTCGACAACCTCGGTGCCACCGAAGAGCAGCTGGACTTCCAGGTCGTCTACGCCTCGGCCCTGAACGGCATCGCCGGTCTGGACCACACCGACATGGCCGAAGACCTGACACCGCTGTACCAGGCCATCGTCGACCACGTGCCGGCGCCGAACGTCGACGTCGACGGTCCGTTCCAGATGCAGATTTCGGCACTGGACTACAACAGCTTCCTGGGCATCATCGGTGTTGGCCGTATCGCCCGTGGTCGCGTCAAGCCGAACACCCCGGTCACTGCCATCGACACCGAAGGCAAGAAGCGTAACGGCCGTATCCTCAAGCTGATGGGCCACCACGGTCTGCACCGCGTGGACGTCGAAGAAGCCACTGCCGGCGACATCGTCTGCGTCAGCGGCATGGACGAGCTGTTCATCTCCGACACCCTGTGCGACCAGAACAACGTCGAGGCCATGAAGCCGCTGACCGTCGACGAGCCGACCGTTTCCATGACCTTCCAGGTCAACGATTCGCCGTTCTGCGGCAAGGAAGGCAAGTTCGTCACCAGCCGCAACATCAAGGAGCGTCTGGACAAGGAACTGCTGTACAACGTGGCCCTGCGCGTCGAAGAAGGCGACTCGGCCGACAAGTTCAAGGTCTCCGGCCGCGGTGAGCTGCACCTGTCGGTACTGATCGAGAACATGCGTCGCGAAGGCTTCGAGATGGGCGTTGGCCGTCCGGAAGTGATCATCCGTGAAGTCGACGGCGCCAAGCACGAGCCGTACGAAAACGTCACCATCGACATCCCGGAAGAATCCCAGGGCAAGGTCATGGAAGAAATGGGTCTGCGTAAAGGCGACCTGAGCAACATGGTGCCGGACGGCAAAGGTCGCGTACGCCTGGAGTACAACATCCCGGCTCGCGGTCTGATCGGCTTCCGTAACGCCTTCCTGACCCTGACCAACGGTGCAGGCATCCTGACCTCGATCTTCGACCGTTACGACGTGATGAAGTCGGGCCACATGTCCGGCCGCCAGAACGGCGTACTGGTATCGATCGATACCGGCAAGGCGCTGACCTACTCCCTGGAAACCCTGCAGGCGCGCGGCAAGCTGTTCGTCGAGCACGGCCAGGAAGTCTACAACGGTCAGATCATCGGCCTGAACAGCCGCGACAACGACCTGGGCGTCAACCCAACCAAGGGCAAGAAGCTCGACAACATGCGCGCTTCGGGCAAGGACGAAACCATCGCCCTGGTGCCGCCGGTTCGCTTCACCCTGGAGCAGGCTCTGGAATTCATCCAGGACGACGAGCTGTGCGAAGTGACGCCTAAGTCGATCCGTCTGCGCAAGAAGATCCTCGACGAAGGCGAGCGTACCCGCGCTGCCAAGAAAGCCAAGAACTGATCCCGTTCTAGCTGCCTGAGAAGCCCCCGCCGGCGTGAGCCGGCGGGGGCTTTTTCATGGGCGCAGATTGATGAGGCGATCAGGCCGCTTCGGCTTCATCGCGATCGAGCACCAGCTCCTGGATCGCCTCGCCGACCTGCTCGAACAGCTTGCCGGCTTCGGTATCCTCGTCGAGCGCCTCGGCGCAGGCAAGAATCACCAGGGCGTCGTCACCTTGCGGGTTGGCGATGCCCATGTGGCAGGCGCGGTGCTGCTGGGTGCCGGTTTTCTGCACGAAGGGCACTTGCTCACTCAGGCCGGCCTCCAGCCGGTAGGCCTCGTAGCTGTCCAGACCCATGATGTCGTAGAGCAGCCTGGTGCTCGCTTCGGACAGCAGCTCGCCTTTGGCCAGTTTGCCGAAGAGCTGGCCGTAGGCGACCAGTGTCGCGCTGTTCAGGCCGGTTTCGTAATAGCGTCGATAGGCGTCGTCGAGGTCGCGGGTCTCGAGCTGATCAGGTTTCATCTTCAGGGCATTGGCCACCGCTTCGACGCGCTGCGGGCCGAGCGGCGCGGCGGCGATCTCGACGATCTGGCGATTTTCCAGCGAGCGGGCGTCGGGGTGCAGTTGCCCGTACAGCTCGCGGCGTACCTCGAGCAGGCGGGTCACTTTGCCGAAGTCGCGGCCGGCGGCTGCCACGATGCGCTCGTTGATGCGCTGCGCGCCGGCTGCGCGAATCAGCATGTCGGCGGCGGTGTTGTCGCTTTCCTGCAGCATCTCGCGCAGCAATTCGCTGACGCTGTAACGGGCACCGGCGTCTTCCCACACCAGGCCGCCGGAGCCGTCGACCCGGTCGCCTTCCTCCAGAGTGATCGGCTGGTCGAGTTGCAGCTTGCTATCGTCGACTTCCTGCAGCACGGCGATGGCGATCGCCGCCTTGGTGGCCGAGGCCAGGTACCAGGTGCGATCAGCCTGATGATTCAGCTCGCTGCCGTCGGCAGGGCGCAGCAGGTAGACGCCCAGTTGGCCGGGGGAGGCCTCGTCGAGTTCACGCAACCGCTCGGCCAGCGCCTCGAAGCGCGCGTCAGGTTGGGGCTTCGCCCATAGCCACAGCGACAGCGCCGCACAGCCGAACAGTGCAAGGCCCGCGAACAGGATTTTCATGGCCAATCCCTCAGTTGATTGCGTCGCGGGTCAGTACGCCCGATGCGGTCAGCGCTTCGCCAACCTGGCGCAAGGTGCGCTCGGCCTTGGCCAGCGACAATTCGCCCTCCACGCAGGCGACGATCAGCACCGGCTCGGCGGCGCCGCGTTCGGGCGTGCGGATCAGCCCCGAGTCGCAGATGCGTGCGCGCTGGGTGCCGGTCTTGTGGGCGAAGTGGGCGTCTTTCGGCAGCCCGGCAATGATGCGTTTGCTGCCGGTCTTGACCCGGCCCATCACCTCCAGCAGGTAGGCCGTCTGCGCCTGGCCCAGCGCCTGGCCATCGGCCAGGCGTTCGAGCAGCTCGCCATAGGCCGAGAGCGTGGCGGCGTTGAGGTTGCTGCGGTAGTAGGCGGTGTAAGCGCTGCCCAGGCTGATGGGTGCCAGGGCCGAGCGCGGGACGCCGAGCAGCTCGGCCAGGCGGTTCAGGCGCGCGTCGTCCTGGCGTGCCTGGCGCAGGCGCAGCAGGTCGCGGCCACCCAGTTTTGTGGCCGCAGGGTGCAGCTCGGCATAGATATGCCGGCGCACGTCGCCCAGCGTGGTGATCGGCTCGAAGCCCTCGGGCACCAGTTCGCGTACCAGACCGTTCACGGCGTCCAGGCCGACCAGGCGAATCAGCCGGTCGGTGGCGGTGTTGTCGCTGTAGATGATCATCTGCTCGAGCAGGAAGCGCACGCTCAGGCGCTCGCCGGGGCCGTACTGGTTGGTGCTGCCGGCACCGTCGACGAAATCGTTGGCGGCGAGCGACAGGCGCGTGTCGAGCTGCCAGTCGCCGCGCTCGACTCCGCGTAACACGGCGATGGCCACGGGCACCTTGATGCCGGACGCCATGTACCACAGCCGCTCGGCCCGCAGGTTCACCGCCAGGTTGCTGTGCAGGTCCTTGACGTACACACCGAGCTCGCCGTCCTGCTTGGCGGCTGTCGCCTGTAGGCGTTCGAGCAGCGGCTCCTGCCAGTCGGGTCGCCCGGTTTCGGCCGTGGCGTTGCCTGCCAGTGCCGCGGCGAGGGCGACGAACAGGGTGCTGGCGAGCGGTCGGGAGCGCATGCGAATCCTCCAGGTGGCGGTGCGGGCCGGTGTGGAGGATTCGAGGGATCAGCGAAGCGAGGCGTTCAGGCCTGCGGGTAACCAGACGTTGCAGACTATTTCGGCCGCCAGGCGCAATAGCCGGGGCGTGGGCCGATCTTGGGGTGATTGCGACAGGTGTCCGGGCGCCGGTCGTAGATGGTGCACAGCCGGGTCTTGCGATCCAGGTAGTAGCAATCGTTGTTGCTCATGCGCGTCAGGGTGAAGATTCCGGACTTCTGGTTGAAGCGCTCGACCAACCCGTCCTTCTGCAGGCGCTTGGCGATGTTGCGGGGCGGTTCGCCACGCTCGAATTCGTCCACCACGCCGATGCGGATCAGGTCGGTGAGGCGCACCTCGACCGGCAACTGACAGCAGCTGGAAATGCAGCTATGGCACATGTCGGCGTTATAGCGCGCCCAGGTATCGAGGCGGTCTATTTCAGCGGCGGCGATCAGGTTGCTTTTCATCTCGGAGGGTTTCGCGTGGTTGGCGGCGCGCGATCATAGCGATGTTGCGGAAATTGTGAACAGCTATCCGCCGGCTGGCGCTCATCGGCACCTGTCGCGGTAACGTTTGAGCGATAAAAATCTGCTGGAAATGTGATGAATTGCAGTATTGTAGCGGCGAAAATTCTTGCCCTACCTGCGCGCGTCCTTTCTGGGCTCGCGGCGCGGGTTGACTCTAGGCTGCCAGGTGCCCGGTCCTGGCCTATTTCCTGAGCCTGTTGCAATGGATGCGTCCGCCTTGCTTGCCTCCCTCTCGCGTTGCGCTGCACCGCGTCTGGCCCGTTCTCGCCGCCAGGCGGGCAGGGTGGCAGCATGAGTTCGTGCCTGGTCAACGCCTGGCGCCTGGATTTTGCGGTGCTGCTTACCGTGGTGGTCTGCGTGGGCGGCGTGCTGCTGGCCCGCTGGGTGATCAACCAGCGTGATTTCCCGGGGCGCGACACCTTCATTCTGATGCATCTGGCGAGCATGTGGTGGATGGCCATGGCCGGCCTGGAGGTCGCCTCCGTGGCGCCCGAGTGCAAGATGCTCTGGGCCACCATGTCGTGGCCGGGCATCATCAGCGTGCCGACGTTCTGGGCGGTGTTTCTCTGGCAATACGTCAGCAGCGTACGCAAGCCCCTTAGCCGCCGTTCGATGCTGGGCATGATCCTCATGCCGCTACTGATCTGGCTGATGGTGCTCAGCAATCCCTGGCACGGCCTGTTCTATGGCGCCGCCACGGGGCCGGTGTCGGACGAGCCGGGAGCGCCGATTCGCTACGACCACGGCCCGCTGTTCTATGCCACGGCAGTGTACGTCTACCTGTTCATGAGCTTCAGCCTGGGCGTGGTGCTGCGCGCGGCCCTGATCAGCCATGGCGTGCACCGGCGTCATTACCTGGCGTTCGTGCTGGTCACGGCAGTGCCCTGGTCGGCCAACATCGCCTATGTCGGTTTCGGTTTCGTGGTATTCGGCGTCGACCCGACGCCGTTCAGTTTCGTCTTCACCCTCGCGGCCTTTTCCTGGCTGATCCTCGGCGTGCGGCTTTTCGACATGGTGCCGGTCGCCCGCCACCTGTTGCTCGAAGCGCTGCCCGATCCGGTGATGGTGGTCGACACCCAGTGGCGGGTGATCGAGGCCAACCAGGCGGCCCTCAAGCTCGGCGGCCTCGACCCTGAATGGCAGGGCCGTAGGTTGCAGGACTGGCCGGGTTTCGGCAGCGCCCTGCAGGCGCAACTGGTCGAGCAGGGCGAGCTGCGTGAGCCGCTGTTGATCCAGAGCGACGCCGACCACTACTTCGAAGTGCGCATGCGCCCCATCGAGCGGCTGACTCGCCACGGCATCCTGGTGCTGGGCCAGTTGCTCTACCTGCGCGACGTCACCCAGCGGCAGATCGCCAAACTCAAGCTCGCCGACGCGTTGGCGTTGAGCGAGGAGCGCCTGCGCACCATCACCAGCCTGCACGAGCAGTTGCGCGAGCAGGCGCTCTGCGATCCGCTGACCGGCCTATACAACCGCCGCTACCTGGACGAACTGTTCGGTCGTGAACTGGCACGTTCCCGGCGCGAGCAGTCGCCGCTGGCACTGGCGCTGATCGACCTCGATCACTTCAAACGGCTCAACGACGAGTACGGGCACCTGGATGGCGACGACGTACTCAAGAGCGTGGCCCAGTATCTGCTGGTGAACTTGCGCAGTTCCGATACGGTCTTTCGTATCGGCGGCGAAGAGTTCCTGCTCATTCTCCCCGGTGCCGATGCCCGCGAAGCGACCAAACGCCTCGAGGCCATCTGCCAGGGACTGGCGCAAAAACCGATCGAAACCCGCAGTGGCGTGCGCCACGTGACCCTCTCGGCAGGCCTTTCGCTGTGGCCCGAGCAGGGCAAGGCGCTCGACGAGCTGCTGCAGGCTGCCGATGCCGCCTTGTACGAAGCCAAACGTCGCGGACGTAACCGCGTGTGCAGCCTGCTGCCGCGCGTCGACACCACGGCGGCTGAGGCGCCCGTTCCTGGAAAGGGTTAAACTCCTTTCGATTACCTTCCTTCCCGGAGTCCTTCATGTCCCGCGTTACCCTGAGTCGTTACCTCATCGAGCAGACCCGTAGTCAAAACACCCCGGCCGATCTGCGCTTCCTGATCGAAGTGGTGGCGCGTGCATGCAAGGAAATCAGCCATGCCGTTTCCAAGGGCGCCCTGGGCGGCGTGCTCGGCAGCATGGGCACCGAGAACGTGCAGGGTGAAGTGCAGAAGAAGCTCGACGTGATCTCCAACGACATCCTGCTCGAAGCCAATGAGTGGGGCGGTCACCTGGCCGGCATGGCCTCCGAGGAAATGGACAACGCCTACCAGATCCCCGGCAAGTACCCCAAGGGTGCCTACCTGCTGGTATTCGACCCGCTGGACGGCTCCTCGAACATCGACGTCAACGTCTCGGTCGGTACCATCTTCTCGGTGCTGCGTTGCCCCAGCGAATACCTGAGCCAGAACGAAAGCCTCAACGAGAAGGCCTTCCAGCAGCCGGGCACCCAGCAGGTCGCCGCCGGTTACGCCATCTACGGCCCGCAGACCATGCTGATCCTAACTCTGGGCAACGGCGTCAAGGGCTTCACCCTGGACCGCGAGCTGGGCAGCTTCGTGCTCACCCACGACAACATCAGCGTGCCGGAAAGCACCGCCGAATTCGCCATCAACATGTCCAATCAGCGCCACTGGGAAGCCCCGGTCAAACGCTACGTGGACGAGCTGTTGGCCGGCAAGGAAGGCCCGCTGGGCAAGAACTACAACATGCGCTGGATCGCCTCGATGGTCGCCGACGTGCACCGCATCCTGACCCGCGGCGGCCTGTTCATGTACCCGCGCGACAGCCGTGAGCCGGACAAGGCCGGCAAGCTGCGCCTGATGTACGAGGCCAACCCGATGTCGTTCATCATCGAGCAGGCCGGCGGTGCCGCCACCGACGGCGTGCAGCGCATCCTCGACATCCAGCCCGACTCCCTGCACCAGCGCGTGCCGGTCTTCCTGGGTTCCAAGGAAGAAGTCGAGCGCGTCACCGGCTACCACAAGGCCTGACCGATGGCGCTCTGGCAGCCGTTGCTCGACTGGTGGTTCGGCCCCGCGGGCGCGGCTGCGCAGAGCGCCGCCGAGAAGCACCAGCTGTGGTTCGGCAAGCGTGACGAGCAGGATGCCGAAGCGCGTGAGCGTTTCGGCGTGCTGGTCGAGCAGGCGCTGGCTGGCGAGCTGCAGGGCTGGTCAGGCGAGCCTCGAGGTTGGCTTGCCCAGGTGCTGCTACTCGATCAACTGCCCCGCATGATCCATCGCGACACGCCGCTGGCCTTCGCCGGCGATGCGCGAGCGCGCGAACTGGTCGAGGAAGGCATCACCCTGGGCTGGGATCGCGAGCTGTCGCCGCTGCAACGGGTGTTCATCTATCTGGTGCTGGAACACGCCGAGAATCCGCTTCAGCAGGCCCGCGCCGTGCAGCTGTTCGGCGAGCTGGCCGAAGGCGCTGGCGATGGCGAACGTGAGCTGTTCGCCGGCTTTCTCGACTACGCTCGGCGCCATCAGCGGGTCATCCAGCGCTTCGAGCGCTTTCCCCATCGCAATGAGATTCTCGGGCGCGTCAGCACCGCGGACGAGTTGCGCTTTCTCGCGGAACCGGGCTCGCGCTTCTGACGTCGAACCGGCATCTGGCATCCATCGCACTACGGAGATATCCCATGCGCCTGCGCTCTCTCGCGCTGCTGGCAGGTTGTGTCGTTCTGGCCGCCTGCGGCAAGGTCAATCAGGAAAACTATGCCAAGCTCTATTCGGGCATGAGCAAGGCCGAGGTCGAGAACCTGCTCGGCACGGCCACGGAATGCTCGGGTGCGCTGGGCATGTCCAGCTGCACCTGGGGCGACCAGGTGAGTTTCATCAGCGTTCAGTACGCCGGTGACAAGGTGATCATGTTTTCTGCAAAAGGACTCAAGTGATGAACAAACGTACCCTGGGTGTGATGGCGCTGGGCGCCTTGCTGCTGGTCGGCTGCGCCAACTCCGGCACTGGCGAGGCGCCGCCGAAGACCGTCGAGTCCGTCGACCTGCAGCGTTACCAGGGCACCTGGTACGAGGTGGCGCGCCTGCCGATGTTCTTCCAGCGCAATTGCGTGGAATCCGAGGCGCATTACGGCCTGCTGGATGACGGCAGCGTGTCGGTGACCAACCGTTGCCGCGAGGCCGATGGCGAGTGGACCCAGGTCGAGGGCCGCGCCGTGCCGCAGGTCGAGGGCAAGACCGACAAGCTGTGGGTGACCTTCGACAACTGGTTCAGCCGCCTGCTGCCCGGCGTGAGCAAGGGCGAGTACTGGGTGCTGGATCTGGATGACGACTACCAGACCGCCCTGGTCGGTCACCCGAACCGCAAGTACCTGTGGTTGCTGTCGCGCACGCCGACCATTTCCGACGAAGTGCGTGACGAGCTGCTGTCCGTGGCCCGCGCCCAGGGTTACGACACTCATGAGCTGATCTGGCGCGACGGCGCCAAGCCCGCCGAGTAAGTCAGCCTTCGAGGGCGGATTCAGCCTGGCTGGATTCGCCCGCCGCCATCGTTCGCACTCACTGCCATTCCAGACGCGCGAGTTTCCATTCGCCGTCGTCCTGCCACCATTCCAGTTTAACCGCGTAGTGCCGGGCACTATCGGGGATCAGCCCTTCGGCACCGGTCAGTGCCACCTGCGCATCCGTGTAACCCTTGTCACGATAGGTCGTGTCCACGCGGCTGTTCTTGCTCAGGGCCAGCACCTTGACGGTGTTGTGGCGCAGGAACAGCAAGGTCATGGTGCGCTTGGCCCAGTCCCGGTCATTGCTTTGCTGGGCGCGGAATTCGCCGTGCAGCTGGTCGAGCACCGCCGCTGTCTTCTTCCCTTCGAGGTTGTCCTGTAATTGCTGCACAGCGGCTTCCAGCCTGGCCTGCGGGTCGTCCTTGGCGCCGCAGCCACTCAGTAGCAGGGCGAGCAGCAGCAGGGGTGTGGCAAATTTCCGTATCGGCATGCCGAATTTCCTTTTCATGGTTATGATGCCCGAACGAGCGCAGTAGCCCGCGACGCGCGAGCGGCACGAGCCTATCTCAATTCTTCCGCAGGAGGGCACCATGCAGACGCTGTATCCGGAGATCAAACCGTACGCCCGTCACGAGCTGGCGGTAGACGCCCCGCACGTTCTCTATGTGGACGAGAGCGGCTCGGCGGATGGTCTGCCGGTGCTGTTCGTGCACGGCGGCCCTGGCGCCGGTTGCGATGCGGCGAGCCGCCGCTATTTCGACCCGAACCTGTACCGCATCGTCACCTTCGACCAGCGCGGCTGCGGCCGCTCCACGCCCCATGCCAGCCTGGAAAACAACACCACCTGGGACCTGGTCGCCGACATGGAGCGCATCCGCGAGCACCTGGGCATCGACAAGTGGGTGCTGTTCGGTGGCTCCTGGGGCTCGACCCTGTCGCTGGCTTACGCCCAGAAGCATCCGGACCGCGTGCATGCGCTGATCCTGCGCGGCATCTTCCTGTGCCGCCCCCACGAGTTCAAATGGTTCTACCAGGAGGGCGCCAGCCGGCTGTTCCCCGATTACTGGCAGGATTACCTGGCACCAATCCCGGCCGAAGAGCAGGGCGACCTCATGCAGGCGTTCTACAAGCGCCTGACCGGCGCCGACCAGATCGCCCAGATGCACGCCGCCAAGGCCTGGTCGTGCTGGGAAGGGCGCACCGCCACCCTGCGCCCCAACCCGCAGGTGGTCGAGCGTTTCGCCGAGAGCCTGCGTGCGCTGTCGATCGCCCGTATCGAGTGCCACTACTTCGTCAACGACGCCTTCCTGGAGCCCAACCAGTTGCTGCGTGACATGCCGAAGATCGCCCACCTGCCGGGCATCATCGTGCATGGCCGCTACGATGCCATCTGCCCGCTGGACAACGCCTGGGCGCTGCACCAGGCCTGGCCCAACAGCGAGCTGCAGATCATCCGCGAGGCGGGCCATTCCGCTGCCGAGCCAGGTATCGCCGATGCCCTG
>JAAIGE0100221092.1_pt1 | contig 14579 bp, 11 predicted proteins | sample 6487951 | NCBI WGS metagenome assembly JAAIGE01 (sample SAMN13974128, study PRJNA590717) | phyllosphere metagenome | biome: tomato field; feature: multiple bacterial spot infested tomato fields; material: tomato leaves; isolation source: leaves from tomato fields | host: Solanum lycopersicum ... | reverse complement strand
GACATCCGCGACTTCCACGAAGCGGTGCTGAGCCAGGGCGCCCTCCCGCTCGATGTGCTTGAGGAGCAGGTCAACCGCTACATTGCGACCAAGCGCGGCTGATTTCCCGATCATCGATGGCACAAACGCGCGTTGCCCGGCGCCCCGCGTTTGTGCCACTGACGCCGCATTGCGGGTGTAGCTCAGTGATCGAGCAGAAGATCCCAAAGCTCTGAGCGGGGACGATTTCCTGCGGGTTGGCGTTGTAAAACGCCTCTAAGCAGATGTTTTTGTAGGCGCCGCTTAGCCCGCTTCTCGAGCCAGAAGTGCACAAGCAACGAGGTCTATTTGGCTCCTGGCAGGAGCGACAGCCTCCGGCCGAGTGCGCGTTTATTTGACGGTGTTCATGAGTTATCTCTGACGTGTCCGGCACGTACACCATGAAAGCGTCGCCCGGCTGATCTTCCAAGGTCCAAGTTCACGGGCCCAGAATCGTTAAGACGATCAAGGCAGTCGGGAAGCGACTACGTCTTTACCTTCGATGACCATATCAGGCCACAAAGTTCATGCCGAGCGGCGAAGGCGTGTTATCGAGCCGTCGCCGGGTGAGCGCTCGGCAGAACCACTTCAACTAGGCTGCGAGCAGACTGAGGCCGTTTTCCCTTGTTGGGGGCAGAACGTAGCCCGATCCGCCTTCTCTCCCGCCAATTCGATGTCTAGAAGGCAGGACCTTTCGACACGGACAACGCGTCACGTCATGCCGCCGACCGGGCTTGAAATCGTCTACCTTGATAATCGCGAGAAGCTCGTTCGCTTTCTGAGGGCGCGTGGAGCCGGCGAGGCGGCAGAGGACTTGGTTCACGATCTCTGGATAAACGTGGCCGCGCGAGCGGAGGGACCGATCGGCAATCCGGTCGCATACCTTTACCGAGCAGCCGACCGCCTGATGATCGACCGGTATAGATCGCGTCGGCAAGCCGAACGACGTGAACAGGCCTGGGAAGACGATCGGCACGACGTGTCGACGGCGGTACCAACACCCGAGCGCGAGGTGGTTGCACGACAGGAAGCCGCTCATGTGGCGCGAACTCTAAAAGCACTCGGCCCGCGCAGGGAAGCCATCTTCCGCCGCGTAAGAGTTGACGGCGTATCACAGCGGACCGTCGCGGAAGAGTTCGGCGTGAGCCTCAGCACAGTGGAGAGCGACCTGCGGGAAGCAGCCAAGGCCTTGATCAAGTTGAAGGGCGAAATTCGATGAGCGCTTTCGACAATGACGACGGACATGGCGCCATCGACGACGAGGCGCTCGGCTGGGCGCTACGAATGGCCGAACCCGGAGCGGATTGGGACGGCTTCACGGCATGGCTTGAAGCACAGCCGGACCGGGCCGACCGCTACGACCGCGCTGTTGCCGCGCTGGAGGTTGCGACGCAGGTCGTGGAACAGCACGGAACGGCGGCAACGAGCCGGCCAATCGAGGAGCTGGCGCCTCGCACCTACGAACGCTCCCGAACGATCAACCGCCGAAATTGGCTCAGTGGGGCGCTCGCTGCCGCCATATTGGGAACAGTCGGACTTGGCGTCTGGCGCGACCGCAACCAGACCTACACCGTCGCGACTGCCGCGGGTGAACAGCGCACGATATCTCTGCGCGACGGGAGCAGCGTCGTCTTGGCCGGCGGGTCTCAAATTCGGCTAGACAAGGGGCGTCCCCGCAGCGCGGTTCTGGACACCGGAAGCGCATTGTTCCGGATACAGCATCAAGCCGGCGATCCGTTCCACGTTAAGGTACAAGATCTGGCGCTCACCGACCTCGGAACAGTCTTCGACGTACGTGTGCTCGGCTCGCGTACCCACGTCGCCGTTGCCGAAGGTGCCGTCATGGTTGAAGGCGGCGGCGCGCAGGTCCGGCTTGATCCCGGTCAGTCGGTGGTAGCCGGAGATGGAAGGCTTCGCCGCAAGGAGCAGGACGTGGACGCCGTCGGCTCTTGGCGCGAAGGCCGCCTCACCTACGACGACGCGACGATGAGCGAGGTAGCACAGGATCTGACACGGCAATTGGGCCGGCGGATCACCGCCGCTCCCGCCGTCGCGGGCCGAAGATTCAATGGAACGTTGGAGATCTGGTCGTTCCGCAACGAACCAGCCGTGCTAGGCAGTCTGCTCGGCGTGAGCGTCAAGCGCGATGAAGACGGCTGGACGCTGGACGCCTCCCGTTGAGACACATGGCCGCAAGTACCAGCGCCCTCCTACTGCTCGCCAGCGCACAGAGCGCGGCGTCGCAGACTATGTCCATGAACCTGCCCCCCGGCACGGTTGGTCAGCAGGTGATGGCGCTCGGCCGGCAAGCCCGCACCAGCATCGTCGTACCCGACCCCGATCTTTGGGCCCGGCGCCTACCAGCGCTTCGCGGACGCATGTCGATCAAAGCAGCGCTACGCCTGATCGCCGCGCGCGCGAGGGCGGAGGTCGAGCCGGTCGGGTCGGTCGGCTGGCGACTGAGGCCTGCTTCCACAGCGGCGCCCCGCCCCCATTCACGCCCAAGATCGGCCAAGCAGCCGGTAGTCGATCCAGCTCCGGAGCCCGGCAACGATATCGTGGTCACCGCGAGCAAGCGTGACGCGACGCTCGACCAGTTCGCGGGTCAGGTGACGCAAGTGCCGGGCGTTGAGCTTGAACGTGGCGGGGCTGGCGGTACGGACCGGTTGATCCGGCGCCTCACCAGCGTGACATCGACCTATCTGGGCGCGGGGCGCAACAAGCTCTTCATCCGCGGCATCGCCGACTCAAGCTTCACGGGGCCAACCCAGGCGACGGTCGGCCAGTATTACGGTGACCTGCGCCTCAGCTACAACGCGCCCGACCCGGATCTGCGCCTTACGGACCTAGCTGCAGTCGAGGTTCTCGAGGGACCACAAGGCACGCTGTATGGCGCAGGGTCGCTCGGCGGGATCATTCGTCTTGTTCCAAACCGCGTCGATCTTACCGCCACGACGGGGTCGATCGTGGTGGGAACATCGGCAACGACGCACGGGCGTCCGGGGCTCGATACCCAGGCCGTGCTCAACACCCCTGTCGTGCGGGATCGGGTCGCGATCCGGTTGGTTGCCAATGCCGCCAGCGAAGGCGGATACATCGACAAGCCGCTGCGCGGGGTCACCGATGTCAACCGCACACGTATTGAAGGTGGACGCGCCACGGTCCACGTCGATCTTGGGCCAGCTTGGACGGCGGAACTCGTCGGCATCGGTCAGCGCATCCGCGGAGCTGACAGTCAGTATGCTGATCGCAACGGCCCTCCCCTTTCGCGGTCAACAGCGATTAGGGAGGGCTTTCGCGCAGATTATGGGCAGGCGCAGTTCGTCCTGGCGGGAACGGTCGGGGGCGTCAACATACGGTCGACAACCGGAACCACCACGCACGACCTGCTCGAACGGTACGACGCCACACCGCCGAGCGGGCCTGCTGGCCTGTTCGTTCAAACGAACCGCACTCGGATGCAGGCCAACGAGACCCGCTTCTGGCAGACGGCGAGCGACGGGTCGGGGTGGCTCGGAGGGGTAAGCTACATCCATAATCGAACGCGGCTCCGCCGGCTGATCGGAACACCGGCGCAGCCGCTTCCAACGACCGGCGTCGTAAACGGTGTCACGGAATGGACAGCCTATGGCGAGGGCAGCTTTCGACCACTCGCCGGAGTTCTGGCCACCGCAGGTCTTCGCGCCACCAGATCCACGTTGGAGGGACGAGCCGAAGACGTTTCTGCATCCATCGTCGCGGAACGGGGGACGGCAACAGCGCGCAGGACGCAAACGATCGTCCTTCCGGCGGCCGCCGTCCTGGTCGACCTGGCGGAGAGCACGAAGCTGTTCGTGCGGTACCAGGAAGGATTTCGCCCCGGCGGGCTCGCTATTGAGGGCGACTTCGTCCGTCAGTTCCGAAACGATCGCGTCGGGACGTTCGAGGCGGGCGCCCGGCATTTCTCGTCGCTTTTCGATTTCAGCATGACGGTCGCGCGAGCCTCATGGCGCGACATCCAAGCAGACTTCATCGATGGCTCTGGCCTGCCAAGCACTGCCAATATCGGCAACGGCCGCCTGTGGACCGTTGAGGCCTCGGCCAACGTACGACCACTCGATGGTCTAAGCATCCAGGCCGGCGTAACTTACAATGACGGTCGGATCGAAGAGCCTTCCGACACGCTTGTTGCGCTTGCATGGTCGACGCGGACAGTCTCGAGTCCAGCCACGGCAAGAGCGGAGGCGTTGGCGCGCCTGGGACAGATCCCGAATATCGCTCGATTCACAGGCCGCGTCGGCGCGATCTATCGTCGGCGTCTCGGCGCTGCCGACCTGACAGTCGATGGTTCCGCCCGGTATATCGGCTCCTCCCGGCTCGGCGTGGGTCCAGTCCTGGGTCAACGCCAGGGCAGCTATCTGGACACCGAAGTCATTACCCGCCTCGACTTTGCAAGGTTTGGTGTGACCGCCAGCATCAGCAACCTGACTGATGAGCGCGGCAACCGTTTCGCGCTTGGCACTCCTTTCACCACCGGACGGGACCAGGTCACGCCGCTGCGGCCTCGTACGCTTCGGATTGGGATCGACACCCGATTCTAGGCTGCAGCTTCGACCTGCTTTCTATGATGAACATCACCGTGCAGAAATTCGATGAAGTTGATCAAGGCAGCAGCGCATCGCCTCCGTCTGAGCAAGGATGCATGAAGACGGTCCTGATCTAACGAACCCCACACTGCCGGCGGAATCCCTGCTTCTCGACGTCACGCGTCTGATCGAGCTGCGCTGGACCGGGCGGCAGCCGAACGGGATCGACCGGGTCTGCCTTGAATACGTTCGCCACTTCGGCTCCCGCGCCCAAGCCGTCGTGCAGCACCGGGGCGTTATCCGGGTTCTCGGCACCTTCGCCTCGCGCAGCCTGCTTCACCACCTTATCGACCCTCAGCCTGCAACCTCCCGGGCCAAGATCGCCGCGCATGTCCTCGCAGCCATGGCCTCCAGCCCGAGGGCGCGGCGGGGCAGCCTGTACCTCAACGTCAGCCATACGGACTTTGACCTTCCCGCGCATACGCGTTGGATCGAGCGACAGGCGCTGCGCGCGATCTACCTCGTTCATGATCTCATTCCCATATTGTACCCCGAACACTGCCGCCGCCGAGCGGTGGTGCGGCACTGCGGCCGCGTCCGGGCCGCGCTACAGCACGCGTCAGGTATCATCGTCGGCAGCGCCGCTGTCGCAGACGATCTGAACAACTATGCCGATCTTCACAGGCTATCGGTGCCGCCGGTCGCGGTCGCTCCCCTCGCGGGAGCCAAGCTTCCTTGTCACGTCCGGCCGCCTGAACGAGCGGACGACTATTTTCTGTGCGTCGGCACCATTGAAAGCCGCAAGAACCACCTTCTGCTGCTGAAGGTGTGGGAGCGGCTCCACCTGCGTATGGGATGCGCAGCGCCGCGGCTGGTGATCGTGGGGCGCTGGGGAGCGGGATCCGGCGAGTTTCGCGAGGCGCTGGGTAGATCAAGCGCCGCTGGCCTCATCGAGGTTCGCGAGGATTGCACCGATGACCAGCTGGTCGCGCTGATGCTCGGTGCACGCGCCATGCTGATGCCATCCCTCGCCGAGGGCTTTGGTTTGCCGATGGCGGAGGCGCTTGCACTCAATGTTCCCGTGATCGCCAGCGATCTGCCCTGTTTCCGCGAAGTCGGCCAGGGTGTGCCTCACCTGCTCGATCCCCATGACGTTTCTTCCTGGGAAAGCCGGATCGGGTCGCTCGATTCCGCGGCATCACAGCGCCAACGTCGCATCGACGCGCTGCATGGATATTGTCCGCCGACCTGGGACGAGCATTTCGGCCGCTTGAATCCCTGGTTGGCGACGATTTCCGCACAACCCGTTCGCACAAGCACGATTTCCGCCGCCGCTGACGCGCCAACAGGTCGCGATCCGATCACCGGCAGCATTCGCGTCGATCTGGAAATCTGACCCGTGGTGTCGTCCCGCCTGTCGCGATTGTCGCCCCTGCTCCTTGCCTTGGTCGTGCTGCCGACCTTTCTGGCGACGGTCTACTTTGGCCTGTTCGCCAGTGACGTATACGTGTCCGAAGCACGTTTCGTCGTGCGCAGCCCGAGCAAGGCGGCGGTCACCTCGCTTGGGCAGGTGCTCAGCGGCAGCGGGCTGAGCGGCGCGACGGAAGAAAGCAATGCCGTCATCGAGTATCTGGAATCGCGCGGTGCGCTGGAAGATGCGGACCGTGACGGGCTGCTGACCCGTGCCTACACCGCCGGTTCGGTGTTCCTGCTCGATCGCTTCGGCGGGCTCATGGCACCGAACCGCGAACGCTTCTTCGACTATTATCTCGGCAAGGTAGAGGTCGAGTCCGACACCACCACACAGGTCCTGCACCTCACCGTCAGCGCGTTCGATCCCAAGGAGGCGCGCGCCATCAACGAACGGCTATTGGACCGGTCGGAGGCGCTGGTGAACCGCCTTTCCACACGCGCGCGGAGTGATGCGGTCGCCGTGGCGGAGGATGATGCCCGCACTGCGCAGCAGCGCGCTCGCGAGGCTGCCGTCAGACTGGCCGCCTACCGCAACCGAGCCGGCATCGTAGATCCCGAGAAGGAGGCCGAGGCGCGGCTGCAGGGCATCACCCGGCTTGAGGACGAACTGGTCTCCGTTCGCACTCAGCTCCAGCAAATGGAGGCGTTCACACCCGCCGCTCCGCAGATCCCGTATCTGCGCACTCAGGTGGCGGGGCTGCAGCGCGAGATTGCGAAGCGCCGTTCGGGAGTTGCAGGAGGGCGCAATTCGCTCTCCGCCGCCGGAGCCCGCTACCAGGTGCTGCTCCTCGACAGCGAACTCGCCGGCAAGCAGCTCGCCGCCTCGCTCATCTCGTTGCAGGATGCTCATGCCGAGGCCCGCCGCAAACGCGCCTATGTCGAGCGGATCGCCCCCCCTAGCCTGCCCGACTATCCGATCCGTCCCCGCCGGCTCGGCGGCGTACTGGCGGTGCTGGTATTGGGGCTGCTCTCATGGGGCATCCTCACCGTGCTGCTTGCGGGCGTCCGGGAGCATCGCGAGGGATGACGCCGCTCGCTCCGCCAATCGCGCAGCCCCCGCTGCGCGACAGCCTGAGGGTACAGGGACGCGTCTTGGCCGCGCTGCTGCTGCGTGAGATGCTCACGCGCTACGGGCGCCACAACATCGGCTTTTTGTGGCTGTTCGTCGAACCCATGCTCTTCACGCTGGGGGTCGCGGCTCTTTGGACGGCGGCCAAGGCCTATCACGGCAGCGACTTGCCGATCATCGCCTTCGCGCTCACCGGCTATTCAAGCGTGCTGCTCTGGCGCAACATGCCGGGACGCTGCATCGGCGCGTTGTGGAGCAACCTGTCGCTGCTCTACCACCGCAACATTCGCGTGTTGGACATCTACATCGCGCGCGTCGCGCTCGAGTTTGGCGGCGCGACCATGTCCTTTGCAGGACTCAGCATCCTGTTCATCGTCCTTGGCTGGATTGATCCGCCCAAGAACATCCTGGAAGTCGTCGGCGGTTGGCTGCTGATCGCCTGGTTCGGTGCCGCGCTGGCGATCACGCTTGGCGCGCTCAGCCATCAAAGCGAGCTCGTCGACAAGCTCTGGCACCCGGCCTCTTACCTCATCTTTCCGTTGTCAGGCGCAGCGTTCCTGGTCGATGCGCTGCCCTCTGCGGCGCAGAAGTACGTGCTCTACATTCCCATGGTGCACGGCACCGAGATCGTGCGGGAAGGCTATTTCGGCGCGCGCGTCCACGCCCACTATGATCTCGCCTACGTCCTTCCCTTCTGCCTTGTGCTGACCTTCGTCGCGCTCGGCACGACGCAGCTGGTGGCACGCCGGGTGGTGCCCGAATGATCCGCCTGAGCGACGTACGCAAGGTTTACCACACCCGCTCGGGCGACAACCTGGTGCTCGACAACGTCAGCTTCGAACTGCGGCCGGGCGAGCACCTCGGCGTCTTGGGGCGAAACGGCGCCGGAAAGTCCACCATGGTTCGTCTGATCAGCGGTGCTGAACGGCCAACCTCCGGACGGGTCGAACGCCAGATGTCCGTGTCCTGGCCGCTTGCCTTCGGCGGCGCGTTCCAGCCAACCCTGTCGAGCATAGACAACATCCGCTTCATCAGCCGGATCTATGCGCAGGACTTCAAGCGCAATCTCGCCTTTGTCGCCGACTTCTCCGAGCTTGGATCATATCTTCGTGAACCGGTCCGCAGCTATTCCTCGGGCATGCGGGCGCGGCTCGCCTTTGCGATATCGATGATCATCGAGTTCGACTGTTTCCTGATCGACGAAATCGGTGCCGTCGGCGACGCCCGCTTTCACGATCGCTGCAATCATGAGCTTTTTGGCAAGCGTGGCGATCGCGCGATGGTGCTGATCTCGCACGATCCGGGCTATCTGCGAGACCATTGCAACCGCTTCGCCTTGCTCCACGGCGGCAAGTTGGCGCTTTTTGACGACTTTGACACGGCCTACGACCACTTCAGGGAGGCGATTGGCCTCATCGCGGCGCCAGAGATCGATCATGCCGCCGCGCCGGATCGCTCGGCGCTGCTCGAAGTCGCGCAGCACCGCGCGCTCGGAGACGAGCGTTTCCGCATGGCGGTGCGCGAAGGCGACTGGCGTCGCGACGCTCGGGATTGGGCGGCGGCCGAGGAGCGCTACACCGCTGCGCTCGCGCTCCATCCTTATCAACGATCCTATTGGGTGCAGCTCGGCCATGCCGCCAAGGAGGGCGGCCAAGATGTCCGTGCCGAGATCGCCTATCGCACCGCCTGTGCGATGGGGGAGCCTGCGGCGGATGTCGTTGAGCACCTCACCTTTGTTGTCGCACGTACGGGCACCGACCCAACGGCATGGCCTCTCCACCCCTTCCGCAAGGGAGAGGCAAGCCAGCAGACGCCCGGGCGCCCAGATGTGGAGGCACTCGCGTGGCTGCTCTGGAAGGGCGTGATGCCGACCGACGCGGAAGTGCTGGCGCTGCTTCGCCGACATGCCACTTGTGACGCGCTGGTCGCCGCGATGATCACCGACGACCGTTTCTCGGCAATTTGCGAGGGCAGCGCAGGCGCACTCGATGCCGGGCGCGGCGATACGATCCGTGTTCTCGCTCTTTCCCACCTCTTTCCGAACGACGCCATCGATCTGGTCGCCCGGATGACCGATGAACCGGCGTGGCCGCTCGCCGCCGCAGCCGACGCGTTCCGCGACTGGCCACAGACCCAGAAAGCGCTGCACCCGTGAAACGCGTCCTTATCGACGGCTACAACCTCGGCCTGGAGAAGGGTACGGGCGTCGCCACCTACGCCCGCAATCTCAGCCACGAGGTAGGGAAGCTCGGGCATCAGACTTCCGTCCTGTATGGGAACCACATACCAACCTCGCGCGACCCGCTTCTGCGCGAGATCGCGTTCTTCGACGGCGAAGCCGGCGGCAGAAGCGGTCGACTGCGCGATCTTGCCGGCATCCTATCACCACGCGCCGTTCGCCCGCGCGAGGTTCCGGTCACGGGACGGGTCGTCACGCGCCAGTTCAGCGCGCGATTGCCGCATCACGACACCCTCTACAATGCGCCTGACATCTTCCGGCGCGCACATGGACGGTTTCATGCGTGGGGAGGCACGACTGCCGTTCAGCTGCCGACACGACATGACCTGGCGCATTGGACCTATCCATTGCCGTTGCGCGCACCTGGCGCAGCGAACCTCTATACGCTGCACGATCTGGTGCCGCTTCGGCTGCCGTACACGACGTTGGACAACAAGCGGCGCTACCTCGCCCTGGTGCGGACACTCGCCCGCACGGCGGACCACCTCGTCACCGTGTCCGAATGCTCGCGGCGCGACATCATCGAACTGGCGGGTGTCGCGCCGGATCGTGTCACCAGTACTTATCAGTCCGTCGACATCCCGCGGCGCTATCTCGACGTGCCGGAGGAGCAAGTCGCGCGCGAGGTCGAGGGCGCACTCGGTGCGGGGTACAAGAGCTATTTCCTGTTCTGGGGATCGATCGAGCCCAAGAAGAACATAGGGCGCATCGTCGAGGCGTATCTGGCAAGCGGGATCGAGACGCCACTCGTGATCGTCGGGGCACGGGCGTGGCGCGCGGAAAGCGAGCTGCGGCTGCTCGATGCCTTTGCTAACGGAAAGCCGGTCAAGGGAGACGTGCGTCGGGGCAGGATCATCCAACTGCCCTATGCGCCGTTCGGCCTGCTCGTCAGCCTGATCCGCGGTGCGAAGGCGGCGCTGTTTCCGTCACTTTATGAGGGGTTCGGCTTGCCGGTGCTCGAAGCGATGCTGCTCGGTACGCCGGTCTTGTGTTCCAACACCTCCTCGTTGCCGGAGGTGGCAGGAGACGCCGCGCTCAGCATCGACCCCTACGACAGCGCTGCAATCGCCGCCGGGTTGCGCGTGCTCGACGCCGACGATGGTCTCCGCGCCGATCTTTCGCGCCGCGGCGTCGTTCAGGCCGCGCAATTCTCTCCCGAACGCTACCGCGCCCGTCTTGACGAGCTCTACCGGAGGTTCCTGTGATTTCCCCCAAGCCGTTGCGGCGCTTCCTCGCCTTCACCCTTGTTCTTCTTACCGGCTGTTCGGCCGTAGGTGGATCGGGACCTTCCACGGGAGCCATCAATCGCGCAGCCCGGTCGAGCGATACGGCGCGCGGCATCACCATCGTACCGCTTGATGAAGCAAGCAGCCGGCGCGCCGCATCCTTCGCGCGGTCGCAACGCTTCGCCGATGTCTTCGGCATGGCACCGGCCACGGGCACATCAATTGGCGTCGGGGATGTCCTCGACATCGCGATCTGGGAAGCGCCGCCCGCGGTGCTGTTCGGTGCCACGGCTCCGGGCGCCAGCGTTGGTGGATCGCTTGCCCAGAGCGCCGGAATACCGCAGCAGGTCGTCGGCGAGGACGGCACCGTCACCGTCCCATTTGTCGGCAATGTGCCCGTGCGCGGCCGCACCCCGCAGGAGGTGGGCCGCATCATTGTCGGGCGGCTGGCGGGCCGCGCACATAGTCCACAGGCTGTCGTACGTATCGCGCAGAACGACAGCCGTGCGGTCACGATCATGGGCGAGGTTGGCACCAATCGCCGGTTGCCGCTGACGCCCCGCGGCGAACGCCTGCTCGACGCGCTCGCCTCGGCTGGCGGATCACGTCAGCCCGTGGCCAAGACCACCGTGCAATTGACGCGCGCCGGAAGGTCCGCGTCCATGCCGCTTGATGCAATTGTGCGCGATCCGGCCCAGAACGTGACGCTTCAGCCGGGCGACGTCGTCACCGCCATCTACCAACCCTACAGCTTCATCGCCTTGGGCGCAGTTGGCCAGAACGCCGAGGTTCCGTTCGAGGGCGGCGGCATCTCCCTCGCTCAGGCACTCGGCCGTATTGGCGGTCTCCGGGACGACCGCGCCAATCTGCGCGGCGTGTTCGTGTTCCGGTTGGAACATCCCGAAGCGCTCACTCCCGAGATCGCCAGCACGGTTCGACGCACGGCGGAGGGGATGATTCCGGTCGTCTACCGCCTCGACCTGGGTCAGGGCGCGTCGTTCTTCGCCGCCCAGGACTTCACGATCCGCGACAAGGACGTCCTCTACGTCTCAAACGCGCCCATCGCCGACCTGCAGAAGTTCCTGAACATCGTGTCGAGTGCCGCCTTCTCCGTCACCGGCATCAACAACGCGCTGCAATGAGCCTGCATGTCGCATGACGACCACGATCTGCATCGACTGTCGCTACATCGGACCTCGGCCGAGTGGGATCGCAGAAGTCGTACGCGGCCTGATCGATCACGTGCCGGAGCTTGCACCGGACGTGCGCTTCCTGCTGCTGCGGCACCCGGCGCACCCAGGCCGATTGAGCGATGCGCCCAACGTCGTAGAGCAGGTGGTGCCGCACCCGGCGAACGGACCCGCAACGATGTGGTGGCTCCCCAACGTCGTCGATCTAAGCGGGGTGGACCTGTTTCACGCGACCTTCAACATCATGCCGGCGGGTCTCTCGATGCCGTCGATCGTGACGATCCACGACATCATGCGCCTGACGCATCCCGCCTGGTGCCGCACCGGCCTGCGCGGAGAGGTCGAACGGCTCTTCTACGGTCACGGGATTCGTCGTGCGATCCGGTCCGCCAGCGCCATCGCGGCGATAAGCACTGCCACAGCCGACGCGATCGCCGCGCACAATCCCGACGCCGCCGATCGGACCTGGGTGACCCTGTCGGGCGTGTCGCCTCAGTTCAGGCCGGAGAAAGCTGATCGAGCCAAGCTGGCCGCGCTAGGTCTGTCGCCCGATCGTCCCTTCGTGCTGACTGTCGGGCAGGATGCACCATACAAGAACCATGATGGTGCATTGCGCGCATTCGCCGCCGCCTTCGCCGGCGATCCGATGATCGACTTTGTCGTCGTACAACGAAGCGGAGCTCGGCACGATCGCCTCGGTCAGCTCGCCCGGTCGCTCGGATTGAGCTCCCGCGTGCACGTTCTGCGGACCGTCAACAGCGACGAACTTGTCGCCCTCTACGCCGCGGCGCGCGTCCTGCTTCACCCTTCCTTTGCCGAAGGCTTCGGCAATCCGGTAGCTGAGGCGATGGCCTGTGGCTGCCCCGTGGTCACGAGCGCCGTCTCATCGATGCCCGAAGTTGCCGGTGGAGCCGCCCTGCTCGCTGATCCCTATGACGTCAGCTCCATCGCAGGCCGCCTGCTCGAGGTCGTGCACTCCCCTGTTCTGGCGAAGAGAATGCGCGTCGCCGGCCTTCGGCGAGCCCGCTCGATGCTCTGGCGCAACTTCGCGGCCGCCAACCTTGCGATCTACCGCCGAACTCTCGCGATCAGCTCCGCCCGCTAGCCCCGTCAAGGTTACACGGGCCTGGCTCCGTCAAGCTGGAACACAGCCAGCGGAAACGGACGCCTTGCCCCACATCCTTCTTGTTTTCTCGAGCGCTGCAACGGTCGAGTTCAACGTCGCCGGTGTTCCTGCGGGAGCACGCGCCGCGCACGCTCTCGCCATCTTGCGGCGCGACGACGGCATCGATCGCTGCACGTTGCTCGCGGGATTTGGCTGGCAGCCTTCCGGTAACCTCATTCTCGAATGCGAGCGGTTGGCTCCCGGACTGCAAATATCGTTCTCGCCCGTATATACGTCGAGTGACACGCTCATCGTCCAGGGAGAGACGTTTGTGGCGGCGCTGGCGCGTCAGCATAGCCGGTGGGACAGGGACGCGGTCCTGCTCGCCCTGGCCAACGCACGCGTCAAGAACGCTGCCGCGCGCAGCCCTGAACTCCCTGAAGCTGGGTCGCTTCGGCTGCTGCATCGCGCTGGCAGTCAGATCCTGGCGGCCACTGGCAAGCGTGGCGATGGAATTGTGTCGCGCTATATCAATCGACCGATTTCGCGCGCGATTAGCCGATGGCTACTTCAAGTGCCCGGGCTTGAACCCTCCCATGCCAGCGCGGGCACGGCGTTACTCGGGCTCGCCATGGCCCTCGCCCTGCTTTTTTGCGGGAACGCAGGCCTGATCGCCGGCGCGTTGCTGTTCCAGGCAGCTTCCATCTTTGATGGCGTAGACGGCGAGATGGCTCGTGCGACCTACCGGACCTCGGAACAGGGCGCGACTTTGGACAGCATCATCGACGCTTGCACCAATCTCGCTTTCGTCATGGGCGTGACCGTGAATGTCGCTTTGGCGGGCGACTTTTCGGGCGCGGTCGCGGGTTTAATATCACTCGTGACACTTGCCGCTGGTCTGCTGCTGATCGGCACCCGGTCAAGCGCGTCCGGCGGGGGCGTAAACTTCGAAGGGGTGAAGAGGCAACTTCGTCAGGGCGGCAAGCGCTCATGGCTAATGGAGAGCCTCATCTACCTGACGATGCGCGACTTCTACGCCGCGGCCTGCGCCGTCCTGATCCTTGCCGGACTGACGCACTTCGTCCTTCTCGCCTTGGCAACGGTGACGGTCGGGTGGTTCTGCGTGAGCCTCGCCATTCTTTTCCGGTGCGCGGGACAGTCGCGACTTGAGAGCACCTCGCATTCTCCGCGCATCGCCGCTCGAAGAGCCTCGGATGAAGTGCTGAGCGCAAGCCGTGGCACGGTTTGAGCCAAGGGATCGGCCACACAAGACCTAGACTGCCGCCGCATAGATGGCCCTGTTCGAAGCGCGGCCGACCGATCTCGGATGCGACGGTTCAGCGCCCTGCACGCTACTCAGAACAGGTCACTCGTTCATTTCGGTCGCCCTCACCATCCCGGCATACCACGAACAGCGGCGGATAGCTCAACGTGGTTGATCCACTCCGCAGGACGATCTTGTGAGCGCAGTTACGTCTACCGTTCAGATTGAGCCTTCTAAGAGCTCGTAGCGGTGCCAACGAGGAGATATCATGCATCTGGTCAAAGCCTTCATCGGACTGGTTGTGCTCGCGTCTGCGACCACCGCGACTGCAAGCGTCGACACCTCGCCCAAGCCAGGGGGCGTGTACCGCCTCAAGCCGGGCATCTACGTCCAGAAGGGCGTCGCTTGCGAGACGGCGCCGAACGCTGCG
>JAAIGE0100025129.1_pt1 | contig 14588 bp, 11 predicted proteins | sample 6487951 | NCBI WGS metagenome assembly JAAIGE01 (sample SAMN13974128, study PRJNA590717) | phyllosphere metagenome | biome: tomato field; feature: multiple bacterial spot infested tomato fields; material: tomato leaves; isolation source: leaves from tomato fields | host: Solanum lycopersicum ... | reverse complement strand
CGACGACAGGCACATGGGCATGATGTGACGCAGGATGATGCGCGGCGACGAGGCGCCCTGCAGCTGCACGGCGACCACGAAGTCGGCGTTGCGCAGCGACAGGGTTTCCGCCCGGGCCAGGCGGGCGATCGGTGGCCAGGAGGTCAGCGCGATGGCGATCACCGCGTGCTCCAGGCCTGGGCCCAGGGCGGCGATAAAGGCCAGCGCCAGCACCAGGCTGGGGAACGAGATGAAGATGTCGGTGATGCGCATGAACAGCGCGTCGACGAAGCCGCCGAAGTAGCCGGAAACGGTGCCGATCAACAGGCCGATGGGGCCGACGATGATGGTCACCAGGGCAATGATGTACAGGGTGATGCGCGAGCCGTAGACCAGCCGGCTGAATACGTCACGGCCGAACTCGTCGGTGCCGAACCAGTGCGCCGCGCTCGGCGCCTGCAGGGCATTGCCGAGGTTCTGCACAATCGGGTCGTGGGTGGCGATCCACGGCGCGAAGGCCGCCACCAGCACCAGCAGCGCCACCACGGCGGAGCCCATCAGCGTCATGGGGTTGCGCAGCAGGTGCTGCATGACCCGCACGCTGCTCAGACGGAACGCCTGGAACGCGGAGACCGGCGCCTGGCCGTTCGCCCGTTTCAGGGATGAAGATAAAGAGATGTTGGCAATCATCGTATGCCTCCGTTACTCGATTCGCTCGGTACCGGGCGCAGCACTGCGCCCGATCGCTCAACGCTGCTTGTACACACCCAGATAACGCGTCGCCTCGGCATCGGCGCCCTGGAATCCCTTGACGTCGGCCGCGCTGACCACCGGATCGGTCATCTGCGAGATCATCATGATCGGCCCCGCCAGCTCGTCGTAACGCTGCTGCACGCGGTGGTACATGCTCAGCTTGGCGGCTTCATCACGCTCCACGCCGAGCTTGTCGATCAGGTCGTTGAGTTCGGCGTCCTGGAAGGCCGCGCGCCAGCCCTGGAAGTTGGCGATGCCGGCATCATCGCGGTTGTCCGGGTTGTAGACGAAGGTGCGCAGGCTGAAGTACGGGTGCGGATAGCGCTCGGCGCCGCGGGCCACGATGATCTCGAAGTTGCGCGCACGCATGGCGCCGTACACCTGGTTGCCGGTGCCGGTGATGATGCTCGCCTGGATACCGGCCTGGGCCAGGGTCGACTGCAGGCTCGAGGCGATGTTCACGAACGGCGGCTCGGCCAGGGTGCGGATGGTGGTCTTGAAGCCCTGCGGGTGACCGGCTTCAGCCAGCAGTCGCTTGGCGGCGTCGACGTCCAGTGTGTAGCCGGGGTCCGGCAGGCGCGCCTCCAGGCCCAGTTGCATCGGCTGCTGGTTGAGCTTGCCGTAAAAAGGCATCACCACCTTGTCCAGGCCCTGATAGTCGATCAGCGAGCGCACGGCCTTGCGCACACGAATGTCATCGAACGGCGCCGACTTCATGCTCATTGCCACGTAGTACATGGTGCCGCGCGGCAGGGTCTGGATCTGCATCTGGCCCTTGGCGGCCAGCGCCTGGACGTCGGAGGCGGCCATACCGTAGCCCATGTCCAGGTCACCGCGCTCGAGCATCAGGCGCAGCGATTGCGACTCGGTGATATGGCGGATCAGCACGCGCTTGAGCTTGCTCGCGCCGCCCCAGTAATCGGCGAATGCGGTCATCACCAGGGTGTCGTTGGCGCGCCAGGCGCTGAGGGTGAACGGGCCGCTGCCAGCTTCGTTGGTCACCAGCCAGGCGGCGCCGAGGTCGCCGTTCTTCTCGTGTTCGAGCACCGTCTTGCGGTCCAGCACCACGGCGCTTGGCGAGGTGGCCAGGGTGTCGATCATCAGCAGCGGGTCGGTCGGCTGCGGCAGGTCGATGACCAGGGTCGACTCGTCGCTGGCTCGGATCAGTTGCTGAATGTTGTCCAGCGTGTAGCCGTAGGCCTTCCAGGTGGTGGCCAGGCCGTAGTTGAGCTTGAGCACCCGGTACAGCGACCAGGCCACGTCTTCGGCGGTGACCGGGTTGCCGGAATGGAAACGCGCGTCGCTGCGCAGGTGGAAGGTCAGTTGGCGACCGTCCTCACTGACTTCCCAGCGTTCGGCCAGTTGCGGCATGTGCTCGTCCGGGCTGCCGTCCTTGCGCAGGATCAGCGTGTCGTAGAGGTTGGCATTGATGCCCGAGGCATCCAGCCCCGGCGCGTTGGCCGGGTCGATGGAGAACAGATTGGCCATGCTCATGCCGACGATCAGTTGATCGTCCGGCGTCTTGGCCTGGGCGTCCAGCAGTGGAGCGGCGCACAGCAGCGCACCGAGTACCGCGCTCAGCACGGTGGAGCGAAACGATTTCATGCGGATATCCCTATTTTGTAATTATTGAAGGGCTGCAATCGATTGCATTGGGGTCTGTAGACGTTTCATCACGAGCCGCGTTGCCGCGAGTGAAACATCTACAGACCCCAGTCAGCGGGTACGCGGGTCGAACACCTTGTACAGCGCATCGCTGAGCAGGTTGAGGCCGACGAAGATGAAGCCGATCACCAGCACGCACCCCATCACCGCGTTCATGTCGCCGAGCAGCAGGCTGCTGGTCAGGTACTGGCCGAAGCCGGGCCAGGCGAACACCGTCTCGATCAGCACCGCGCCCTCGAGTAGCGAGCCGTAGGCCAGCGCCACCACGGTGAGCAACTGCACGAGGATGTTGCGGAAGGCATGGCCCCAGATCACCTTGCGCCGCGACAGGCCCTTGACCCGGGCGGTGAGGATGTACTCCTGGGACAGCTGCTCGAGCATGAAGCTGCGCGTCATGCGGCTGATGTAGGCCACCGAGTTGAGGCCCAGGATCAGTGCCGGCAGGAGGATGTGCTTGAGTGCGCTGGAGAAGGCTTCCCAGTCGCCGGCGATGGCGCTGTCGATCAGCAGCATGCCGGTCACCGACGGCACCATGCCGTCGTACGCCAGGTCGATGCGCCCTGCCCCGCCGGCCCAGCCGAGCCAGGCGTAGAACACCAGAAGGCCCATCATGCCCAGCCAGAAGATCGGTGTGGAGTAGCCGAACAGGGTGACCACGCGGGCCAGGTGATCGCCGATACGGCCCTGGTTGGCAGCGGCGAACACGCCCAGCGGCAGGCCGATCACCACGCCGAAGATGATCGCCAGGGTGGCCAGCTCGATGGTCGCCGGGAACACCCGGGCGATGTCCTCGATCACCGGATGGCCAGTGAGCAGCGCGTTGCCGAAATTGCCCTGGGCCAGGTCGCGCAGGTAATAGCCGAACTGCACCAGCAGCGGTCGGTCGAGGCCCATGGCCTGATAGACCTGGTCGTAGGTGGAACTGTCGGCATCCGGGCCGACCACCGCCAGCACCGGGTCCAGAGGCATCACGCGGCCGATGAAGAAGGTCATGGCCAAGAGGCCCAGCAGGGTCATCAGCACCGCACCGAAACGGCGTGAGGTGCCGCCCATCCGCGTGCCGAAGAAAGACGCAGTCGAAGCAAACATGAGGAGCTCCCGATTGATCGCAGCGAGTTCGTGTCCGTGTCGCATCGAGCGGCCTGAGCCGCCCGGCGGCTCAACGATCCTTGTGCACATCCTTGTAGCGCGTGGTCGCCGCGCTGTGACCGACGTAGCCGACCACGTCGTGGTAGATCACCACCGTGTCGGTCATCTGCGAGATCGGCATGATGGCGCCGACCTGCTCGTCGTAGAGGTTCTGGAACTGGTGGTACAGCTCCAGTTGCTTCTGCTTGTCCGGCTCCACTTCGGCCTGCTCGATCAGTGCGTTGAGCTCCGGGCTGTGGAACGAGGTACGCCAGCCCTGGAAGTTGCTCAGCTTGGCTTCGTCGCGGTTGTCCGGGTTGTACACCAGGGTGCGCAGGCTCGAATGCGGGTGCCGCTCGGCACCGCCGCCGCCACGGCCGACGATGATATCGAAGGTGCGCTCGCGCATGGAGCCGTACACCTGAGTGCCGGTGCCGGTGACGATGCGCGCCTTGATGCCGGCCTGGGCCAGGGTCGACTGCAGGCTGGAAGCGATGTTGATGAACGGTGGCTCGGCGAGCACACGAATGGTGGTCTGGAAACCGTCCGGGTAACCGGCCTCGGCGAGCAGCTTCTTGGCTTCCTCGACGTTCAGGCGATAGCCCGGATCATCCAGGCGCGCCGGCAGGCCGAGCGGCATCGGGCGTTGGTTGATGGTGCCGTAGTGCGGCATCACCACATCGTTGATGCCCTGGTAGTCGATCAGCGAGCGCACCGCCTTGCGCACGCGGGCGTCGGCGAACATCGGCTGCTTGGTGCTCAGCGCCACGTAGTAAAGGGTGCCGCGCTGCACGGTCTGGGTCTTGACCTTGTCCGAGCTGCTCAATGCGGTGATGTCCGGTGCGGACATGCCGCGGGCGATGTCCAGGTCACCACGCTCGACCATCAGGCGCAGCGACTGCGACTCGGTCATGTTGCGCATCACCACGCGCTTGAGCTTGGCCGGGCCGCCCCAGTACTCCTCGAAGCGGGTCATCAGGATCACGTCATTGGCGCGCCAGGCGTTGAGCACGAACGGCCCGCTGCCCGCTGCGTTGGTGGTCAGCCAGGCGCCGCCCATGTCGCCATTCTTGTCGTGCTTGAGCACTTCTTTCTTGTCGAGGATGAAGGCACTGGGCGAGGTGGCCAGGGTATTGAGCACCAGCATCGGGTCGGTCGGGCGAGCCAGCTCGATCACCACGGTGTGGTCGTCGGTCGCGCGGATCTGCTGTTCGACGTTGTCGGCGGTGAAGCCGTAGGCCTTCCAGGTCGAGGCCAGCGCCAGGTTGAGCTTGAGCACGCGCTGTAGCGACCAGATCACGTCCTGGGCGGTCAGCTCGTTGCCGGAGTGGAACTTGACGCCGCTGCGCAGGTGGAAGGTCAGCGTCTTGTGGTCGTCGCTGATTTCCCAGCGCTCGGCCAGGGCCGGCACCAGGGTGTCCGGCGCGGAAGCGTCCTGCACCAGCAGCATGTCGTACAGGTTGGCGTTGACCTCGGAGACGTCCAGGCCAGTGGCGGCGGCCGGATCGAGGGACAACAGGTTGATCATGCTCATGCCGACGATGAGCTGGTCGGCAGGCGTCTTGGCCTGCACCGCGGTGGCGGTACCCAGGGCCAGGGTGGCGGCCAGCAGGCCCGCCAGCAGATGCGGAAGTGGTTTGATCATGAGACGGCCTTCTTATATTTATTCGACTCAGAAACGGCGCAGCCGCGCACGGCTGCGCAGCGGTGCATCAGTAGCGGTTGACGGTGTTGGTCTCGATGTAGGCGAAGTTGATGTCCTCGCCGAGGCCCGGGCGGTCCGGCAGGTGCACGTAGCCGTCGCGATCCATCGGGTCGACGATGCTGTTCAGGTAGGCCGGCACGTCGTCGTACTCGAGGAACGGGTGCAGCAGGCCGCGCTCGTACCAGTCGCAGTTCTTGATGGCGCCGACCACCGCCAGGTTGGCGGCACCGTTACCGTGAATCTCGCAGTGCATGCCGTAGGCTTCGGCCAGGTGCGCGACCTTCAGGCACGGCGCGATACCGCCGACCCCGGCAACACCGGCGCGCAGGATGTCACAGGCGCCCTGCCCGACCCAGCTGGCGCGGCTCATGTACTTGCCACCGAGGGATTCCGGGCCCAGCACCGGGATGTCCAGATTGGCCGCCAGCCACGCGTAGGATTCGGCGGACTCTTCCATCATCGGCTCTTCGAACCAGGCGAAGTCGAGCTTCTCCAGCTCACGACCGATGTACAGCGCGTCGGTACGGCTGTACCAGTGGTAGCCGTCGAGCATCAGCGCGATGTCCGGGCCGACCGCCTCGCGCACCGCGGCGCAGGCACGCACGTCCATCTTCGGATCCGGCGCGAAGGAAATCGGCGGCATCCAGGTGTGCAGCTTGATCGCCTTGTAGCCACGGGCGACCAGTTGCTCGGCGAAGCGGCCGTACTCCTCCGGGGTCGACAGGCCGCCCGGCAGGTCGTCGCCACACATGGTCGAGCCGTAGGCCAGCACCTTGTCGCGATAGCCGCCGATGAGCTTGTGCACCGGCTGCTTGAACTTGCGCCCTGCCCAGTCCCACAGCGCCTGCTCGACCAGTGCCAGCGCGCGGTCGGTCAACTGACTGGCACTGCCGCGCTGCCAATGGGCCAGGTCCTGCCAGATCTTCTCGCGATCCAGGGCGTTCTGGCCGATCAGTACCTTGCGCACGAAGCTGTCGATGATGTGCGGACGAATCAGTTCGGGCGCCCCGAAGGCATAGCCTTCAGTGCCGTCCTCGCTAGCGACGCGCAGCATGGCCATCTTGGCCAGGGACTCTTCGCCCGGGTGGGCATGGCCGGCCGCATCGACGCTGCGGCGGGTGGGGTAGGTGAAAACCTCGACATTGACCTGAGTGATCTTCATTGAACGCGCCTTGGATCTTGTGATTATTTGAGTGGCCCGATGTATGTTGTCATACAGCGAATGCGCAGATAATTGCTGCAATCTCGAACGCTGTCAAGAAGCTGTAAAGAAGAAAAACGAGGCTTTACCGCCTATCAAATGGCCATCACCTTCATTCGTAAAAGTGACGATAAAGCACGATAAAACACGTTAAAACAGCCACTTAATTAAAAACTACCCCCGTAGCTGAATCCACACATGGAACGTGGCAAAGCCGAAGAAAAACGGTGAGGGCGTGGATTTTCCATCTGCATTAAGGCGACGCGAAAACCTCAAATGCACGCCAAAAAAGAACAACCAAGGAAGGTTGTCATACAGCAACCGCGTAGCAGGCAGTTTCTCCAGGCAATAAAAAACCGCGCAACGCGCGGTTCTTGTAAACGCCTGGACGTCAGCGCTTGGCGATGATGTACACGGCATGGATGATGCCCGGGAAGTAACCGAGCAACGTCAGCAGGATGTTCAGCCAGAAGGCGCCAGCAAAGCCGACCTGCAGGAAAACCCCCAACGGCGGGAGGAGAATGGCGATCAGAATGCGGATCAGATCCATGATGGTAGTCCTATTAGTGGGCCCAACCGGGCGTTACCCCACAATCGACTGGCGCTGGCGATATCCGGTTCAAGAAAAATCGCATGCCCGCCGCCGCCCCATGCCGCCCGCCAGACGGGCTCATGCGCTTTCCTATCGCCGTACGGAGTCTATAGTGTGCTGGCCCTGTCTATAACAGCTCCACCCTTCTCAGGAGAGTTTCCATGAGCAAAACGTACAACGTGGCCGTACTGGTCGGCAGCCTGCGCAAGGCGTCGATCAACCGCAAGCTGGCTCTGGCACTGGCCGACCTCGCGCCCCAGCACCTGAAACTGTCGATCGTCGAAATCGGCGACCTGCCGTTGTACAACGAGGATATCGACGTCGATCCGGCCCCGGCGGCCTATACCGCCTTTCGCAGCGCGCTCAAAACAGCAGACGCCGTGCTGTTCGTGACCCCCGAATACAACCGCTCGATTCCCGCACCGATGAAGAACGCCGTGGATGTCGCCTCGCGGCCGTACGGGCAGAGCGCCCTGAGCGGCAAGCCGGCCGGCGTGGTCAGCGCCTCGCCGGGCGCCATCGGCGGCTTCGGCGCCAATCACCAGCTGCGCCAGGCTCTGGTTTTCCTCGACATGCCACTGCTGCAGCAGCCCGAAGCCTACCTGGGCGGCGCCGGTAATTTCTTCGATGAAAGCGGCAAGCTGAACGACAGCATCAAGCCCTTCCTGCAGAAGTACATCGACACCTTCGCCGCGTGGGTGGAAAAGACCGCCTGACGCCAGCACCGCAAGGGCCCGCCCGGGCTCTTGCTGCAGCACCGCGCGGACATTTTCGCCGCGCAAAAAGAAAACCCCGCCGAGGCGGGGTTTTACAGACTTGAACCTGACATCCTTGATCAGCGCGCCATCCTGGCACCGTCCCACGTATCCCTGTCTGTTCAGTGCGCTTCCTGCGCTAAGTCCTTGAAGAGAAGATTACGCCTGCGCTGCGAACGCCAATAGTGGCCAAAGGCAGAACCGCGTGTAAGCAATCGCCTACACGCGGGCCGCTGCTCAGAATTGCTCGGCCGTCAGCAGATAAAGGCTGTCGCTACCCGCGCTTACCGAAGCGTTCAGCGAGTGGATGCGGGGCAGCAAGCGCGCAAAGTAGAACCGCGCGGTGCCCAGCTTGCTGGCATAGAAATCATCCTGCCCTTCCTTGCCCTGCGCCGCCTTGGCCATCTTCGCCCACATGTAGGCGTAGGCGGTGTAGCCGAACAGATGCAGGTACTCCACCGAAGCGGCGCCGATTTCATTGGGGTTGACCCGCGCACGCTCGAGCAAGGTCTGGGTCTGCATTTCCAGAATGTCGACGGCCTCCAGCAGCGGCGCCTTGAACTCCTCGGCCAGCGCCTCTTCACTGGCGAAGGCCCGCACCTCTTCGGTGAAATGCCGGCAGAATGCGCCGCCACTGCCGACGATCTTGCGACCGACCAGATCCAGCGCCTGAATGCCGTTGGTGCCTTCGTAGATCTGCGTGATGCGACAGTCGCGAACCAGCTGCTCCTGGCCCCATTCGCGCACGTAACCATGGCCACCGAACACCTGCTGGCCGTGAATGGTGGTTTCCAGCCCCAGGTCGGTAAGGAACGCCTTGGCCACCGGCGTCAGCAGCGCCACCAGCTCTTCGGCGCGCTTGCGGGTGGCTTCGTCTTCGCTGTACTTGGCGGTGTCGAGCTGCAAGGCCACGTAGCTGGAGAAGGCGCGACCGCCCTCGTTGAACGCCTTCATGGTCAGCAGCATGCGGCGTACGTCCGGGTGCACGATGATCGGATCGGCCGCCTTGTCCTTGGCCACCGCACCGGTCGGTGCGCGGCTCTGGATACGCTCGCGGGCGTACTCGATGGCGCTCTGGTAGGAGCGTTCGCCGGTCGACAGCCCCTGGATGCCGACGCCCAGGCGCTCGTAGTTCATCATGGTGAACATCGCCGCCAGGCCGCGGTTCGGCGCATCGATGATGTAGCCGGTGGCGCCATCGAAATTCATCACGCAGGTGCTCGAGGCCTTGATGCCCATCTTGTGTTCGATCGAGCCGCAGGAAACCGCGTTGCGCTCGCCCAGCGAACCGTCGGCATTGACCATGAACTTGGGCACCAGAAACAGCGAGATGCCCTTGGGCCCGGCCGGTGCATCCGGCAGCTTGGCCAGCACCAGGTGGATGATGTTCTCGGTCAGGTCGTGCTCACCACCGGTGATGAAGATCTTGGTACCACTGACCTTGTAGCTGCCGTCGGCCTGGGGCTCGGCCTTGGTGCGGATGATGCCCAGGTCGGTGCCGGCATGGGGCTCGGTCAGGCACATCGAGCCGGCCCAGACGCCGGCATACATGTTCGGCAGGTAGGCCTGCTTGAGTTCTTCACTGGCGTGGGCGTTGATCGACAGGCAGGCACCGGCGGTGAGCATCGGGTAGAGACCGAAGGACAGGCTGGAGGAATTGACCATCTCCTCGACCTGGGCGGAAATCACCTTGGGCATGCCCATGCCGCCGAACTGCGGGTCACCACCCACGCCAACCCAGCCGCCCTCGGCGTAGGCCTGGTAGGCCTCGAGGAAGCCAGCCGGCGTGCGCACCTCGTGATTGCTCCAGGTGCAGCCCTCTTCATCACTGGCGCGATTCAGGGGAGCGATCATGCCGGCGGTGATCTTGCCCGCCTCCTCGAGGATCGCATTGGCGGTTTCCTCGTCGACGACCTCGGCCAGGGCAGGCAGCTGCGCCCAGAGTCTGGAAACCTGGAAAACCTCGTTGAGCACGAAGCGCATGTCACGCAGGGGGGCTTTGTAGTCGGCCATGGGAAGTCCTCGGTAGCACGGTCAGAAGCCGAGTCTAGCCCAACAACTTTTCAGACACATAGGGTCGTGTCGTGACCGATCAGCCACTGATCGGTCAGCTGGCGTCAGCCTTCAGTTTCACCGCCCCACGACGGCGCTGCGCCTGGCTGCTCACGCAGTTGCGCCCGGCGCTCTTGGCGCCATAAAGCGCCTTGTCCGCGGCCTTGAGCACTGCTTCCACGCTGCGGTGCTCAAGGCCGGGCTGGGCCACGCCGATGCTCACCGTCACCGACACCTGGGACGCTCCCGCGCCGGCCCGGCGCTGGCGCCCGACCTTGTCGTCGGCGGGGCGTTGCTGGCGATCGCGCAACTGGATCTGATAACGCTCGACGGCCTGGCGTACCGCCTCCAGATGCGGCAGGCACTGCTCGATATCCTTGCCGGCGAACACCAGGGTGAATTCCTCGCCACCGTAGCGATACACCTTGCCGCCGCCGCCCACCTTGCGCAGTTGGCTGGCCACCACGCGCAGCACCTGGTCACCAACGTCATGGCCATGGGTGTCGTTGAATTTCTTGAAGTGATCGACGTCGGCCATGGCGATCACGTAATTGCGCCCCAGCCGCTGCAGGCGCTCGTTCAGGGCGCGGCGTCCGGGCAACCCGGTCAGCTCGTCGCGAAACGCCATCTGGTAGGCCTCATGGGCCACACCGACGACGATCATCAGCATCACCACGCTGGACATCACCTGCAGCGCGTGGGGCTGGATGAAGGTGTTGGGCAACATCCACAACAATGCCAGCGCGCCCACCAGCTGTACGGCATGCACCGGCCGCGGCGTGCGCAGGTACTGGACCAGTAACGCGATGATCACCAGCAGGAACACCGGGTAGGCCAGTTGCACCAGGCTCATCCACTCGGCATGCAGCGACGGCCAGCGAATCACCGACAGCCATTGCTCCAGGCCATGGGGATAACGCCGCGCCAGCGCCGTAGCTACCCCGCCGACGGCCAACAGCACGGCGCCCCGGGCGACCAGATCCTGGATCAGGTGGGTGCGCTCGCGCCACAACGCGAACAAGCCGTAGAGCGCTGGCAGCAACAGGCTGCTGAGATGGAAGACCAGCGCCGCGTCCTCGCGCACCCGGCCGAACTCACGGTAGTAATCGGCCTGTTCGTCGAGCAGGAAATAGCCCAGGTAGAGCACCAGCAGCATGAACAACTCGCGCTGACGGCCGTAGACCACGCAGAACGTGCCGCCGAGCAACAGCAGCGAGGTGGGCAGCACGTTGAACAGCGAGGTGAAGAAGTCGGTCAGGGTCGGCAGTGTCGCGGCCAGCAGGCCACCGCCGAGCAGCAGCAATGCCGGCAGAAAATGCCCCAGGCGCAACGCGATGAGACGCGGCAAGACCAGCTCCGCCATGACCAGAAAGAGACTGGCATTTTGCCTGTAATTGGCCGTCGACGCACGCCACGTCTGCCGGGAGCGTGCACTGGCCCTATAAAAAAACCGCGGCACTGGGCCGCGGTTCGATTCAGCACTTGGGCGATCAGTAGCTGAGGGCGAAATCCTCTTCGCTCATGTCCATCAGGCTGCTGGCGCCAGCCAGCATCGCCGCCACGTGAGTGCGGGTGCGCGGCAGGATACGTGCGTAGTAGAACTGCGCAGTCTGCAGCTTGGCCTTGTAGAACGCCTGGTCACCTTCACCGGAAGCGATCTTCTCGGCCGCCACGCGTGCCATGTCGGCCCAGAAGTAGGCCAGGCAGGCGTAACCGGAATACATCAGGTAGTCGACCGAAGCGGCACCGACCTCCTCACGATCCTTCATGGCGGCCATGCCGATCTTCATGGTGACTTCGCCCCACTCCTTGTTGAGCTTGGCCAGCGGCTCGACGAACGCCTTGAGCGCCTCAACGCCCTCGTTGGCCTGGCAGAACTTGTGGACGATCTTGGTGAAGCCCTTGAGCGCTTCGCCCTGGGTCATCAGCACCTTGCGGCCCAACAGGTCGAGCGCCTGAACACCGGTGGTGCCTTCGTACATCATCGAGATACGGCAATCGCGCAGGTTCTGCTCCATGCCCCACTCGCTGATGAAACCGTGGCCGCCGTAGACCTGCATGCCATGGGACGCGGACTCGAAACCCACTTCGGTCATGAACGCCTTGGCGATCGGGGTCAGGAAGGCCAGCAGGCCGTCGGCCGCTTTCTTCTGCTCTTCGTCCTGGGCGTACTTGACGATGTCCACCTGCTTGGCGGTGAAGTAGACCATCGCCCGGTTACCCTCGGCGAACGCCTTCATGGTCAGCAGCATGCGGCGCACGTCCGGGTGCACGATGATCGGGTCGGCGGCTTTTTCCGGGGCTTTCGGGCCGGTCAGCGAACGCATCTGCAGGCGCTCACGGGCGTACTTGATGGCGCCCTGGAAACCCAGCTCGGCATGGGCCAGGCCCTGCAGGGCGGTACCCAGACGTGCGGTGTTCATGAAGGTGAACATGCAGTTCAGGCCCTTGTTCGGCGGGCCGATCAGGAAGCCGGTGGCCGAATCGAAGTTCATCACGCAGGTGGCGTTACCGTGGATACCCATCTTGTGCTCGATGGAACCGCAGGTCACGCCATTGCGCTCACCCACGCCGCCCTCGGTGTTGGGCAGGAACTTGGGCACGATGAACAGGGAGATCCCCTTGGTGCCGGCCGGCGCATCGGGCAGGCGAGCCAGGACGATATGGACGATGTTGTCGGCCATATCGTGCTCACCCGCGGAGATGAAGATCTTGGTGCCGGAAATGCTGTAGGAACCATCGGCCTTCGGCTCGGCCTTGGTGCGCAGCATGCCCAGGTCGGTACCGCAGTGCGGCTCGGTCAGGCACATGGTGCCGGTCCACTCGCCGGATACCAGCTTGGTCAGGTAGGTGTGCTGCTGCTCTTCGGTGCCGTGGGCGGAAATGGTGTTCATCGCACCGTGGGACAGGCCCGGGTACATGCCCCACGACCAGTTGGCCGTGCCGACCATTTCGCTGACCGCCAGGCCCAGGGATTCCGGCAGGCCCTGACCACCGTGTTCGACGTCATGGGCGAGGCTCGGCCAGCCGCCTTCGACGAACTGCTTGTAGGCTTCCTTGAAGCCGGTCGGGGTCTTCACACCGGATTCGCTCCAGGTGCAGCCTTCGGTGTCGCCCACGCGGTTCAGGGGAGAGAGCACCTGCTCGCAGAACTTGGCGCCTTCTTCGAGGATCGCGTCGACCATGTCTGGTGTGGCGTCCTGGCAGCCGGGCAGGCTCTGGTAATGCGCGTCATAACCGAGCAGCTCGTCACGTACGAAACGGATATCGCGCAAGGGGGCCTTGTATTCAGGCATAGCGGGTACCTCTGCGGGTGGTCTCTTTTGTTTGGGATGACCGGTGGGCGGTCGTGTGCAGGATGGCCGTGGGAAAGATTGCCTGGCAATCTCTCAAACGCATGTTTGAAACATACGTTTACGCCCAATTGCTGTCAAGGCCACCCATGCGCGCTCAGGCGCGAAGATCGAGTAACCCGGAAGGCCTCTGCTCATCCGCGGACGCGGCATAGAGACTGATGCCGGCAGGCACTGGCTGGCTCGTGGCGTCATCGGACGTGACTGACGGGTCGTCGCTTTTTTCGGCATCTTCGTCGGCAGGGGCTTTATCGGATTCCCCCTCGCCACGCTGCATGGCCGCCAACTCGGCACGCGCCACCGCCATTTGCGCCTGGGCCTGGCTGGCGACGCTGCGATCCTGCGCGGACGGTTCGGCAGGCGCCAGCGCCGCACGGATGACGATTTCCATCTTGGTCAGGGTGGCCTGCGGGTCGTTGGCGACTGCGCCGACATCGATGCTCACCTCGCCACCGGAGGCATAGCGCTTGCCGTCCGGCCCCTGGGTGTAGGTGTAAGTGGGCGAACCGGCATGCACGCCACCAACGGCGGCATGGGCCTGTTCGTGGGCGCGCACTTCTCGGTCACGATTGGCCAGCTCGCTGATCACCAGTTGCAGCTTCTGCTCTTCCTGGGCAGTTCGTGGCTCGCCTGGTTTGCTGGTGGCGGCGCCATCTGCCGAAGAATCCTGTGGCTTGTCCTGCTCTTCTTGCGAGGTCGGCGCTTTGGAAGAATCGGTTTCAGCACCGGCGGCTACGGGTGCGAACGAGGCGCGGGCCAGATCGGGCGAACTGGCGGACTCGATGGGGCGGGGAACAGCTGCCGAAATCGGCGAGGCGAATGAATAGGCGGAGGAAAAACCGGCAATTTGCATGTCGTGATTTCTCCTGGAGTCGAGCGCCCCGGCCGGGCACCACTAAAAACTACCTGCGTTGTCAGCGCTGCGTTGAAAAAAGGCTCGGATGCGAGTCCAATCAAAATGCTCATTTACAACACGTAAACTCCGCTTTTTCGCCTTTTTTCGCCTTGCGCTGACTGCCTCGCCAACGTTTTTAGAGGTACCCGAAAAAGCGCTGCGATTTAGGCGGTGACGTCGATCAAGGTGCCCAGCACCTTGTCCGCTGTCTGCACGACGCGAGCGCCAGCCTGGGCCTCGTACTGACCGACACGCATCTCGACCATGTTCTCGGCAATGTCGGCACGGGCCGCGGACGGCTCGTTGGCCTGAGCACGCTCAGCAGTCACCGGGGCGCTGGCAATCTCACCGGCGGCCTGGTCGACCCGGCGCTGGCCGGACTGAATGGTATTGATGCCAGCGTTGAATGCGCTGGTGGAAGAGATCTGCATGGGACGTCTCCTGCTGCAGGAACTTTATAGCGTGCATTTAAGCAGAAGCCGCTCAAAAGCTGTACAGCCAAAAATGCTG
>JAAIGE0100623789.1_pt1 | contig 14589 bp, 10 predicted proteins | sample 6487951 | NCBI WGS metagenome assembly JAAIGE01 (sample SAMN13974128, study PRJNA590717) | phyllosphere metagenome | biome: tomato field; feature: multiple bacterial spot infested tomato fields; material: tomato leaves; isolation source: leaves from tomato fields | host: Solanum lycopersicum ... | reverse complement strand
GTACCTGCTGCTTTTATAGTAGAAGCTTTGTCCGAATTAAAACCGGAAGATTTTACGGATAAAACGGTTGTCTCGGCAATCAAGGGGATGATTCCGGGTGAAAACCTGCTGGTCACTGACTGGCTGGAAAAAACGTACGGCGTTTCGCAGGATCAGTTCTGCGTGATTGCTGGTCCCTGTCATGCCGAGGAAGTAGCTCTGGAAAAGCAGTCCTATCTAACGATTGCCTCACCCGATCTGCAACGGGCTACGACTTTTGCGAATCTGATGAATTGCCGCTTCGTCAGTACGCACCCGTTAACGGATTTGTACGGGGTTGAATACTGTGCGGTCATGAAAAACATTATTGCTCTGGCCTGCGGAATCTGTCATGGTATTGGATATGGTGATAATTTTCAGGCCGTGCTGGTTTCGAATGCCATGCAGGAAATCAAGCGTTTTCTGGATGTCATTTATCCGTACTATCGTGATTTGATGGGTTCTGCGTATCTGGGAGACTTGTTGGTAACCTCCTATTCCCAATTTAGCCGGAACCGTACGTTTGGAAGCATGATTGGTCGGGGATACAGTGTTAAATCTGCTCAGATGGAAATGAATATGGTGGCTGAAGGGTACTATGCCGTTAAGTCCATCTACGAAATTAATCGCCAATTTGAAGTAGACATGCCTATCGTGAATGCGGTCTATTGCATTTTATATGAACGCTCATCTCCGGCCGTTGAAATTGAAATTCTGAAAAATCTGCTGCGTTAGTAGTTTAAAAAAATACAGTGGAAGAGGCAAAGTATAGTTCTAAAAAGAATGTATATTTTGCCTCTTCCGCTGTATTTTTGGGTCTGCTTATTCTTCCCCTCTTGATCCTTCTTTTAACAATTCGTTTACTTGGCAAAGAAGGATCATGGATTCAATGAAACCGCCGAACCAATGCGTAAAGCTTTACCCTTCTTCATTGCCTGTATTCCCATTGTCTTTTTTTATATAGTAATTAATCAGGTAGCCGTCAATCTACCCTGGGCCGATGATTCGATCCTGATGTATTTTCTATACACGTATAAATTACCGGAAGTCAGCTGGCTACACTTCTGGAAGGATGCTTTCTCCGTACATGCCGAACACCGAATTGTCGTACCCCGGTTATTAATGCTACTTACTTATTTAATTCAAGGGGAAATCAACGTCAAAACGGTTTTATTGATAGGAAACTTAAGCATACTGGGCTCGGCTTATATTCTTTACAGATACTTCAGACGGTCAGCGTTATCTCCCTGGTTTTTCGTTCCTGTAACATTCCTGTTATTTCAGCCCGTCTATTGGGAAGATAGTCTTTGGCTGATTTGTGTAGTACAGCATACGCTGGTTATTTTCTGGGTGCTCCTGTCCCTGCATCTTTTACAATTTGATAAAAAGTCCTATTTTATTACTGCCTGTATAAGTGCTATTCTGGCGATTTTTACCAGTGGAAATGGTTTGCTTGTCTGGTTTCCAGGGATACTACTCTTATTGATGCAGCAACGTAAAAAGGAAGTAGCTATATGGGCTTTTTTGATAGGAATTGCCGCCGCCAGTTACTTTATTGGTTTTAATCAAACTAGTCCTTCGCACTACGGAGAAAGTTTAGCTAATCCAGTAAGATTAATTCAGTACGTATTTGTTTTTCTGGGAGCCAACATTTCCGTTACCAATACTGGGAAAGCAATGCTGGTTGGCTTATTCATTGTTGGTATTGCCGTAGGAGCACTTATCTATTTTGTACGGACCCGTCAGATTAACGTTTTTCCAGTCTGGGCTTTAGTGGTTTTTTTAATTTTCACGGCTGGATTAGTTTCCTTGTCACGTTCCTGGCTGGGACTATCCGTTATCGGTAGGTATCAGATTTATGCTACGTATGCAGTGGTTGGAGCCTATGTTTTAATTGTCTTTTTGATTGCTAATGATCATTGGAAGAAATACCTGATAGCTCCACTGGTTATCATGACGGTAATCTATTCGGTTTTAGTTTGGTATACATACTGGCCTGCCCTGATGTATCGTAAACACTTTATGGAAGCTGAAGCAGTGAACTGGCAGGAAAACGGTAAGTTTATGAGTGTATACGAAAGTGACAATAAGATTACAAAACGATTTTATCCCGAGCTTATTAAAAACGGTATGTATCGTTTCCCTGTTGAACTACGGAATAGACTGAAAAAGGCTACTCAAATAACATCCCCAGATTCGGTACGGTACCAGTATTATCCAGGCCAAATGTATAGTGGTACGGAAGCTTTTGTAGCAGAAACGTCTGGAATAAATTTAAATGAAGCAAGTACGTATCTGATCATAAAAGATTCAGTAAATCATACCTTTTTAGCACCCTTCCGGGCCACTTCTAATGCATTCGGTAATTTTGCAACGACAGGCCATGTATTCGCTCAGGGTGGGAAAGCGATTGTATTAGTAGAAACCATGCCGGCAGGAACCTACGAATTAGGTCTGTTCCGCAAGGATACTATAAAGTGGCTTGCTCAAAAATGGACAAAGCCTTAAAGGTATGTCCGAGGCAATTAAAAAAGGCTTCCTCTGAGGAAGCCTTTTTTAATTAGGAAGGTTTATTTGTCGAAATAGTTTTAATCTTTAGTCGCTTCCCTTTCTGATTTTCTTTCGGTACGCTGACAATGATTTTACGAATCATGCCTTGCCATTCCGGTATATCTCCTGCGTTCAATTCATAGGTATGATACTGCCCATCCGGAATCAGTTTAAGAGTTGTTTCCAGGTGGGTATAATCGACCAGGCGAGAAGAATTTTGACGAAATCCTACGATTGTCATTTTTTCTCCACTACCGTCATAAGCCATCTGGATATATAGTTTCTTATCTTTTCGGGTATCCCATACAAAGTCAGGGCTCCACAAACTAGCCAGGCTATTATCTAAATCAATATTCCATTCTCCATTAAAAGGAGCTTCGACGATCTCATTGAAATAATTCCAGTGTTGTCGGTCTTTGGCGAAGTTAAAGTCAGGCTTGATCTGTTCGCTCTTATGCTCGGTGGCGTATTGACGCGTTTGTTCAACAGTACCTAAGATATACGCAAATTTGCTTTCATAGCGAAGATTACGATCTAAGACTTCGTTCATGTGAGCTCCGATCCTTCCTGTGTTGCCACTGAATTCGTCACCTACATTAGGCCGACCGATCATCTCCGTAGAAAAATAAGTAACCGATGGAACCCACATCCCAAGTCCAACACCCTTATCATTATAAATATACGTCCAGTTTTCGGGTAAGTACATTTCAATACTGTTGGTCGTACCGTTGGTAAAGGGTGGTGATGCTAAGTCAATGTCAGTTAACGGTGCATTGGTAAAAGGTGCTAACCCCCAGTAGGCCTTGCCACGAGTGAAATCGGAAGTTAGGAATCCACCTGCTATATCCTGACCTCGGCTTACGAGCGAATAGCTGTCCGTCCGATTCATCTGTAATACATTCCGCATTTCCAGTACATTCCCTTTTAGCTCAACGTACGTCTCGACGGTACATTCACAGGGGACATTATTAAAGGCCCATTGCATGGGAATGGTCTTGAAATAAAGTTTGTTACCTTCTACCCGTCGCTCGATCACCCGGGAACCATTGCCATAAACGTCTCCAGTCTGAATCGGATCCCAACCCATACCTGCCCAGGCGGGGTGTGGAGAAACACCATTAGGTTTGTACGTCTCCAGGGGATACGAATAATACGCATACTGCAATTGACGACCCAAGTCGAAGTTATTAATTATGCTGGTAGAGCTATTGGCAGGCGACAGATAAGTGATGGCTCCACCGTAGTCCATACTAAACCCTACTTTCATGCTTTCGCTGGTAAGGTATACCATGGATGCGGGCTTTATAACGGGAGGATTGGGATTACCACCTCCGGTTCCATCGCCACGTCCGCGTTCATCAACAGCATTGTTTTTCTTAGGCGAGAGTAGAAAGCCCAGATCGCTACAACTGGTTAAGAGGCCGCTGGCGACTACTAAAACCAGTGCGGTTTTAACATAGGAAAAAGTCTTCATAAGCGGGTTCCGAGGAATAAATCGTTTTATATAGTGAGAAGTGAAACTACAGATCAAGGCCGTACTCCTGAATCAGATACTCTTTCGCAATGAGTTCGCCTTTTTCGTATAATTGATGATCAAACAGGGCTGCATGGCCACTGTTCATACCACCCGTCCAGTCGTGAGTGGCGTACGGATCAAAGTCTACGTGCTTGACACGATACCCCGCGTTACTGATCGACCAGAACCAGCCAGTGGCGGTATCCAGTCCGTCAATATTTCCGAAAGCAGTAGCCGGACCCTGGGGCGTCGTGAGTGGACGGGCCAGGTCCAGATTTAACAGAGCCGTATATTCATTCAGGCGACATTCGGGAATAGGCCAGGAGCTACGACGATTCATTTCATAGTCAAAATGGACCGTCCGGGCTCCGGGGTGCTGACGAACTAATTCCTGCACCTCCTCTTTTGAAGGCCGGTAATCCCAGTATTTTTCACTGTTACACTTGTTCGCAAAATAGGCGGGGCAATTCCAGCATTGTCCTACTTTACCTACGCCAATGTGATCGCCGATTTCGGAAAGATAAACGCCCACCAGATCTTTTTCATAGAGCACATCATTATGCGTAACCAACAGAAATTTCTTATCAGACTTTTCCCAGGCGTACTGATACCGGATGGCACGCCGAATGAAGGGAAGTTTCATGAGCCATTCTTTCTTGAATGGATTGGTCCATAACCAGAACCAGGGCCGATACCGAATGAGTTTATCACCTAAGAGCGGGTACAAAAAGGAAAAGTCAGTGCCTTGAGGTTGTTTCCGTTCTTCAATGAAATAAATCTTATCAATCCATTGCCCCGAATGCTTTAGCAGGGAAAGAAGTGTAACTGCGGTTTGATAAGGTTTGCCGTATACATTAATAGCGACATCTACGGGTAGGCGAGAAGGCATAAAGAACTGCAACTGGTTAATACGAGAACGAACCTTACCAGAAAAAGTTTGTAAAGTCCCTATTACAAAGAAAGGGTATTCCCTCCAAAGCCTCCGGCAATCAAGAAACTTTTTAGAAATTTTGGGTGCAAGTTCTTTCGTTTGCTTCCGATCCCCTAATTTTGCACGAATTTTGCCCGGCCCTTTCCGGGACCTTGATCGTTATTCGTTTGTCTGTTTTAGTAAGACCTTGAAATTCAGGCTCTACAAAATCAGCGAACTGCTAACTGATACCTGAAACAATGCCCAAAAATCCCGACATCAAATCCGTTCTGATTATTGGCTCCGGCCCCATTGTCATCGGTCAGGCCTGCGAGTTCGATTATTCTGGCTCCCAGGCGGCTCGCTCCCTCCGCGAAGAGGGTATCGAGGTTATTCTGATCAACTCCAATCCGGCTACGATCATGACAGACCCCCTCAGTGCTGATCATGTGTATCTCAAGCCATTGGAACGAAAGTCCATTATCGAGATTCTTCAGAAACACAAGGTTGACGCCGTTTTGCCGACTATGGGAGGCCAGACGGCGTTAAATTTAGCTATCGACTGCGACAAAGCCGGTATCTGGAAGAAGTACGGCGTGGAGATTATCGGTGTGGATATCAACGCCATCGAGACGACGGAGGATCGGGAGAAATTCCGGCTGAAAATGCTGGAACTGGGTGTGGGCGTTTGTAAAGGCCGCACGGCTCGCTCTTTCCTGGAAGGAAAAGAAATTGCTCAGGAAGTGGGTTTCCCGCTGGTCATTCGTCCCTCTTATACGCTGGGCGGTACGGGTGGTGGTTTCGTTAACGATCCGAAGGATTTTGACGAAATGCTCAACCGTGGTCTGCACGCGTCGCCCGTACACGAAGTACTCGTCGAGCAGTCGATTGTAGGCTGGAAAGAATACGAGCTGGAATTGCTACGCGACGGGGATGGAAACTTCATCATCGTATGTTCGATCGAAAACTTCGATCCGATGGGCGTACATACGGGCGACTCGGTAACGGTGGCTCCTGCCATGACGTTGCCGGATACCCTGTACCAGAAAATGCGGGATATGGCCATCATGATGATGAATGGCATCGGTAAGTTTGCGGGTGGATGTAACGTACAGTTCTCCGTAAACCCTGCGAACGACGACATCATCGCCATTGAAATTAACCCCCGTGTTTCGCGTTCGTCGGCTCTGGCTTCCAAAGCTACGGGTTATCCGATTGCGAAAATTGCGGCGAAAATGGCCATTGGTTACCGTCTGCACGAGCTGATCAACCCGGTTACGGGTAGCACGTCGGCCTTCTTCGAGCCTGCCATTGACTACGTTATTGTAAAAGTGCCCCGCTGGAACTTCGACAAATTCAAAGGTTCAGACCGTCGTCTGGGTCTGCAGATGAAATCCGTAGGGGAGGCCATGGGTATCGGCCGTAACTTCCAGGAAGCTCTGCAAAAAGCCTGTCAATCGCTGGAAATCAAGCGGAATGGCATGGGAGCGGATGGCAAGGAACTGACCGATCAGGAAGCCATCCTGCAATCACTGGCGAATCCTTCCTGGAATCGTCTCTTCCACATTTACGACGCCTTCCGACTGGGTATTTCTTTCAAGAAAATTCAGCAGCTGACCAAAATCGACCGCTGGTTCCTGTACCAGGTTGAGGATTTGGTTCGTCTGGAAAAGGAGATCGAAAAACATACACTCGACTCCATTACGAAAGATTTACTGGAAGAAGCCAAAGTGAAAGGCTTCGCCGACCGTCAGATTGCTCACATGCTCGACTGCCTGGAAAGTCAGGTATACGAGAAGCGGAACGATCTGGGTATTAAACGCGTATTCAAATGCGTCGATACGTGTGCCGCTGAGTTTGAAGCGAAAACCCCGTACTTCTATTCGACGTTTACCAGTGGATCGGAAGCTTCGGATGAATCCATCGTAACGCCGAAGAAGAAAGTAGTTATTCTGGGCTCCGGACCCAACCGGATTGGTCAGGGTATTGAGTTCGACTACTCCTGTGTACACGGCGTACTGGCCGCGAAAGAAGCGGGTTACGAAACGATCATGATCAACTCGAACCCCGAAACGGTTTCGACGGATCCGGACATCGCCGATAAACTGTACTTCGAACCCGTATTCTGGGAGCACGTATACGATATCATTCAGCACGAAAAACCGGAAGGTGTAATCGTACAGCTGGGTGGTCAGACGGCTCTGAAACTGGCCGAAAAACTGTCCAAATACGGCATCAAAATCATCGGTACCAGCTATGAAGCACTCGATTTAGCGGAAGACCGCGGAGCCTTCTCCAGTCTGTTACGGGATCTGGGTGTACCGTACCCCAAATTCGATACGGTTGAAACGGCCGATCACGCGGTGGAAGTAGCCCGTACGTTAGGTTATCCCTTGCTGGTTCGTCCGAGCTATGTACTGGGTGGACAATCGATGAAGATTGTCATCAACGAAGAAGAACTGGAGCAACACGTTGTTAACACATTACGTGATATTCCGGGTAACAAAATCCTGCTCGATCACTTCCTGGAGAATGCCATCGAAGCGGAATCGGATTCGATCTGTGACGGAGAAAATGTGCACATTATTGGTATTATGGAGCACATCGAACCGGCCGGTATTCATTCCGGTGATTCGCACGCGGTACTGCCGACGTTCGATCTGAGCGAAAACGTACTCCAGCAGATTGAAGAGTATACCAAGAAAATTGCCGTAGCTCTACGCACGAAAGGTCTGCTGAACATTCAGTTTGCCATCAAGGATGAAAAAGTATACGTAATCGAGGCAAACCCCCGGGCTTCCCGTACGGTACCGTTCATCTGTAAGGCGTACCAGGAGCCTTACGTAAACTACGCCACCAAGGTAATGCTGGGTGATAAGAAGGTAACGGACTTTAATTTCAACCCCGTGAAAAACGGATACGCGATTAAAATCCCGGTATTTTCTTTCAACAAATTCCCCGGTGTAAACAAGGAGCTGGGACCTGAAATGAAATCGACGGGTGAAGCCATCTATTTCATTGAAGATCTTACGGACGAAGTATTCCAGCAGATTTACAGCGAACGGAATCTGTACCTGAGTCGCTAGATTTTACAGAGGTACTTAGCCAGCCCCGCTCATTTTTGAGCGGGGCTTTTTTACGTATAAACCTATTGATTTATAAGGCATTAAGAGGAAAAAACTAGCACATAAACACAGGAATTGATTAGGAATGGGGTCGTTCGGCTACACTGTTACCTTTAGTCAATCGGGTACGAAATTTTAACAATCAAGAACGATACCTTTTTATCCACAACCGTCTGATCGGTTAAAACGCTCACTTGTATGCCTTATGTAGAAACCGCCCCCGACGTTCAAATCTTTTTTGAAGATTGGGGACAAGGACAGCCCGTTGTATTCCTGCACGGCTGGCCGCTAAACCATAAAATGTTTGAGTATCAGGTAAATCAGCTGGGAAACCATTATCGCTGTATTCTGATCGACCGCCGGGGCTTTGGCATGTCCGACAAGCCTTGGGAAGGTTACGATTACGATACGCTGGCGGATGATCTGAACGCTGTATTTGAAGCTCTGGATCTGCAGGATGTTACCATCGTAGGCTTTTCTCAGGGTGGTGGTGAAGCCATCCGCTATATGTCCCGCTATCAGGGAGCCCGTGTATCGAAACTGGTACTGCTCGGAGCCGCGGCTCCTCATATGATGAAGACGGATGATTTTCCGGATGGAATCGATAAGAGTATGTTCGATGAAATGATCGAAAACTCATTACAGGATCGGGCAGCTTTTATCGAAGACTTCTCAAAGAAATTCTTTGGTGTAAGTCTGTTGAACAACCCGGTCAGTAGCAAACTGGCTGACTGGTTCCACGGACTGGCCATGCAGGCTTCACCCAAAGCAACCGTTGACAATATCCTGACGTTTAGCCAAGCCGACTTACGGGCTGATCTGGCTAGTATTCAGGTACCAACCCTGATTATTCACGGTACCAGCGATCAGGTGGTACCCTACGAAATTTCTGGCCAACTGCTGGCCGAAAATATTTCCGGATCGCAGCTGATTCCGTACGAAGGAGCTCCGCACGGATTCTTCTACACGGAGTGGCCTCGCCTGAATCAGGATTTGCTCGACTTCCTGGCCGTTCCAGTGGTAACTTCCAGCACGGTGCCCAGTGGTACAACCTGGTAAGCAAACCAATCAACCAGAAAAGGGGACTCATGAAAATGAGTCCCCTTTTCGTTTACGCTACTGATTTATAAAAACGAAAAAACTCCGGCTAGATGATCCAGCCGGAGTTTTTCAGGACAACTTTTATTACTTGATGAACAGTCCAGCCAGGGCTAATACTGCTTTTTCATCGAGCGGTTCGTCGAAAGCTTCAGAAGCAGAATTATCCGTTTGACCGGGTAAGCCGCCAATGTATACACCCGCCTGTTTCACTACTTCTTCACCAGCGTATACTTCTTTCACTGCATTACCGCTGCTATTTCCCTGAATCCAGCCTTTGTCACCGCGAAGGGCACGTACCATAGCCGCGTGACGAGCTTCAACCGAGTGAATTTGCAGTGCTACCGTCAGGTAATCCGTTTGTTTAAGAACGCCAGCCTGACCTTTGTAAGCCCGAACGCCTAAATCTTCAAACGACTGCGAGTACACCAGAAAGTTCTGATAGTTATCGAAGGCAGGACCAAAGTCAAACATAGGCATCGCAACCGTAACATTGAGTTGTGCCAATGCACCCTGCAACAATTTCACGTGAGCGTCTTCATGTTTGCTTATCTGAGCAAAGATAGCCCGGTCCATGCTCGGAATAAGACCTGATGTAGCCAGACCCTTTTTGTAAAAAGCGTCTTCGAGGTATTCCAGCGTTAAGGCATACTTGAGTACTTCCGTCGCGTTAGGCAAAGCAGCGTATGCCTTATTGACTACTGAACTGAAAAAAGTAGGCAGAGCGGCCAGAGCCGTAGCTTTTGCTCCAAATTTCAGTACGTGGCGACGATTATAGAAAGAAAAGCGATCTGCAGCTTCTGCGTCAACTTTTTCAATGTTCGAAAAGATATCGAATAGATTCATAGCAATCGAAAGTTTGAGAACTTACTAAGGAAGATATTTAGCAGTAAAAGCAGTTTTGATAAAGCCACCGTCCGTAACGATTTTCAAAACCTGCGAAGGCAGTAATGCCTTGTCCAGTCCGGATGCTGGATCTACTTCCATATCGCTGGCAAAAGCGGCAGTTTTAGGAGCTATCAAATTGCTGATGATGGCAGCGTGACGAGCTTCAACCGACACAATTTTCCCTGCTAAGAGTAAGTAATCAACGTTTTCGATGTATTTACCAGCTCCGTTGTAAGCAGCAACCCCGAGGTCTTCAAACGTCTTCGCCAGTGTTAGTACTTTCTCTTTCGTGGCAAACAGATCGTCTGGAAGGTTTACTTCGAGCGTTGGTAACACTTTTGACGTATCACCGTTTACCGCCGCCGTGATGGCCAGTTTGAAGAAGTCGCGGTGAGCTGTTTCATGAAGCTTGAGATCCGTGAAGATGGTACGCTCTTGCATCGTAAATCTTCCCATAACTGCTTCACTGGCAACTACTTTAGTATAGAAAGCTGCTTCCAGCTGTTCCAAAGCATAGGCATAGTTCAGGGCCCCTAAATCACCCTGGCCCAAATCAAAGACACCAGCAGGAGGTTCACCGTTGTGATCCGTACAGGCCGCTGCGAATAAGCCAACAGCTGCCGCAGAAGTGAAGCCCGCCGACTTGAGGAACGTACGACGACCCACAGCTGCTTTACGCTCCGAAGGATTTCCTTCCGGTTGAGCAGAGGTAATAGAAGAAGGATTCATAAATTATTATTGAAAAAGGATTAGTAAATAAGTTCAGCTTGGGTTGAAAAACAGATCAATGCAATGCAAGCGGTAAAGAAAGGAAAAGGAAAGCGAATATATTAACAAACGGTAATGTTACTAATACGTACGGGAAAGTACAGATTTCGGTTTTAAAGAAAATTGATTTTTGTCAATATTTTTATAAATCGGAAAGAAAGTAGTGATTAGCTGCGAACAGGTACAATGAATTTACATCCGAAAAGATGCTAGAGAAGTTAATAGGGGCGGCTAATAACATACAACAGGTTAAAGGGATTGGGTGAAATCTAACGGTAACAAACCTTACAAAATATCATACCAAACATCAATTCATAACGCATACCCCCAATTTTAGGGGACTGGGAATTATTTTCCTTGTTTTACGCCCGACCAGGTTTTTGAAACGGACAGAAAAGCCCCAAATGTGGACGGATATAAATCACCTGCGTCATAAGCAATTCGCGTCGCTACTGAGAAGCCTTTTAGCCAGTCCGGATGCGTAGAAAGAGCCAGTAATGAGGAGAACTGAGGAAGCGTACGCGGAAAAGGTAATGAGAAAGTTCCTTTGTTAAGACTGTACGTGAGACGAGCCTGAAAATTAAGTTTTTCGAATAAACTTCCCTGACCCGCTAAATGAAAAGCATTGACCCGATTATTCGGGAAGAAAAACTGTACGTTCGTTAGCGTTCCATTCAATAGTTCTGAACGAACGGGTAGTAAGGGTGTTCCAATCGCCCGGTCATAATACGACCAGCCCTGTATGTATTGGGAATGGTTGAAGTAATTATCGCCTCCCTGAAATCGGGCTGTGATGTCGAAGGTTGAGCCCGCCTGATTGGTAGTAGTCAGATATTCAAAAAGGAGCTTGCTAAGTTTTACACGCCGGGAACTGGTAGGAAGTGACCAGCTAAAGCCATGCAGTCCATCAAATCCATTCAGGAATAAAAGGCCCGACAGGTCTTCAAATAGATGTTGATGGTACCACAGGAAAGACTGGCCATTGCCTTTTATCGATACGGCAAAGTCATAGTTCCCCAAGTGATTACCTACGCGATTTTCGCCGTCGAAACCCGTAAAGCGGTCATTATTACGTTCGCTGGAAAGCTGACCTAATAGAATACCACGAATGAAATCTCCCGGATTGGTAGTCAGATGCCCGTTCACTGCAAAAGGCGACGAACGCAGATAATCGGCATGACCTCCCCACTGAACCATGTGATTAATTCCCACGTATACCGCAACCCGGCCCGAAGGCTTTCCAAAACGACCATGCAGGGATTTGTAATGCAAATAAGCTCCCTGGATATACGGAACATTAAACCAGCCGTGAGCCAGCGTACCGCGTAAGGCAACGAAATTGCGAAGAAACTTTAGTGGAATAAATCCCGCCGTACCGATCTGAATTTTGGGAATGGGCAGAGCATTATTAGACCAGGCAATGGAACCCGAAGTAAGTGTAGTATCCGTAATACCAATGAATTCCCGACGACGCCCTCCCCAGAGTTCTACCTTTCCGTAACGGAGCTTCAGGTAGGCTTCGGGTAGTACAAATTTTTGTTGGGTACCACTGACCAGTGCTCCTTCAATGCCTAAGCCCCAGTCCAGCTTTCGACGATTACGTTGGATGGAATCAGGAAGTGGGGTAGCGAAGTCAACCGAAAGGCCTGCCCGAACCAGGCCCGCGGGTGCCTCGAGTGGGATTAGTCCGTATTGATTCGCCCGGAGCCAGAAAGGAGATTGCTCTGCACCAGATACAAGTCCACTGGCTTCGGCTTGCAGGGTGTAAGGCTTGGCAAGCTGACCCCAGACCGTACTGGAAAGCAGCCACACCAGCAGGGTCAGACCGTAAGCTCCGAAAGAAAACCGTAACAGGGTCCGGCGAAGAGGCATGAATTGAGAGACAAACAGGTGTAGGGAACGTACAGGAGCGGTAAAAGTAACAGTACAAACCAGGATCGTAGAGGAGTTGTTTATAAATTTTACGTGAAGTCTTTGGGAAGTGGCCGCTATTTTTGTGATTCATCGACTGATCGACCTTCATGAGTCAGCTTCTGGAAATTGCCAAACGGTTAAATGCCCTCGCTCAGGCGGGCCTGACCTATTCACCCAATGCCTACGACTTGGAGCGTTTTGAAGAAATACGGGACATTAGCGTAGAACTGCTTCATACACTAACGGACGAACCCGTCGAAAAGATTGCTCCTCTGTTTGCAAGCGGTACGGGTGAATACCCAACGCCCAAAGTAGACATCCGGGCGGTCATCTTTCGGGGTGAGGACGAAGTATTGATGGTTCAGGAGAAAATTGACAGTCTTCGCTGGACGTTGCCGGGTGGTTGGGCCGACATTGGATACACCCCTACAGAAGTAGCCGTAAAGGAGACCCAGGAAGAAACTGGATTACTGGTGCGACCAGTACGTTTGCTGGCGGTACTTGACAAGCGGCAGCACCCGCATCCGCCACAACCCTGGTACGTGTACAAATTTTTCATCCGCTGTGAAGCCGTTGGGGGTGAGATTACTGCCGATGGTCACGATATTGGGCAGGTTCGCTGGGTGCATCGAACGGAAATTCCCGGGCTTCCGTTATCAGAAGACCGGGTAACGGCCTCACAACTCGAAATGCTTTTTACTTTTGTAACAAATCCGGACGCTCCGACGTTGTGTGATTAAGCATCTGAACACTATGATCTTCAAGATATTATTGATTGTAATGGCCATTGGCTTTATTTTTCCCCGCATTGTTCGCTGGGTGTTTCGACTGTTTCTGAAAGATCAGTTTTCACGGGTAGAACGGGAATTTCGCCAGCAACAGCAACAAGGCCGGCAACGCGAAGGAAAAGTGAATGTAGATTATACGCCGCCCCAGAAAGAAGGTTATAAAGGCGGTGATTATATTGATTATGAGGAAGTGAAGGAGTAAGGATGATGACTGCCCAGGTACTATTTCGACACATTTCTGAAACTCTTGCCAGCGTATACGATTCCAACGAAGCCAAAGCCATCGCGTACCTGGTTCTGGAAACTCGCTATGGGCTCAATCGAACCGCAGTAGCTCTCAATACGCCATTATCCGTAGATAGTGCCGAGGTAACGCCTCTCCTGGAACGGCTGAAAAATCAGGAACCCGTGCAGTACGTGCTGGGAGAAGCTGATTTTTACGGCCGTACGTTTGAGGTAACTCCAGCGGTACTCATCCCCAGGCCCGAAACCGAAGAATTGGTACAATGGGTACTACAGGAACTGAAAGGAACGATTACCCCTGACTTACTGGACATCGGTACCGGAAGCGGCTGCATTGCTCTCACGCTGGCGGCTGAACGCCCGGATGCACGGGTGACGGCTCTGGACGTTTCAGCCGAAGCGTTGACTGTAGCCCGAAACAATGCCCAGCGATTGGGAGCAACCGTCGAGTTTATTCAAAAAAATGCCCTAATTTCTCAGGACTTGCCCACTCAGCGATACACCGCCATCGTATCCAATCCGCCGTACGTGAAACAGACCGAAGCCGCCACCATGCTTCCCCACGTACTGGACCACGAGCCTCATCTGGCCCTGTTTGTAGCGGACCACGATCCCCTGATTTTTTACCGGGCTATTGCTCAGTATGCCAGCACGCATTTGCTGGAAAAGGGATTTTGTGCGGTTGAAATCAATCAGGCTCTGGGGCCAGAGACAGCGGCAGAATTCAGTAAAGCTGGCTTTGACCACGTGGAGATCCGAACGGATCTTTCG
>JAAIGE0101318426.1_pt1 | contig 14598 bp, 21 predicted proteins | sample 6487951 | NCBI WGS metagenome assembly JAAIGE01 (sample SAMN13974128, study PRJNA590717) | phyllosphere metagenome | biome: tomato field; feature: multiple bacterial spot infested tomato fields; material: tomato leaves; isolation source: leaves from tomato fields | host: Solanum lycopersicum ... | reverse complement strand
GGGTGTCCGAGTGGTTTAAGGAACCGGTCTTGAAAACCGGCGTGCGGGAGACCGTACCGTGGGTTCGAATCCCACCCCATCTGCCATCCAACATTTTGGGCTGGGAGATTATATTGGTTCGCACGCACATCCCAGCTGACGTAGAAAGACGGGTTTTAGTAGAAGCGGGACACCGCTGCGCAATTCCTACGTGTCGAGCTACCACAACCGAGATTGCTCATATCAAACCTTGGACAGAAACAAATGATAACACCTTCGAAAATCTGATTGCGCTCTGCCCGAATTGCCACACACGTTACGATCAGAAAAAAGAGATCGATCGAAAATCTGTCGTTATGTACAAGCAAAATCTTGGAATATTGAACAATCGATATGGTGAATTTGAGCGAAGAATGTTCATGATATTGGCGAAAACGTCGCTTACTTCTATTGAGGATCGCGTGTTTGTCGTGGGGGCTGGCGGCGATATTCTTTTAGCAAATGCTACTATGGATGGTTTGTTTGAAGATAAAAACGTTTCCGGAGCGGGCCTGGAAGTGTCGGACGGACGGGATTTTAAGAAGAACTTTCCTATGTCTTTCACATATTGGGTGACCGATACGGGCGTTGATTTTATTCGTCGTTTTGCAACTGGCGAATCTATAGCTTGATTAAAGCGTATGAATTGAGTGCGAAACTACAAGTAGTTACCATACACTAAAAATATGTCGACAGTGTTTCGTCAATTTTTATACGCCAAAAAAACCAATACTTGAAAGGCCCTTATTAATGTGGATTGAAGTAACTGCTGTCGGCAACAATCAGAAATTCGCCATCAATTTCAATCACGTCATACAGATATCACCGCTCGCACAGGGAACTCTGATCATGCGCATGGGGAATGAGCGCGTGCAGGTTATGGAAACCTACGATTATATCGTCGCACGCCTCCACGCTGCCGCGCCCAAGTGAGTTTAGATACCCGAAAGAACTGCCGCGAGCGCAATTGATGCTGGCACTGCCTGGATGAAAAGAATCTTGCGGCCGGCGGTAAGTGCGCCGAAAATTCCAGCCACCAGAATGCAAGCAAGGAAGAATATGACGAAGGTTTTTCCTTGCTCTCCCTGATAAAGCCCGAAGATCAGTCCTGCGGCCAGAAAGCCATTATATAGGCCCTGGTTTGCAGCAAGTACCCTGCTCGCCTTCGCAAAATCCGGCGAAAGACCAAAAGCACGGCGGCCGGCCGGTTTATCCCAAAGCACCATCTGCAAAATCAAAATATAAATATGCAAGGCGGCTATAAGCCCTGCCAGTATGTTTCCAATCAATTGAACCTCCTCCGCCAAAATATGATGCGCGCAAAATAGCCTTTCAGCCTTGCCTGCACCTAGCGTTCATTGGCCCGTAACCCATTTTCATTGACCCGGAAAAGCACCGCAAGTCAGTCAAAAAGAAAACCGGCCCTTTTGGACCGGCTAACATCAACGCGATTTTTCAAGATTTATTGGCAGACGCGGAAGCTTTCCATGTGCCATCCACCATCATAGGAATTCGGCACGCGGCGGTCCTCGAACCAGCAACTGGGCGGAGGCGGTGGTGGAGGTTCAACATAACGCGGACCATCATTGGCAAGCGCGCCCGCAACAAGACCACCCAGAACACCAGCAGCTATACCGCCTGCGATGATTGCGCCATTATCGTGGTGCCTATGTTTACGGGGCGGATCACGATAAGGCGGGGGCGGAGGTCCGCGACGTTCATATCGATATGGCCCATCGTAATATTGCGCGGATGCGGTTTGCACGCTGGCCAGAACAGCGCCGCTTGCGATGACCGCAGCCAAGGTAGTGAGAAGAATCTTTTTCATGCGGGCTTCTCCAAGTGAGCCATACCAGCCCAGTATGAACTCAATATGCAGACAAAATGGCACAGAACTTATGAATGACTGCTGAATGGACTGCGATGTCCTTTGAGCTCACCCTTCCCGGCTTGATACACGTACTGGTAGATTCTCTATTTTCGCCTACAGGCGTACCGTTAGCCTTCACAGTGACCTTTTGCATGCAGAGGAAGACGATTATCTTCTCGTTGCTTCCTCCGTGGGAGGAGCTCCCAAGTCCTGAAAGCCAATCAGGCATTCTTGCCCCGCCTTTTGGTGGGGCTTTTTTTACGGCAGAATACCGAAAAGCTTTGCGCAATGCTTATGGTAAGCGAGAAATCATCAAAAAGAACACGCTGGCTGCAACCTGTCTGCGCTTGCGCCGTTAAGGACGAGAGACTCACAGTCTCAAAGTTCCCCTCTCGACTGAAAAACCCGCTCGCTGCGGGTTTCTTTTTGCGGCTACGCAAATTATGTCGTATTTACTGACGTATTTTTCTGAGCGTACCGTTTCAGACGTAATTGCACTATCACTTGCTTAGCCGCTCATTATATCTGTTATCCATCGCTCAAGGGCACTGCCCAACTTTCCCCGAGCGAACAACCTGCCCCGCCAATTCGCGGGGCTTTTTTGTTTCAAGCTTCTATCCGAACGCTGGCGTTTGTAGGCAGTTTTTCAACGCGCAAGCCATCGCGATTTTGCCGATCCGAATCGAGCAGATCGTGAAACAGGTCGATGATGACGTCCGGCATGTTTCTCATCATGTCTTCGGCAATAAGGGTAATCTTGTTGTAGGAATAAATCGCGCACAGAGTCATAACGAGCAAAAGCAACCACGGCCAAAGTGGCTTGCGGCGTTTCGGGGGCAGTCTGCGGTCGTCATCCAGGCTCATTACCGTTCCCTCGTAAGCGTTATTTACCTCTGGCGCGTGGCTCGCCGCCGGGAGCGTAGGCTGTCTTCTGCAAAAAGCGGAAAATGTTGCCACATTGCGCGCACCGAATCATGAACTCTGCCGGATTGGTCGATGGACGCTCAGCACGAAAACCGCGCGGCATTTCATCAATGCGGAAATCGACATCCGCGCTGTATTTCTCGTCTTTTTCAGAAACTTCGGCGAAGCCGCTATGGCCGCAACGGGAACATTCCAGTTTACGGGAGTATCGATCTCTTGAGTACATGGGCCATCCTTCTTCTTCGGCTCAGGTAGCAGCGCCCAACCGGGGTTTCAATACCGCTTGAGTCTGCCTCATTCCCGCCTGAATAAAGAGTGACCAGCGCGTCGCGTCCAACAGCTCGGAGATAATTGCGCCGCACAGAAATCGAGCAGCTTATGAAGCTGTGCTGATTTCGTTCAAACGGGGCATTTTATCGGCCTTGGATACCTTTCATAAACCACTTGGTAACGCCATCCATCTAAAGTCTGCTCGTGAAAAGTCTGGCGGGGCGTGTCGGACGGAACTGTGGCATGCGATTAAAGAGTTCAACTGTGTTGAAAAAAATATCTGAGGCACTGGGGCGTACCGCGGGTGCCGCCTCCTTCGCGAAGGTTTTTATGTTTGCGGTGGCTGTTGCAACGGCAACGGTGTCCACAGCGCAAGTCGCAAAAGCCGACCCTAAATATGCTGGCATCGTGATTGACGCGAAAACCGGCAAGGTACTTTACGGCGAAGATCCTGATGGTCTGCGTTATCCTGCGTCGCTGACGAAGATGATGACGCTGTACCTTACGTTCGAAGCCTTAAGTGCAGGTCGTCTTACGCTTGACACCAAGATTCCCGTTTCCGCGAACGCTGCTAAAGAGCCGCCCTCGAAACTAGGTGTGCGTGCCGGTGGCAGTTTGACTGTCGAGCAGGCGATCCTGGCTCTTGTGACGCGCTCCGCAAACGACATCTCGACGGCGCTGGGTGAATATCTCGGTGGCTCAGAGGATCGTTTTGCCCGCATGATGACCGCCAAAGCGCGCGCGCTTGGCATGACACGCACGACCTATCGAAATGCTCATGGTCTGCCGAACACGGCGCAGATGACGACTGCTCGCGATCAGGCGCGTCTCGGGATCGCGCTTAGACAGCATTTCCCGCAATATTACGGTTACTTCAGCACCCGCAGCTTTACCTTTGGCAAGCAGGTTATCGGAAACCACAATCGTCTCGTTGGTACAGTCCGCGGTGTTGACGGCATCAAGACTGGTTACACGCGCGCTGCAGGCAGCAATCTAACGACGTCTGCCCAGCTTGACGGTCGCTCCATCGTTGCCGTTGTTCTCGGCGGCCGCTCCAGTGCCGCACGTGATGCCACAATGCGAAAATTGGTCGCGGAATATCTTCCAAAGGCTTCCCGTGGCGGCAACAGTAACCTGATTGCGGCAACGCCTTCTGCTCCTATCGAGGAGCCGGTTGCGGTTGCTGCGACCTCTGGCCTTCCAAACGCTGGCCCTGTTCCGCAGGCTCGCTATGCGGATGAGGCGCCGGTTTCCGCATTCGCCCCCGCACAGGCTAATGCCGCAGTGGCGGCAATGGATGTTGCAACGCGTCCAAAGAACTCCGCGAAATTGGCTCCGCCGGTCGAGATGAAGCCGGACCGTTCGCTCGTCACCAATTCCACGAAAGTAGACAACATCGTCACGGCTTCGACCGCTCCAGTCGCCCCATCTGCATCGTCCGCAGGCTGGGTGATCCAGATCGGCGCGTCACCTGACGAGAACTCTGCGCGCAATCTTCTTCAGTCTGCGCAGGACAAGGGCGGCAATGTACTGCGTACCGCCAAACCGTTCACGGTAGCTTTCACCAAGGACGGATCACAGATGTACCGCGCTCGCTTCGGTGGCTTTGGCGGTCAGTCGGACGCGGTGAATGCATGTAATGCCCTGAAAAAGAAAGGCGTAAGCTGCTGGGCATCTCTCCAGTAAGCCTGAATGTACCCGGAGCCGGTAGCCATGAGACTTCAGATTAGTGGCTCCAACCCTCGAATTGTATTGTGTAACGAGGCTTTCCAGATGGCAATCAACGAAAACTATTCGGAAGTTGCAGCGACCAGGAGCAGAAACCAGAACCTGTCCGTTCTTCATCCGATCCATGAGGCGGCGATGCGTATCGCTGATATTGGATTGAACCGGTCGCGCCACAAGACCCGCGACCTCGTCAATCTCCTGCTTTCCCACGGCGCACGCGCCTGGCGCAGCAACCAGCCTGAAGCGAAGATTCATCTTCACATCGGCGCCCGCTCTGGAAAGTCGCCGGTCAACATGCGGCTTCGTTGATTGGAGTAATAACATTCTTAGCCCTGCAGGAGCGATTCTGCAGGGCTTTTTGTTTGAGTGATCATTGGTTTCATCCGCCCAAACATTCGGAGAAACTTGGCTCAGCGTCACCGGCTGAAACCCGGCAAAGCGGCCCAAACTCATTCTGAATGCAAAGCTGGCAAATTCGAATACCTCGTCCAGTGGCAGCAAGGGTTGTCACTTAAGCTTTTTCATAAGGCTCTACGCAAAGCCGGGTGGACGCATAATCAAGCTGCCGCAGCCTGTTCGAAGTCTCATGGGAAAGAGTATTGAACCGCGTGAAAATCGCTTCACAGCCTTCGGTCCGATGCTCTAAAAGATAGCGGTGTTTCAACATCATGAAGAACTTATGCCGCAAATCTATGTCGATGCAGATGCCTGCCCGGTAAAACCGGAAATTCTCAAGGTCGCCAAACGTCACGGCCTTGAAGTAACCTTTGTCGCGAATTCCGGCTTGCGGCCTTCCCGCGATCCCATGGTCAAAAATGTGATCGTTTCGAACGGATTCGATGCGGCGGACGACTGGATTGCAGAGCGGGCGGGCGACGGCGACATCGTGGTGACGGCAGATGTGCCGCTGGCAGGGCGCTGTGTCGCAACCGGTGCGATGGTCACGGGCCCGACGGGTCGTATTTTCGATCAAGGCAATATCGGCATGGCGACGGCAATGCGCGATCTCGGTGCTCACCTTCGCGAGACCGGTGAAAGCAAGGGTTATAACGCCGCCTTTTCTCCAAGAGATCGGTCGCAGTTTCTCGAAACACTCGACAAACTTTGCCGTAGAGTGAAAAAGTGACCTACCAAGACTGAAGCGGGGGATGACAGGAGCATGAATTCGGATCATCCAGAGGTCAGTCGCTATAGAAGGCATCGCCCGTTTTTGATCGCAGCCGTGCTCGGCATTCTGGTGCTGGCAGGCGGATTGCTCTTGGCTCCATCCCTTGCGGTGGAAGCATCGGCCATCGTCTTCTTTTTGACCTACCTCGGCATACTTGCAAGCCACCTGCCCCAGCTCAACGCCGACCATCTTAAGGCGCATGCGGATAGCGACGACCTGCCTGCCATCGCAATCATCGGCATAACGCTTCTTGCCGTCGGTGTTGCTGTCGTATCGCTGTTTATGGCGCTCAACCATGCCGGTGAAACGGCGCTGTCGTTAGGATTTGCTTTTGCCTCTGTTATCCTCGGCTGGATGACGATCCATACCATGGCCGCCGTTCATTACGCACATCTCTTCTGGCGTCCATCGAATGAGAACGGTCATAAATCACCACGTGGCGGCATGGATTTTCCTGATACCAAGGCCCCTGGAATCTATGAGTTTCTGTATTTCTCTGTCGTAATCGGCATGACCGCTCAGACTTCCGACGTCGCCGTAACGACAACTGCGATGCGCAAGGTGACACTGGTGCATTCCATCGTTTCGTTCTTTTTCAATACCGTCCTCGTGGCAGCAGCGGTCAATGCCGCCGTATCGCTTGCGGGCTGAATTCTACATGCAAAGGAAAACTCCATGAAAGTCATTTCACAAAACACCGCCTTTGGTGGCATGCAGGGCGTGTTCGCCCATGACTCAGAGGCGTGCAAGTCGGAGATGACCTTCGCAGTCTACGTTCCGCCAAAGGCAATTAGCGAGCCCTGCCCGGTCGTCTGGTATCTTTCCGGCCTCACCTGCACCCATGCCAATGTCATGGAAAAGGGTGAATACCGTCGCATGGCATCGGAGTTGGGATTAGTTGTCATTTGCCCCGACACCAGCCCGCGTGGCAATGACGTGCCTGATGAACTGACAAACTGGCAAATGGGCAAGGGCGCTGGCTTTTACCTGAATGCTACTGAAATGCCGTGGTCAGAGCATTATCAGATGTACAGCTACATCACGGAGGAACTACCTGCGCTCATATCGCAACAATTTCGTGTGGACATGAGCCGCCAAGCTATCTTCGGGCATTCGATGGGCGGGCATGGCGCTATGACGATTGCGTTGAAAAATCCTGATCGCTTCAAAAGCTGCTCGGCCTTTGCCCCCATCGTCGCGCCTTCATCCGCGGACTGGTCCGCACCGGCATTCGAGAAATATCTCGGGGCAGACCAATCCGCATGGCGCCAGTACGACGCATGCTCCCTGATCGAAGACGGAGCCCGCTTCCCGGAATTCCTGATCGATCAGGGCAAGGCTGACAGCTTCCTTGATAGCGGATTGCGCCCATGGCTCTTCGAAGAGGCGATCAAGGGCAAGGATATCGGCCTTACGCTGCGCATGCATGAGCGTTACGACCACTCCTATTATTTCATCTCAACCTTCATGGAAGACCATCTAAAATGGCATGCCGAGCGGCTTGCCTGAGCTGAGTTAGCGGACGGGACTGGCGAATAGCGCCGTTGCCAATGTCGAAGGTGACGGCCTGTTCAGTCGAAATTCGCTGATCACCCGCTCTGCAATTCCGGATGCGAGGTCTTGCTCAATCGAGGACTTATCCAGACTTACGACGGTGGCCGTGAACTTTGTCTCGGCAATCACCTCTCCGGATTGAACCGCAGCAACACGCACGATGACACGAGCAGAAGCCCGTTCTCCCACCAGCATCGAATTTTTCGCAACGGAGACAAGCCGGATCGTCAGTACCACACGCGGCCTGATTTTGCCTCGCGTCGTCGCCTCGATAGCATTAGATATCTGATAGTGGATCGACTGCATAAGGTCTGGGGAAATATCTGGGCGCGCGGCAACGAAGGCACCGCGAACGTCATAAATAAGTTTTTCGCCGCCGGTCGTTTCCGGTCCAAGCTTGAAAGACATCAGGGCAAGGCAAGCCAGCGCAATCGTGCAGAAGCGCCTGGATGACTGAAACAAAATGGACGCCTCCCCTTAAGTCAGGTATGCGCCCATAATCGTCATTTACGGTTAAAAATACGCTAAACGATATGGCGGGAAACGACCTTCGAGATACCTACCCGCGTTTGGAGATTGACACGCCCCTACAGGCCCTTTCGTTCTACCCTTTAGCTGCGCGAAGAACGGCATCGGCAGCGCGCATGTCGATAAATCTCGCGGCACGGCGCTCCCTCGCTTCGTCGTCTTCACCCCACTGCTCAGCCGTCCAGTCCTCATCGAGATGAGCCAGAGCCCAGATCTCTTCAAGGCTGTATTCGTTTTCCGCCAGCGCCAGCGCAAGTATGGCGGAACCGGTCAACGACGTCACTGTGTGTAGAGCGGCAAGTTCGATTGCCGTATCATATTTGCGTAACGTCACAGCGAAAGCGGCAATTGCCTCACGGGGCTGCTCCTTATGCATGACACCTTCCACCAGAATGAAGCGCGCGCCGAGCGTATTTGCCGCCCATTCGATGACCGGATCCCATTGATCAGTCTGCCGCTTTACAAGTTCCTGCGGTTCGCCTGCCCGGTAACAAATCATATCGCTGGAGGAAAAACGCAATATGTCTTCGAAAACCGCCTGCGTATCGTTGGCAAGCCCATCGATTGCCGTATTGACATGGCGTGAAATCGGCATTGTTCCCGGATCGACAACTTCCGTCTGCGCGTCCCATTCCGCCCTCAGCAACTCGGCGAGCGCCTTGGTACGTACGACAAGAGGATGTTTCGCGGGTGTGCGGACGGCTTTCCCATCAAGGTGAATGGTGTATGTGCCCTCCTCGCCGATCTTAGCGATCGTCACGTCCTTGTAGAAACGCTTTGGTAGCGGTTTCTGCATCTGGATTTGAGCACGGCGAATTGGATCGGGGTGGCTAAGGCCTTCCGAAAGATCATTTAGCAAATCACGCATTGTCTTTCCTCATCACTGCGGAATATGGCCTGGAATTTCGCTTGGATGGTTTACGATCGCATCCGCCCCTGCCGCCGTTAGATCGCTCGTAGAAGCATATCCCCATGCTACGCCGATCGCCTTGGCACCAGCCGCCTTGGCCATCTGCATGTCGTATATGGCGTCGCCGATGACGATAGTGTCTGCCGCAACCATGCCCGTTTCATGGCAGCACTCTGTCACCATGGCTGGATGCGGCTTGGATGGGCAGTCATCGGCCGTGCGAGACACGATGAAGTTCTCCCGAAATCCATGTGTATCCATGATAAGGTTGAGACCGCGGCGCGACTTGCCTGTCACGGCCCCCATCAACAACTCATCGCGCTTGGCGAGTTGATCGATCATCGGCTTTATGCCGTCGAACAAAGCCTCCTGAAAACCGGCCTCGGCGCGCGTTTCGGCAAAAATTGCCTTGTAGTGAGCGGTCATCGCGGTGGCTTCTTCGTCGACATGCGGCTTGCCCTGCATGCGGGCAATAGCGATATCCAGAGTCAGACCGATGATGGATTTCGTCAGCGAGACATCTGGCTTTGCATATCCGAAATGAACGAAGGTGCGAGCCATCACCTCATGGATGAGGCCTACGCTATCGACCAGCGTCCCATCGCAATCGAAAAGAACCAGCTTCATTCGTCGTCCTTGTCGCCATCAGACACATCGAGGCCAAGGAGGTTCCACGTCTGCACCATATGCGGCGGCAACGGTGCAGTCACACGCAGGCGCCCGCCCGATGGATGCGGAATGTCGATATGGCGTGCGTGCAGATGCAGGCGTTTCTGAATACCGCCTGGGAAATCCCAGTTCGGGTCCTCGATGTAATACTTTGGATCGCCGATGATGGGATGGCCGATGTGCAGCGCATGGACGCGAAGCTGGTGGGTACGGCCAGTATATGGCTCCATTTCCAGCCATGCCAGGTTTTGAGCGGCTGTATCGATGACGCGGTAATAGGAAATCGCGTGGTCCGCACCTTCCTCACCGTGTTTGGCAATGCGCATACGGTCGCCATCCGGCGTCTGCTCTTTTACGAGCCAGCTCGAAATCTTGTCCTGATGCTTGCGCGGAACGCCTTTGACCAGAGACCAGTAAGTTTTCTTGGTGTCGCGTTCGCGGAATGCTGCCGTCAGTTTCTGCGCTGCGCCGCGCGTGCGGGCAACGACGAGCACGCCCGACGTATCGCGGTCGAGACGGTGCACGAGGCGCGGCTTCTCGCCCTTCTGGCTCGTCCAGGCTTCCAGAAGACCATCGATATGGCGGGTGACCCCTGATCCGCCCTGCACGGCGATCCCAGCGGGCTTGTTGAAAACGAAGACCTTGTCGTCTTCATGCAGCAACATACGCTTGAGAAGATCACCATCTTCCGAATGCTTGAGGTCCTTGGCGCCAATCGGACCGCTTTTGACCTTGGAGTCTACATCCAGCGGCGGCACGCGCACCATCTGCCCCGGTTGAACGCGGGCATCCGTCTTGACACGGCCGCCATCCACCCGCACCTGGCCGGAGCGCATGAGCTTCTGCAACTGGCCGAAGCCGAGGCCCGGATAGTGAATCTTGAACCAGCGGTCGAGACGCATTCCGGCCTCGTCGGCCTCTACCTTGATGTGCTCGATACCTGCCATGGCAATTCCAGTCGTTGTTTTGTGGTACACCGCCTCATTGATGTGCGGAACTTGGCCTTGCCTTTAGAACAAAGCGCGCGCTAAGGCCAGCCCAGCAAAGATCGCAGCAAAAGAAACCAGCAAGCTCGAAAGAATATAAAGCGCGGACATGCCCAGTGCTCCGCGTTCGAACAGCACGACTGCATCGAGCGTGAATGAAGACCATGTCGTGAAACCACCGAGGATGCCGGTAACAAGAAAGATGCGCATTTCGGCTGAAGCATTGAAACGACGCGCCACGAGCTCTACCGTAAGCCCGATCAAAAAAGCACCAACCACATTGACCGTCAGTGTTGCCCATGGAAAATTTGGACCCATCAGGCGTGTTCCAAATACGCCGACCAAATAGCGCGCAACCGAGCCGATTGCGCCGCCGATGGCGACAATGACAATGTTGAGCATGGGAAAACTCCAGCGAGAAATAGTAAAGCAGAATCTATCCGGCAAGGTGTAGGGCATGATCGGCCGAAAGCAAACAATGCATCTCCTTCGGGGACGTCTAAACCAGCAGCGACTTGTGTAAAGATCGAATCAAATGCAACCAAAAGATTTATGAGACCATAAATTCGTCGGTGATAACTTGTCCTAACTCTTTTTTGAAAGACAGGAAATGTGGCAGGTTTGGTCAGCTTCGGCAGATGCAGCAGCTTATGCTTCAGAGAGCATTAAGCGCACGCATCGCGCGCCTAAGAAAATTGAAGTTGAACGTGCTGCGAAAGAGCTGGTGCAAAGAGTGCGCGGTGATGATGATCCAACCGAAATACAACGTGCAATCGCGGCCCTAGCGCCATCCCTCTATCTCTCCACATCTGACAGGCGCCACCCCCAGGCCACTTTGGAGGAGGTCGTCGAAGCTTACGGTGAAAACGAGGTCGAAGAGCCATAAATCTGCTCGTGCGCGTTCAGCTTCGTGTCAGCAAAACATAAGAAGTCTTTCATGCAATCAAAAGCAGAAAGGCTCATGATGAGAAGTTTTTCAAAAACCGTCGTTACTGCCAGCGCAATAGCGCTATTTTCCCTGCCAGCTCTCGCAGCCACCACTATTAAGGTGACCGAGGGCGGCGAAGGTGGGCAGCCTATGAGCCTTATGCTCGATAAGTCCACCGTTCAGGCTGGTGAAGCAACCTTCAAGGTTCACAACGACGCCATGACGGAAGACCATGAAATGGTTCTCGTCAAACTCAAATCTCCTGATGAAAAGATCCCGCTCGACACAATGAAGCATCGCGTGGATGAGAAAAAGCTGAAGAGCCTCGGTGAGGTTGCGGATTTGAAGCCCGGCAAAGACGGTCAGCTAAAAGCCAAGCTGACACCGGGTACCTATCTTTTATTCTGCAACATCAAGGGACACTATGAAGCCGGAATGCAGGCCAAGCTGACGGTTACCAAATAAAAAAGGCCAAACCTAAAACTGAAGGCTGCCGGGATTGTGCCGCGTCCCGACAGCCTTTTTCATTAGCCCCTTACTAGAGGCTTGCAGGCACCGAAAATCGAGTTCAATTTTCTCGGCAATGGTTAGTTATGATCGTGCTTCTGTTCGGCCTTGCTGGCCGAAACGACTTCAAGCTCGATCTGGACCTTTCCAGCCCTCTCGAAGGTCAGCGTTACCGGCACCTTGTCGCCTTCCGCGAACGGCTTTGAAACATTGAAGAACATGAAGTGCAGACCGCCCGACTTCAGTTCGACTGTCTGGCCCGCCGGGATTTCGATACCACTATCCAGCTTGCGCATCTTCATCACGTCATTGACCATCGCCATTTCGTGAATTTCTCCGCGTCCCGCCAAAGGTGACTCCACGGATATCAGACGATCATCGGAAGCGCCGTTGTTCCTGATCGTTACGAAACCTCCGCCCACTGGTTGTCCGGGCAGCATAGCCTTGGTCGATGCACCGGAAAGCTCTAGGCTTCCTGCTTTAACGACCCCGTCAGCGGCCATCGATGCATGGTCATGACCTTCACCTTGCTGTTTCGCAGTCACACGTATCACCGGCGCGGGATTATCAAGTGAATGCGGGTCCTGCCCTTCAGCGGCAATCTGGTCCCAGCTTACCCTGCTCTTCTCACCGCAAAGCTGCGTAACCTTGAATGGCAGGCTCGTACCGGCTTCGACACCGGAAATCTTTCCCTGCACATTGAAAGTGTCATAGAATTCGTCGGCAAGATCGCCGCCTTTCCAGCGAATTTCCACCGGGCCGCTTTTCACGTCCTTGCCATGGTTCTTGTAGGTTTTCTGATAATCACCCTTGATGATTTCCAGCTCCCAGTTTGCCTTAGGCTGTGGCTTCGCTGCAATGAAACCTTCAGGTAATATCATCTGCACTTCAGTCGTGGCGAGCCCGCCCTCGCAGCCATGCGGCACCTGGAGCTCAGCAACGATGGTGCTCTCTTGATCCGCAGTTCCGTTGATGAAACTCGTGTGGGCAAAAGCGGGCAAGGCAATGGTCGTCGCAAATGCAGCAAAGGTGGCAGTTTTCAATATCGTCATGTTTTGATCCTTAGGACTGAGGCCAGAAGCATCGTCAGTCGAAGTCAACGCTCTTAGCGGTTGATTGTAATTGTGGAAAAGGGATCAGACGGTGCCAATAGGCGGCGCGCGGGCGTTTGGTCTGTAGAACGAGTTAGCAGACACTGTCTGCGTATCCGGAACCGGTGAATTCTCAAGAGAAGCACCGCTTGTTTTCAGCCAGGAATTATCGTCTGGCACCGGCACAAGGATGGATGACGCCAACAGGCAGGCTTCGCAAAACAGGACCGGATCGCCCGAATGCCCGCCCCCGCGATGACCTGTCAGTTCGGAGCCGGAATGGTCTGCGCATATCTCCGCAAATGTGCCATCTGGTAGCCGATAGGAGTCGTCATATGCAGCGGACGGCCCTGCAATTGCCTGCACCGGCTTGTGAGCAAAACCAAGTGACAGCATCAGAGCGGCGCAAAAAATACGCAGCAACTGTCCTACTGTTGTCGATTCTGTTCGCATGCCAACCCTCATGGCAAATCGATATCGCGCTTTCTACAGTAAATCAAAGCGCAAATCCGCGCAGGCGGAACAGGGGCATTGATGGAGCGTTGTTCGAATGAAATTCATTTACAACGGAGGATGCCTGAATGCCTGCAAAATCCAAGGCTCAACAGAAAGCGGCGGGGGCCGCACTTGCGGCGAAGCGAGGCGATGTGCCCAAATCTCGTTTACAAGGCGCTTCAAAAAGCATGGCTAAGTCCATGACGGAGAAGGAACTTGAAGATATTGCGTCCACAAAACGAAAAAAGTTGCCAGAAAAGAAAGACGGCTAATCGGCGATCACTTTCATGGAAACTCTCATCTCAGCAATGGCGCTATTTAGACAAAAAACTGTTCAGATGCGGCATTTGGTTCTTGCCAACTGAAGGGCTTCGAAGATAATGAGCGCCATCCCGCTGGGAGAAGCCGCTTTAGTGCGGTGCCGAAGGAGCAACCGCCCCGGAAACTCTCAGGCAAAAGGACCAGCGGCGAGGATAGAACTCTGGAGAGAAGCCGCCCGCAAGGGATGGCTCGCCGAAGGGATAACAATCTCAGGCGACAAGGACAGAGGGGGCTCTTGAACCCGACGCTCGCAGAGTGTCACGAACATGAGCCCGCGCGAAAACGCGCTACCCTGGAGGCGTCCTTGGCCGATACAGCCGAGTTAAAAGTCACCCCGCTCCATTCCCTGCATCTGTCTCTTGGCGCGCGCATGGTGCCATTCGCCGGTTACGACATGCCCGTGCAATATCCCGCAGGCGTGATGAAGGAGCACATCCACACCCGCGCCTCCGCCGGTCTCTTCGATGTTTCCCACATGGGTCAGGTCATCGTTAAGGCGAAGTCGGGCAAGGTGGAAGATGCCGCTCTCGCGCTCGAAAAGCTCGTTCCGGTCGATATTCTGGCCCTCAAGCCAGGCCGCCAGCGCTACGGTTTCTTCACAGACGAAAACGGCGGCATCCTCGATGATCTC
>JAAIGE0101006180.1_pt1 | contig 14605 bp, 12 predicted proteins | sample 6487951 | NCBI WGS metagenome assembly JAAIGE01 (sample SAMN13974128, study PRJNA590717) | phyllosphere metagenome | biome: tomato field; feature: multiple bacterial spot infested tomato fields; material: tomato leaves; isolation source: leaves from tomato fields | host: Solanum lycopersicum ... | reverse complement strand
GGGGCGTCGGCATCACGTATGCCGACCGCAAGTACCACACCCCCGACAAGGAGTTCAGCACCCGCTACAACTTCGGCTCCCACCTGGGCGTGGGCTACAGCCTGGGCGCGCAGCGCCAGCACGAGATCGTGCTGCGGGTGCAGCACCTGTCCAACGCGGGCATCAAGAAGCCCAACCCGGGCGAGAACTTCGTGCAGCTGCGCTACGCGTACCACTTCTGATTCCTGCCTGTTTCATCCATGCCAACAAGGGCCCTTCGGGGCCCTTTTTCTTTGGCCGATGCCGATCCGGGGCGCATTGTGGACAAGCCTGGGGACATTTCCGGAGCAACCCATGGGTTATCCACAGAAGACGCCGAGGCGCCGAAGTTGTTGTCGCCCGGCATGCCGGTTCACCCGGCCAGCGCCACAGGGTTTGCGGCCATCCAAGTGCTTGGCAGCGTTGAGGAAATCGGCCTTGTCCACAGAAACGGGGCTCCTCTACTACTACTGCTATGTATTGATAGATCCTTTAATGGAATAACAAGGAACCTCCGGGCCGCCGAAAACCGACCGCCGCGCTCCTTGTCCGACGTCACCCGGGCCCGGCGCAAAACGAAGGCATCCCGCCCGCCGTGGGAAAAGAAAAAGGGAAGGGAAAGAAAAAGAAGAAAGGGGCGAACGCCTCGCCGTCCGATCGACGGGCTGCGCCCGAGCCATGGTCGGCAGGTGTCCGACCTGGCGACATCGCCCGGAAGGGGGCCGCTGTCGCGCCAACGGGCGAAAAAGGGCGGCCACGGGAACAAGTCTGTGGATATTTCCCGCACAACCGGCCACTTGTCCACAGCGAAAGGCGATGCGCCGGTTTTGTCCCCGCCGCCGCGACAGCGGGAGCCGGGTGCAGCCCACAAGGTTCACGGCATCGCAAGTCCGTTGATCCGCAACGGAAAAATGCAGTTGTCCACAGTTGGAGGCCGTGCTTACTACGACTACTATGGATTGATAAAGACATTAAGGAGAAGACAGAAAAAAACCGTCGCCCGCGGCCCGCCCCGGATGGCGAGGAGGTTTGGCAGAACGATGCGCGTGGCGCAGGAAGGCGCCAGGGGCCTTCGGCACAGCGGAGGCAGGGGGATGGGCCACCCGGCGCGTGGAAGGCCGCCCAGCCGCCCGGCAGGGGCCTGCCGGGGGCTGTCAGAGGAAAAAGATCAGACGGGCGCGTTCCGCAGGAAAGGGCTCTGACCCCATGCCCGTAGCACAGCGGGTCCAGGCCCTTTGCGCTCGCAAAGAGCGTCTGACCCATACCGTTCCGACAGGCGTCACCTGCAGCGGTTCGAATGGCGCGCACTCTCGGTTACGCTTGGCGCCTGATCCGTTTGAGCGTTGACGATGAATCCATTGCGCTGGCCCTTCCGCGCCCAGTTCTTCCTGGGCTTCCTGATCTGCGCGGGCCTGCTTGGCTACGCGATCTTCCTGCAGCTGAAGATGGGGCTGGAGCCGTGTCCGCTGTGCATCTTCCAACGCCTGGCATTCGCCGCACTCGGCCTGCTGTTCCTGATCGGTGCACTCCACGGACCGTCCAACCGCGCTGGCCGCGCGACCTATGGCGTGCTGGCTTTCATTGCCGCGGCGGTGGGCGTCGGCATCGCTGCCCGCCACGTCTACGTGCAGATGCTGCCGCCGGAAATGGGCGCCACCTGTGGCCCGCCGCTGAGCTTTCTGAGCGAGACCATGGGGCCGCTGGAAGTGTTCCGCACGGTGCTGACGGGTACCGGCAACTGCGGCAACATCGACTGGACCTTCCTGGGCCTGACCATGCCGATGTGGTCGGGCGTGTGGTTCGTGCTGCTGGCGCTGTGGGCACTGGTGGTGTCGCTGCGCAAGGTCAAGCGCTGAAAGCAGGTTAGTGCCGGCTGCTGGCCGGCACACCGTGGGAATGCCGGCCAGCGGCCGGCACTACCTCAGAAGTCCTGCTGCAGGCTCAGGTAGGCGCCGCGGCGCGGCCCCCACTGTGGTGCGAAGACGCCCACGCCACCGCCATCGCGCAGCTGGTAGCTGCGGTCCAGTGCGTTGATCACCGCCAGCTGCACGTGCAGCGGATGGCCGCTGTCGGCATTGAAGTCATGTCCTGCACTGAGGTTCACCTGCAGGTATGACGGCAGCTCTCCACCGTTGGGGACGCCCTCGACATCCGAACGCAACCCGCTGCCGAACACGTAGTTGGCACCGATCCGGTTGTGGCCGGCGAAGGCGTAGCTGAAGCCGCCTGACGACGTCAGCTTCTGGTCGTGGTCCAGGTGGATCCAGTGGTTGGCCACGTAGGCCAGCGCCTCGGGATCGAGGTTGTACTGACCGGTGATGACGTCGGTGCCGATCGCCTTGCTCAGGGCGGCATTGACGTAGGCGCTGAACGGGCCGTTGCTGTAGTCGGCACTGAACTCCAGGCCACGGATGTGGCCGCGGCGGTAGTTGAATGTCGAATAGATGTACGCGGCGCCGAACTGGCCTTCATCCTGCAGGCGCGAGACGCGGCGGTCGTACGCATCCAGGCCCAGGGTCAGGTGCTCGCCCAGCTGCTGGGAGACGCCGATGTCGTAGTAGTCGCTGCGTTCGGCCAGTGGCGTGCTGTCGCCTGCGCTGGACTGCTGGTTGCTGGTGCCGTCGTACAGGGCGATGTCGCTGCTGGCGATCAGTTCACTGGCCGGTGGCGTGAAGTAGCGCGAGTAGCCGGCGTGCACGGTGGTGCTGCTGCTGGCATTCCAGACCACACCCACGCGTGGGCTGAGCTGGCCCTCGGTGTGGCCAAAGGCCTTGTAGTGGTCGCCACGCAGCCCGTAGTTCACGGTCCAGTCGTCGCCGATCTTCCATTCGTCCTGCACGTACAGCGCCAGCGTGCTGGCGTGGAACGCGCTGCGATCGGGAATCAGCCGTGGCGTGGTGCTGGACTGCTGGCCGTCGGCGCCGACCGGGAACACCCAGCTGTCGTTGCTGGCCCGCGCGTTCTCGTAGTTGCCGTACAGGCCGTAGCGCAGGGTGTGGTTGTCGCCCAGTGGCGTCGAGAAATCGGCCTGCAGGGTGTTGGCACGGTTGCTGCGCTGGACCTGCGAGGCGACGCCACTGAACACCAGGTCGCCGGCCACGTCGGGATTGAAGCCGACATCGCTGTAGCGCTGCCCGGCGGACAGCTGGTAGGCGGTGCTGCCCAACGTGCCTTGCAGCACCAGCATGCCGAAGCGGGTGGTCTCGCGCTGGGTCTCATCCAGCTGGCTGGAGTCGAAGGTGGTGGTGTCCAGGTAGCCGAACTGTGGCGTCTGGCCGGGGTTGACCGGAATCTGGAAACGGTTGTTGGCGAAGCCGGCGAACACGCTCAGACGGGTGTTCTCGTTGACCAGATAAGTGAGGTCGGCGAACGCTTTGCCCTGGTGGGTGTCGTCGTGGAGCGGCCTGCGTGAGTTGGTCGGGTTCTCCAGGCCGACCTCGTTCTGGTCGTAGTTGCCGGTCAGGAACCAGCTCCAGCGCCCCTGTGAGCCCCACCAGGAGGCATTCGGATTGACCTTGCCGAATGAGCCCGCGGTCAGCCCGGCGCTGCCGCCGTTGCCCAGCTCGGCGCCACTGCGGGTAGTGATGTCGACCACCGCAGCAGTACGCTCACCAAACTGCGCCGGCAGCGCGCCGTCCATCAGGCGGATGCTCTTGATGGTGCGCGCATCCAGGGTCTGGCCGAAGCCGGAGATCGATTCGGGCAGCAGTACGCCGTTGATGCGGTACTGCAGGTTGGCGTGGTCGCCGCGCACGTGCACGCCGCCGTAGGAGTCCTGGACCACGCCCGGGGCCTGCAGCAGCACCTGGCTGAGCGGGGCGGAAGCGCCCAGCGGCTGCTTCTGGATGTCCTCGGCGGTGATCTGGTACTGGCTGCTGCCGATGTCCGGTGACAGGGCGTTGCGGGCCTGGTCGAGCTGAGCACTGACGGTGACCGTATCCAGGTCCTTGACCGAGGTTCTGTCGTCATCGGTGGAGGCCGCGAAGGCGGGCAGGCTGGCCAGGGCCAGGGCGAAGGTGATGCCGGTAGCGAGGGGCGAGGGCTTCATGATGGGAAGAGTGATGGCAGGGCGTGGAAGGGGCCGGTCCATGACATGAAAGTGTTACTCCGTAACAAATCATGCGCTTGTCCCGGGCGGCTGACCATGCTCGATCTGGCTGCTCGCGTCGGCCTTTCTCTGCCGTTCAGGCGGCCGCGCCGGACCGGTTGGGCCTTTGCGGCAGCGGCTGGCGATGCGACCATGACGGCCCCCCACCCCGGAAGTCTGCAATGAGCCTGTCCGCCGTTCCGCCCGTCCCCGAACCCGCTGCGACCGCCGCTGGCGCTGCCTGGTCGCCGGAGAGCTGGCGTGGCAAGACCGCGCTGCAGATGCCGATCTATCCCGATCCGGTGGCGCTGGACGCGGCCCTGCACGAACTGAAGCGGCTGCCGCCGCTGGTGACCTCCTGGGAGATCCTGGCGCTGAAGCAGCAGCTGGCCGACGCCCAGGAGGGCAAGCGCTTCCTGCTGCAGGGCGGGGACTGCGCCGAGAATTTCAGCGACTGCGAGTCGGGAACCATCTCCAACCGGTTGAAGGTTCTGTTGCAGATGAGCCTGGTGCTGGTGCACGGCCTGCGCCAGCCGGTTATCCGCGTCGGCCGCTTTGCCGGCCAGTACGCCAAGCCGCGTTCGGCCGATACCGAAACCCGTGATGGCGTGACCCTGCCCAGCTATCGCGGTGATGTCATCAACGCGCCGGCCTTCACCGAAGCGGCGCGGCTGCCGGATCCGAAGCGGATGCTGCAGGCCCACGCGCACTCGGCGATGACCATGAACTTCGTGCGTGCGCTGATCGACGGCGGTTTCGCCGACCTGCACCACCCCGAGTACTGGAACCTGGAATGGGTGAGCCATTCGCCGCTGGCCGCCGAGTACCAGAAGATGGTGGCGTCGATCGGTGATGCGGTGCACTTCATGGAGACCCTGGCCGGGGCCCGCGTGCACAACCTCAACCGCATCGATTTCTACACCTCGCACGAAGCGTTGCTGCTGCCCTACGAGCAGGCGCTGACCCGCCAGGTGCCCCGCCAGCAGGGCTGGTTGAACCTCAGCACGCACTATCCGTGGATCGGCATGCGCACGGCCGCACTCGATGGCGCGCACGTGGAATACCTGCGTGGCGTGCGCAACCCGATTGCGATCAAGGTGGGCCCGTCGGTAACCCCGGACCAGCTGCTGCGCCTGATCGACGTGCTCAATCCGCATGACGAGCCGGGCCGCCTGAGCTTCATCCATCGCATGGGGGCGTCGCAGATCGCGCAGAAGCTGCCGCCGCTGCTGGATGCGGTCAAGCGCGACGGTCGTCGCGTGCTGTGGGTGTGCGATGCGATGCATGGCAACACCGAGAGCACCGCCAACGGCTTCAAGACGCGGCGCTTCGACAACGTGCGTGGCGAAGTGGAGATGTCGTTCGATCTGCATGCGGCCGCAGGCACGCGCCTGGGCGGCGTGCACCTGGAGCTGACCGGCGAAGACGTGACCGAGTGCACCGGTGGCGCGCGTGAGCTGACCGAGCGTGACCTGGAGCGCGCCTATCGTTCGACGGTGGACCCGCGGTTGAACTACGAGCAGTCGCTGGAGATCGCGATGGCGATCGTGCGCAAGCAGGAACAGGTGCGGTAAGTGTGTTTCGGCAGGGCTGCGCCCTGCACCTGCCGAATCAACGTCAACATCAAAGTCAACGTCAAAAGCGGGCTATCCGTGGGTTGGCGGGGCGGTGTCGGATTGCGGGGACGCCGCAAGTACGTCCCTGTAGGCTTGGCCGCGGCATCCATGCCGCGGACACCCCGCAATCCGACACCGCCCCGCCTTCGACAGTTGTCCGGTGTCTGAAGGATTCACGCCATGCGTGGATGAATCTCCATCGGAATCGAATATTTCGAATTGAATTTGAAGAGCATCCACGCATGGCGTGGATCTACGTGTCGACCAAGGTCGACACCCACCAACAGCGGCGGGAAATTGTCGAAGGCGGGGTGGGGCCGGTTGCGGGGTGTAAGCGCCATGGATGGCGCGCCCAAGCCTCCAGGGACGGATTCACGGCGTCCCCCGCAACCGGCCCCACCCTGCCATCCCGCAGTAAACCGGCCTTTGCTTTTGCTGTTGCTGTTGAGGTTGCCGGCCAGCGGCCGGCACTACCGCGGGTGCAGGGCGCAGCCCTGCCGAACACCCCCGCCTACATTCTGCTTACGAACGGCTGACATCGCGCTCATGGTGCATGCGCCACGCTGGCTCCTTGATGCAGACAGCGAGAATGCGCAGTGATATGGCAACACCTGCAGCAGTATCTGTGGCCGATCGGAACCGCTTTGGTGGTCGGTGGCCTGGGCGCTTGGGTCGTACTGGCACTGTACCGCCGCCTGCGCGGGCGTGACCGGCGCCGCGCGCGCATTGGCCGGGTGATCGGACCGCCGCTGGCCCTTGCACTGCCCCTGCTGTTGCTGGTGCCGGCGCTGCAGGCCACGCCATTGCCGGAACACACGCTCGATCAACTGCTGCGCGTGCTGCACATCGCCCTGACTGCCTGCTTCATCTGGTTGCTGGTTCGGGGCGTTGCGGCGGGCGAGCGCGCGATCCTGCGCAGCCATCCCATCGATGTCTCCGACAACCTGGAGGCGCGCCGCATCCAGACCCAGACGCGGGTGCTCAGCCGTGTGCTGATGGGCGGCATCATCGTGCTGGGCGCGTCGCTGGTACTGCTGACGTTCCCGATGGTGCAGAAGATCGGCACCGCGCTGCTGGCATCGGCAGGCCTGATCGGCCTGGTGGCCGGCATCGCGGCCAAGCCGGTGTTCGGCAACCTGATCGCTGGCCTGCAGATTGCGGTGACGCAGCCGATCCGGCTGGATGACGTGGTGATCGTCGAAGGCGAGTGGGGCCGTATCGAGGAGATCGGCAGCAGCTACGTCGTGGTCCGCATCTGGGATGAGCGACGCATGGTGGTGCCGCTGACCTGGTTCATCGAGAACCCGTTCCAGAATTGGACGCGGCGCAGCGCCGATCTGCTCGGCACGGCGTTCCTGTGGCTGGACTACCGCGCCCCGATCGCGGCGATCCGCACCGAGCTGGAGCGCATCTGCCGTGGTGAGGCGCTGTGGGATGGGCGGGTCTGCGTGACCCAGGTAACCGAAACCAGCGAACGGGCAATCCAGGTCCGCCTGCTGGTCAGCGCACGCAGTTCCGGTGATGCCTTCGACCTGCGCTGCCTGGTACGAGAGCGGATGCTGGATTTCCTGGCGCGCGAGCATCCGCAGTCGTTGCCGCAGGTGCGTGCGCGCGTGCAGCACGAAGACGAACTGGACATGCCGCGAGGACCTCGCGCACGCACCGCGGATGTACGGTCGCCGGGTGCGGAAGATGGTGAGGCGGCGATCGTGCCGGAGGAGCCTGCGGATCGGTAGTGCCGGCCGCTGGCCGGCGCCCCGGGATCTGCTGGCCAGCGGCCGGCACTACCACGCCGATCAAGGCTCGCCAGCGTCGATCAGCGCGTCAGTATCGAAGTGCGGCGGCCGTCGTGCGCGGGTGCGCTGTTCGTAGGCATAGGCCATCTCGATCAGCTTCGGTTCGCTCCAGGCGGTACCCATGAACAGCAGGCCGACCGGAAGGCGATCGATCTGCCCCATCGGCACGCTGAGGCTGGGATAGCCGGCCACGGCGGCAACGCTGTAGCTCTCGCCAGGGAAGTCGTCGCCGTCACTGCGGATCGGCCACGCCACGCCCGTGGTCGGTGCCACCAGTGCATCGAGCTGATGGGCGGCGAGGGCGGCATCGATGCCTTCCGGGCCGGCCAGGCGGCGCGCGTCGGTCCGCGCGCGGATGTAAGCCGGGTCGGCCAGGCCGGCGGTGGCATCTGCCTCAACCAGCAGTTCCTGGCCGAACAGGCCCAGTTCCTGCTTGCTGTGTGCCTGGTTGAAGGCGATCAGTTCGGCAAGGCTGCGCAGCGGCGCGCGATGGGTGCTGAGGTAGCGCTCCAGGCCGGCCTTGAACTCGTACAGCAGCACGCTGCGTTCGGCCTCGGCCCAGGCGCCCTGGTTGGGCAGTTCCACCGGCACCACCACTGCGCCGGCGCGGCGCAGCTCGGTGGTGGCCTGTTCGATCAGTGGCGGCATGCCGCGGTACTTCAGCAGGGGCGTCTGCAGCAGGCCGATGCGCTTGCCACGCAGGCCCTGCGGGTCCAGGCGCGCGGTGTAGTCGTAGACCGCGCGGCCAGGCATGGTTGCGGTGGCCGGGTCGGCGTCATCGCGACCGGCAATGGCGGTCAGCACGGCGGCGGCATCGGCGACGCTGCGTGTCATCGGCCCGGCGGTGTCCTGGCTGAAGGAAATCGGGATGATGCCGTCGCGGCTGACCAGGCCGACCGTCGGCTTCAGGCCGACCACGCCATTGACCGCAGCCGGGCAGACGATGCTGCCGTCGGTTTCGGTGCCGATCGCCACGCTGGCGAGGTTGGCGGCTACGGCCACTGCGCTGCCGCTGCTGGAGCCGCAGGGCGAATGGCTGAGGCGGTAGGGATTGCGGGTCTGGCCGCCGCGCGCGCTCCAGCCGGACACCGAATCATTGCCGCGGAAATTGGCCCATTCGCTGAGGTTGGTCTTGCCCAGCACCACGGCACCGGCCTCGCGCAGGCGACGTACCAGATAGGCGTCGTCCGGGCGGAAGCCCTGCAGCGCCAGCGAGCCGGCCGTGGTGGCCATCGGCGCGGCGTTGATGTTGTCCTTCAGCACGACTGGGATGCCGTGCAGCGGGCCGCGCAGGCGACCGTCACGACGCTCACGATCGCGTTCGGCAGCTTCCTTCAGTGCATCCGGGTTGAGTTCGATCACCGCGCGCAGTCGGGGGCCGGCACGGTCCAGCGCGGCGATGCGCTGCAGGTAGGCCTGGGTGAGGGTGGTGCTGTCCAGTTCGCCGGCGGTCATCCGCGCCTGCAGGTCGGCGACATCGGTTTCGGCGTAGGGGAATGGCACGTTGCGGCTGGCAGGTTCGGCGGCGTGGGCGCTGGGCGTGGCTGGGCTGCAGGCAGCGACAAGCAGCGCAGGCAGCGCAGCGAGCAGGCAGATCAGGAGGGGCGGCAAGGACGGGCGCATGGGGCGGCTTGGTCGGCTCCAATCCCCAGTGTAGCCGGAGCTCAGCGGCGGCGCTTGCGCAGGTCGCGGGCCAGCACGTAGACCACGATCAGGTTGATCGCCAGGATCGTCCACGAGGGCCAGCCAGGATGGCGGATGATCGCGAAGATATCGAACGGCAGGTACAGCGAAGCGGTCAGGCAGCCCAGCCAGGAGGCCCAGGCCTTGGCACGCCACAGGCCCCAGGCTTCAACCAGATGCAGCAGGCCGTAACCGATCATCCCCGCCGCGGCCAGGTGCACCGCGTCGGGGCTGATCATGTGCAGCAGCGAGGGCAGGGTGCCATGGTCCGGATCCAGGCTGAAGCGCCGGATCAGGGCCATGATGCCGTGCCGCAGCGGCTGCGGTCCGAGCACTTCCAGCCCGGTTGCGGCCAACAGCGCCAGCATCGCCTTGCTCGCTTCGAGCAAGGCGATGACGTGCAGACCCGGATGCCGGTGTGGATCCGGGTTGTAGCCGCTCTGGTTCACGGGGTGCTGGCTCAGCCGCCGCGCGAAGCCTTCTTGCGGTCGCTTTCGGTCAGGAACTTCTTGCGCAGGCGGATCTCCTTGGGGGTGATCTCGACCAGCTCGTCGTCTTCGATGAAGTCCAGGGCCTGTTCCAGCGAGTACTTGATCGCCGGGGTCAGCTGGATCGCATCGTCCTTGCCCGAAGCGCGCATGTTGGTCAGCGGCTTGGTCTTGATCGCGTTGACGGTCAGGTCGTTGTCCTTGGAGTGGATACCGACCAGCTGGCCTTCATACACGTTGTCGCCTTCAGCGGCGAAGAGCTTGCCGCGCTCCTGCAGCGGGCCCAGCGAGTAGGCCGGCGTGGCGCCCGGCGCATTGGCGATCATCACGCCGTTGATGCGCTTGGCGATCGCGCCCTGCTCCTTCGGACCGTAGTGGTCGAAGACATGGAACAGCAGGCCCGAACCCTGGGTGAGGGTCTTGAACTCGTTCTGGAAACCGATCAGGCCACGGGCCGGGATCTGGTACTCAAGGCGCACACGGCCCTTGCCGTCCGATTCCATGTTCTTCAGCTGGCCCTTGCGGGTGCCCAGCTTTTCCATCACGCCGCCCTGGTGGATTTCTTCGATGTCCACCACCAGCTGCTCGATCGGCTCCATGGCCTGGCCGTCGATCTGCTTGATGATCACTTCCGGGCGCGACACGGCCAGCTCGTAGCCTTCACGACGCATGTTCTCGATCAGCACCGACAGGTGCAGTTCGCCACGGCCGGAGACCAGGAACTTGTCGGCATCTTCCAGCTGTTCAACCTTCAGCGCGACGTTGTGGACCTTTTCACGGTCCAGACGGTCCTTGATCTGGCGGCTGGTCAGGAACTTGCCACCGGACAGGTCCTTGTTACCGGCGAACGGCGAGTTGTTGACCTGGAAGGTCATCGAGATGGTCGGCTCGTCGACGGTCAGTGCCGGCAGCGCTTCCGGGGTGTCCGGGGCGCACAGGGTGTCGGAGATGGTCAGCTCCTGGATGCCCGAGATGGCGACGATGTCACCGGCCTCGGCCGAATCCTGCTCGATGCGCTCCAGGCCCAGGAAGCCCAGCACCTGCAGCACCTTGCCGTTGCGCTTCTTGCCTTCACGGTCGATGACCGCGACCTGCATGTTCTTCTTCAGGGTGCCGCGCTGGATGCGGCCGATGCCGATCACGCCCACGAAGTTGTTGTAGTCCAGCTGGCTGATGCGCATCTGGAACGGGCCTTCCGGATCGACTTCCGGCTTCGGCGCGTGCTGCATGATGGCTTCGTACAGCGGGGTCATGTCGCCGTCGCGCACGGTGTCTTCCAGGCCAGCGTAGCCGTTCAGGGCCGAGGCGTAGACGATCGGGAAGTCGAGCTGCTCATTGGTGGCGCCGAGCTTGTCGAACAGGTCGAACACCTGGTCGATCACCCACTCCGGACGCGAGCCCGGGCGGTCGACCTTGTTGACCACGACGATCGGCTTGAAGCCCATCGCGAAGGCCTTCTGGGTGACGAAGCGGGTCTGCGGCATCGGGCCGTCCATCGCGTCGACGAGGATCAGCACGGTGTCGACCATCGACAGCACGCGCTCGACCTCACCGCCGAAGTCGGCGTGTCCGGGGGTGTCGACGATGTTGATCCGGTTCTTGATACCGGTCTTCTTGTCTTCCCAGGTGATGGCCGTGTTCTTGGCCAGGATGGTGATGCCGCGTTCCTTTTCCTGGTCGTTGCTGTCCATCACGCGCTCGGCGAGGACGGTACGCTCGGACAGGGTGCCGGACTGCTTCAGCAGCTGGTCGACCAGGGTGGTCTTGCCATGGTCGACGTGGGCGACGATGGCGATGTTGCGAAGATTTTCGATGGACATACGAAAGGGGGCCAGTCGGCGCCGGATTTGGAAAAAGAAGTCCAACATTATACGTCGAAGTTGACGATTGGCGAAAACCCGGATTTCACATCGGTCATGGTGCCCATTCAGCTGGGTGTCCCCCAAGCTGGGCCGGGGCTTGGGGCCGTAGGTCTGGCCTCCCCCTTCCGGAGGCTGAAGCAGGGATCTGCGCCCATGGTCGAAGCCGCCGTCGCCACGAGGCGGGTGTAAACTAGGTGGCTAGACGCATTCCCCTCTGCATCAAGGATCTTCATGTCCCTCATCGCCACTTTCGACACCACCCAGGGCCCGATCAAGGTCGAGCTGTTCGCTGACAAGGCGCCGCTGACCGTTGCCAACTTCGTGAACCTGGTCAAGCACGGCTTCTATGACGGCCTGATCTTCCACCGCGTGATCGCCGACTTCATGATCCAGGGCGGTTGCCCGCAGGGTCGTGGCACCGGTGGCCCGGGCTACAAGTTCGAGGACGAGAAGAACGGCGTGAAGCACGAAGTCGGCTCGCTGTCGATGGCCAACGCCGGCCCGAACACCAACGGCAGCCAGTTCTTCATCACCCACATCAAGACCGATTGGCTGGACGGCCGCCACACCGTGTTCGGCAAGGTCCTGGAAGGCCAGGCCATCGTCGATTCGGTCAAGCAGGGTGACGTGATCCATTCGATCACCCTGGAAGGCGATACCGACGCCGTGCTCGCCGCACAGGCCGACCGCGTCGCGGAGTGGAACAAGCTCCTCGCCGCCTGATCCCCCTTCGAAACGGCCACCCATCGGTGGCCGTTTCCCTGTTCCCCGCCGCCCGCCAGGCCTGCTCGGCCACGCCCGCGGCGTTCCATCAAACGCTTGCAAGCAAGAGGAAACCCCCATGAAAGCACCCGTTCGTGTTGCCGTGACCGGCGCCGCCGGCCAGATCGGTTATGCCCTGCTGTTCCGCATCGCCTCCGGCGAAATGCTGGGCAAGGACCAGCCGGTCATCCTGCAGCTGCTGGAACTGCCGGTCGACAAGGCCCAGGCCGCCCTGAAGGGCGTGATGATGGAGCTGGAAGACTGCGCTTTCCCGCTGCTGGCCGGCATGGTCGGTACCGACGACGCCGAAGTGGCCTTCAAGGACGCTGACATCGCCCTGCTGGTTGGCGCGCGTCCGCGCGGCCCGGGCATGGAGCGCAAGGACCTGCTGCTGGAAAACGCCAAGATCTTCACCGCCCAGGGCGCGGCGCTGAACAAGGTCGCCAGCCGTGACGTGAAGGTGCTGGTGGTAGGCAACCCGGCCAACACCAATGCCTACATCGCCATGAAGTCGGCCCCGGACCTGAAGCCGGAAAACTTCACCGCCATGCTGCGCCTGGACCACAACCGCGCCCTGAGCCAGCTGTCGGCCAAGCTGGGCAAGCCGGTCGGTGGCATGGAAAAGCTGGTCGTGTGGGGCAACCACAGCCCGACCATGTACCCGGACTACCGTTTCGCCACCGCCGATGGTGCGTCGATCGCCGATGCGATCAATGACCAGGAATGGAACGCCAACACCTTCATCCCGACCGTGGGCAAGCGCGGCGCGGCGATCATCGAAGCCCGTGGCTCGTCCTCGGCGGCTTCGGCAGCCAACGCAGCCATCGACCACGTGCGTGACTGGGTGCTGGGCAGCAACGGCAAGTGGGTCACCATGGGCGTGCCGTCCGACGGTTCCTACGGTATTCCGGAAGGCGTGATCTTCGGCTTCGCAGTGACCACCGAGAACGGCAAGTACACCCTGGTCAAGGATCTGCCGATCGACGACTTCAGCCAGAAGTACATCGACAAGACCCTGGCCGAGCTGGAAGAAGAGCGCTCCGGCGTCGCCCACCTGCTGGGCTGATGCGGTCTGTGCCGGCAGCTTGCCGGCACTGCCTGAAATGAAACGGGGAGGCTTCGGCTTCCCCGTTTTCGTATGGAGCACCTGGCAACGACATGATCCATCTGCATTACATCGACGACACGCTGCTGGTGGCCGAGAAGCCGGCCGGCCTGCTGTCCGTGCCCGGTCGCAGCGCCGAGAACCAGGACTGCGTGATCGCACGGCTGCAGGCGCTGTACCCGGACGCGCTGACCGTGCACCGCCTGGACCAGGTGACCTCGGGCCTGCTGCTGCATGCGCGTGGCAAGGACATGCAGGCGGCGTTGTCGATGCAGTTCGAGCAGCGCCAGGTCGGCAAGCGCTACGAAGCGATCGTGCAGGGGGAGCTGGACGCCGAAGCCGGTGAGGTGGATCTGCCGCTGATCGTGGACTGGCCGAACCGGCCGAAGCAGATGGTCGACCACGAACGCGGCAAGCCGGCGCTGACACGCTGGCGTGTACTTGCCCGTGATGTTGAAGCGCAGCGCACCCGCGTGGAATTGGAACCGATCACTGGCCGCAGCCATCAGCTGCGCCTGCACATGGCCAGTCTCGGCCATCCCATCGTTGGTGATGTGCTGTATGGCGCCGTGCCGGCGCAGCGCGTGCACCTGCATGCGCGCAGCCTGCGATTCAACCACCCGGTGACGGGCGACGCGCTCGCGTTCGAGTCAGCGGCTCCGTTCTAGGGGTTCGGCAGGGCTTGCAGCCCTGCACCTGCAGAATCAACGTCAACGTCAAAAGCGGGCTATCCGTGGGTTGGCGGGACGGTGTCGGAGTGCGGGGACGCCGCAAGTACGTCCCTGTAGGCTTGGCAGCCGCATCCATGCGGCTGACACCCCGCACTCCGACACCGCCCCACCTTCGACAGATTCCCGCGGCTGTTGGTAACTGCGGCCGTTGTTCCGCGCGGCTGTTGGTAGGTGTCGACCTTGGTCGACACGATTTTTCCCTCAGATATCGAATGAATCATCCACGCATGGCGTGGATCTACCGTGTCGACCAAGGTCGACACCCATCAGGGCAATACGCCGTTCCGACAGATCGCGGCCAACTGTCGAAGGCGGGGTGGGTCCGGTTGCGGGAGTGTCCGCGGCATGGATGCCGCGGCCAAGCCCCCAAGGGTGAGGGTGCTTTGCTTGCGAAGCACTGCTTCGCAAGCGCCCGAACGCACAGCCGCCAGCGGCTGGGCCGGACCGCGGAGCGGGG
>JAAIGE0100955325.1_pt1 | contig 14610 bp, 13 predicted proteins | sample 6487951 | NCBI WGS metagenome assembly JAAIGE01 (sample SAMN13974128, study PRJNA590717) | phyllosphere metagenome | biome: tomato field; feature: multiple bacterial spot infested tomato fields; material: tomato leaves; isolation source: leaves from tomato fields | host: Solanum lycopersicum ... | reverse complement strand
TGATGGAGCAGCTCGGCATCAACAACTATCTGGTGTCGGTGGGCGGCGCGGTGCTGAGCCGCGGGCTGAATGCGCAGCAGCAGCCCTGGCGGGTGGCGATCCAGAAACCTACCGACCGCGAGAATGCCGTTCAGGCGCGCGTTGATCTGCAGGGCCACGGCATCAGCACCTCCGGCAGCTATCGCAACTATTATGAACTGGACGGCAAACGGATTTCTCATGTCATCGATCCCGTTACCGGACGGCCTATTGAGCATAAGCTGGTTTCCGCCACGGTGATTGCCACCACGGCGCTGGAAGCGGATGGCTGGGATACGGGCCTGATGGTACTCGGCACGGAGAAAGCCAAAGCGCTGGCACTCGAACAGCATCTGGCGGTCTATCTGATCAGCAAACAGGGCGATAAATTTGTCAGCTGGATGTCGCCGCAGTTTGCTGCTTTCCTGATCCCCGCTGCAACGACCGGAGAACCCTGATGTTAGATCTCTTTAGTGAAGAGCAACCCTGGCAGGAGCCGCTGGCAGAAGGCGCCGTGATCCTGCGCCGCCGCGCGCGTGAGGATGCAGAAGCGCTCTATCAGCAGGTGATGGCGATTGCAGAACAGAATCCGTTTGCCCATCGCATTACGCCCGGCGGGCACCGCATGTCGGTCGCGATGACCAACTGCGGCGACTTTGGCTGGTCGGTGGATTCGCGCGGCTATCAGTATGAGCAGCAGGACAATCTTAATGGCCGCCGCTGGCCCCCGATGCCGCCCCTGTTTCGCACCCTGGCGCAACAGGCCGCCCTTGAAGCGGGCTTTCCCGGCTTCAATCCGGATGCCTGTTTACTTAATCGCTATGAACCGGGCGCAAAGCTGACGCTGCATCAGGACAAAGATGAAAAAGATATGCGCCAGCCCATTGTCTCCGTGTCGCTGGGGCTACCGGCCGTGTTTCAGTTTGGCGGCTTTGAGCGGGGCGACGCTACTCAGCGGGTGCTGCTGGAACATGGCGACATTGTGGTGTGGGGCGGGCCGTCACGCCTGCGTTATCACGGTATCCTGCCGCTCAAGCCCGGCGTGCATCCGCTGGTGGGCGCCTGGCGTTATAACCTCACGTTCCGCCGCGCCTTCTGAGCCCTGGGGCGCGGGACGGCGTGGTGAGAATAACTATTGCTATCATTCCGCATCCCATTACACTGCAGGCTGTTTTTTGACTGCTGGATTGCCTGCATGACGTTGCTACACGTTGTTTTTCGCCAGTTCCGCTGGCCTTTCATTGGGGTGATTGCCCTGACGCTGTTAAGCGCAGTGCTGGGCATCGGGATGATCGCCTTCATCAACCGCGAAATGATTGTCGCCATTAACACCTCTTTTGCGGTGCTGCCGCAGTTCCTGTTGCAACTGGTGGTGCTGATGGCGGTCACGCTCGCCTCGCAGCTGGCGCTGACGACGCTCGGCCATCAGTTTGTCTGGCGGCTGCGCGGTGAATTTATCAAACGTATTCTCGACACCCGGGTCGAGCGCATTGAGCAACTCGGCAGTGCCCAGCTGCTGGCGGGGCTGACCAGCGATGTGCGCGCCATTACGCTGGCCTTTGTGCGGCTGCCGGAGCTGTTTCAGGGCGTCATCATTACCCTCGGTTCGGCGATCTATCTCGCCTGGCTCTCGCCGGAGATGTTACTGGTGACCAGTCTCTGGATGGCCGTCACGCTGGTGGGTGGCTGGCTGCTGGTCTCGCGGGTCTATCAGCATATGGCGAAGCTGCGGGACATTGAAGATAGCCTCTATCGCGACTACCAGACGGTGATAGAGGGGCGTAAAGAGCTGCAGCTTAACCGGTCGCGCGCTCAGCAGGTCTACGACACGGTTTATCAGGAAGATGCCCGCGCCTGGCGTCATCATATTGTGCGGGCCGACACCTATCATCTCAGTGCGGTTAACTGGTCGAACATCATGACCTTAGGCGCTATCGGCATCGTCTTTTTTATGGCTAACAGCCTGGGCTGGGCTGACACGGCCGTCGCCGCGACCTTCTCCCTGACGCTGCTGTTTCTGCGCACGCCGCTGCTCTCGGCGGTCGGCGCGCTGCCTACGCTGCTCAGCGCGCAGGTGGCGTTCCGTAAGCTTAACGCCTTCGATCTCGCTCCTTATCAGCCCGGCTTCCACGCGCCAGCCGCCACCGCGGCGTGGCAGACGCTGGAGTTACGTGATGTCTCCTTCCACTACGGCGACAACGGCTTTAAGGTCGGGCCGATCAACCTGACGCTGCGCCGGGGAGAGCTGGTCTTTCTGATTGGCGGTAACGGCAGCGGGAAATCGACGCTGGCGATGCTGCTGACCGGGCTTTATCAGCCGCAGTCCGGCACGCTGCTGCTGGATGGCCAGCCAATCACGGCAGATGAACTCGATTGCTGGCGCAGTCAGTTCTCGGCGGTGTTTACCGATCTGCACCTGTTTGATCGGCTCATCGGGCGGGAAGGGGTTCCGGCCAATCCGGCGCTGGTTCAGCAGTGGCTGGAGAGGCTGAAGATGCAGGATAAGCTGAAACTTGCCGGCAATAAGGTGCTGAACCTCCGGCTGTCCAAAGGACAGAGCAAGCGCCTGGCACTGCTGCTGGCGGTGGCAGAAGAGCGGGATGTGCTGCTGCTGGATGAGTGGGCGGCCGATCAGGACCCCCATTTCCGTCGCATCTTCTATCGTGAGCTGCTGCCGTGGCTGCAGGAGGCGGGCAAAACGGTATTTGCCATCAGCCATGACGATCACTATTTCATTCACGCTGACCGGTTGCTGGAGATGCGCGAAGGGCAGTTAACCGAGCTGACCGGAAATGAGCGCGACCTCGCCACGCTCGACTCGGTAAAACGCACCGACACCGGCCTTTAGCGGCAGATGGCAAAACTTAGCAAAAAAGCGTATTGGCAGGCCGCACCTGAAAGCGGTTACTGTAGCGGACAGCAGAAACAGCGGTTTCTGCGATCCTGAAACTTCTTCTTTCGTCTGTGTTTACCCCCGGCTAAGCTGCGTTGTTTAGCCGGTTTTTTAAACCGGATGCACCACCTGCGTCATCACCAGATTTTCCCGCCACAAAAATGTCGCCTGTAATAATGTGCCCGCCGGAAATCGCTCACTGAAGTGCTGAGTCAGCCGCAGTGTGGCGCGCTGTCGGGCACAATCCACCGACACCAGCGCCGCCTGAAGAAAATCCATCGGCTGATGCAGTTGGGGCCAGAGTGCCTTGTAAACACTCTCTTTCAGGGAGAACAGCAGGGTTGCGGCGGCACTGAAGCTGACCGGCAGCGACCGCAGCAGTTGCTGCTCCTGCGCATTCATCAGCAGCCCGGCCATGTCATTTGCCGTCGTCTCCGGCATGATCTGTTCAACATCGACCCCGACAGCGCAGGACTGACGCGTTGCCGCGACGACCACAACGCCCGCACTGTGTGACAGCGACGCCTGAATACCCGCCGGCCAGCAGGGAGAGCGATCGGGGGCATTTTCCAGGATAAAATCAGGAATGCCCAGCTCTGCCATGACCGACCTCACCAGCATCCGGCTGGCCAGGTATTCGGCACGACGTTTGCTGACGGCCTGTTGCAGGCGGGCAGGCAGCGTGATGCCCCAGGCAGCAGCCAGTGCCTCATCGTAAGCGTGCGGATTAAAGTGACTCACCGCCAGCAGCGGATCGCTGTGGCTCAGGTGCGAGGAGAGAATAAAGCCGCCTGCAACAGGCGGCAGCGGCAGGTCGGGATAGCGCATGCGGAACCATGATGGATGCCAAAACGGCATTAAATCAGGTGCATGCAAACAGGGCAAGCAGCCTGCCGGGATCAGTCGTTGGGCGGGATGGCAAAACTCTTCAGAGAAACAACAAAATGGTGATGACCTTTGCTGATACGCGCGCCGCGGTCGCACCAGTGGCTTGCCAGGCGAAAGAAATCGTCGCTGCCGATGTCATACGCCAGTTCCACTTTGCTGATGCCTGAGTGCAATAACGTTTCTGCATCTTTCAGGCTCTTTGCTTTAATCGCCATACACATTATCCGTCAGTTTCAGGGGAATTCAGGGTAAGGCGTTTCTGTGACATTTTTGTTTCACTTTGATGAAAAAGCGTAGCGGGAGGTAATTTCTGTGAGGCGGATCCACCTCTGCTGCAAGCCATAACTGGCTGATTGCAGAGATAATATTAACGGCTGGCAGGATTAATCTGAATATACGAACTGGAACTACGCTGTCAGAAAAAGGCCGCGTCACGCGCGGCCCTGGTGGGTTACTTCTGGTCTGGCGGGGAAGGTTGCTTATCGCCTGACTCAGGTGCTTCTGTTGGATCGTCTTTTTCAATAAAGGTCATAAACTCTCCTCTTGTTACCCACAGGCTGTTAAGTATAGATCGGATTGGCGGGGACGCGAGGAAAGGGGGATTTGATCAAGTCGGCGGCATGACGACGTAAACGCAGGCCGCCCACTGTTGCTCTGTGCTTAAACCACATTGAATCTGATCAGGATTGCAATAAACGCTAACAGAAAGCAGCAAAAGAAACCGGCTAAAAATGTGTAATAAAGGGGTTTCAGGCTGTCGATCCTTTCCTGGTTTTTACGCTCACTGGCGAAGTCATAATTCTGGCTTTTCTGCTCTAAAAAGAAAATCTTCTTTTTATCTTTCAGTCGGATGAAGAACCAGGTCATTAGTGGTGAACCCAGATATCCCATATTAGATTGAAAAAGATAAGGTGCAGGAAGTGTACGTCCTTTTTGGAAGTCTGAAATAAGACGTTGATATTGCGATCTGTTGACCAGATATAAGATAACGCTTATCACCAGGCAACAAAAGGGAAGGATGATTAAAACCATCATGGCCGATTTCATTTTTATATTCCCATATATTGATAAATCGTATCCATCGCAGCGTCACTTGCTTTAGCACCTGCATAGCCAGCAGCCAGAGACCCTACAGCTGCACAGACTACTGCCCCTGTTCCTGCTGTGACTATCCCAATTGCCGCACATACTCCTAGTCCAGCCGCTGAGCCAAATGCACCTGCTCCAACACCCGATAATGTTGATGCACCAAATTTACCATACTCTTTGAATGCAGTTCTTTTGCATTCGTTTTCGCGTCCCTTAACACAAGCATTGACGACATCGTTTGTTGTTCCAATAAGCGAAAATCCAATGCCTATGTAGCCACCGGTTTTTAGAAATTTTGCTGCTTTTGCTGCATTACCAACATAATTTGAATAGCCTGGTATGCCCCCGAGTCCCGCAGTTGACCATTCATGCACCAGAGAACGGCTGGAGAGATTGAGTGCTCTACGCATATCCTCATAAGGTTTAAACTTCACTGTATAGCGGGTTAAAGATTTTAATAATGGCTTATTTACCAGTTCTTTTAATTGGTGAAAAAGTTGGTTACGTTCAATGAAAAATTGTTGACTGATTAGTGTACCCTGCATTCGAAACTGATTCTGATAACTCGTTTCGATCTTTTTTAAGGTATTTTCTATTTCTGAAAAGTACTTTTCGCCAATGTCTCCAACTGTGCTAAAAATGTTATCTCCTGATGTGGTGAGGGCAGCGATTAAACCGTAGTGTTGTTGTAAAAAGCTGGCTTCATCAGAGCTAACGCCAATAAACGCTCTGTTAGTTTTATGTTTTGCCTGTCGTAGAGCATTAAGCATCTGAAGGGTTGGCTTAGAGGCTGGGTCTATCACGATCGCTATCTGTCCCGGATTGAGCCAAAGAGTGTCTGCATTGTTTTGCTTGAAGATGCGGGCAGACTCTGAATGACTATCACGAAAAAGCATTCTGGTCTGGAAATCAAGGTTACCGGGTTGTTGAATGATGCAGTAGGCAGGTGCGAGGTTGCGTGACATTCCATTTCCTCCGATGAAATAGTAGACAGCTAAGCATATTGCCATATGATAGCATTTAATTCACCAATAATATTAAAAAATGTATGTAAATAAATATTATTATCCCGTATTTAAAGTTTCTTATTTGGTTAAAGAATATTATTGTATTTTTTTATTTAATTTTATAGTCATCACGAAAATGAAAATTTGGGGTGCAAGTCATTAGTTATAGGTTTATGTATAGCTGCTGATGTGAAAAATGATAGAGTATCTTCTAATCTTTGGTTGGCATTTACATATATTGCTCATTGCCAGGTTAGTCTCCAGTAAAGAATTCCATCCTGGCAGAAAAATATCAGCCTTTTATCAAAGTGGATATCAATCGTGAGCCTTCTGCGATATCTGCTAATTTTATATTATCATGTACAGGGAGGATAAGCAGACTACGAATAAATTTCATCGCGTTAGGCAGTTTATCATCTCCAGGATGATACTCTGCGAAAACCGGGTAGCAGGTGATTGGTTTCAGTTCATAGCGATAAGGATCTGTAAGCAGGCCACGGTCAGCTAATGCAGCCGCAAAGCGCAGCCCGTCAGTATTATCATTGAACTGCATAGCACATGCATAGGGCGCTACTTTACCGTTCTCTGCAACTGGCAAAGATTTAAGCTGGGGAAGCAAAGAGAGTGAATCGAGCCATGATGAGCATAGTGCCTCACGAGACGATAGGTAATTATCCAGCTCCGTCAGCGAATGCAGACCCGCGATAGCCTGATAACCTGACAGTTTATAGTTCACACCAAACTGATTGCCATATCCATTCCCGTCAAAGCCCAGGCGTATAAAGGCGCGAATACGCTCAGCAAGATCCGTATCATTTGTTGATACGAAACCGCCTTCTCCTGTTGAAAGCAGCTTATATTCATGGGTACTAAAGCAACCTACACGGCCCTTCAGACCTTCCTGGCCGTAAGGAGTAGAGGCTCCGAAAGACTGTGCGGCATCCTCTAGCAATGGGACATTGAAACGTTTGGAGAGTAAAAGCATAGTTTCTGACGTACCTGGATTACCCCACATACCACAGGCAATGACGGCTGCCAGTCCATTATTAAGTTCGGATTCCAGTTGTTCGGCATCAAGGCAGAAGGAGTCGCCATCTGTGTCAATCACAACAGGCGTAGCGCCAAGCTGAAGGACTGGTAATACGGTCATGACCGCACAGACTGCTGGTACAGCGACACGGCTACCTTTACCCACGCCAAGAGCTACCAGCCCTGCGTGGATTGCTGCGGTACCTGAGGAGACGGCGATGACATGTTTAACATTAAGCCTGGCTTCAAGTTTTAGCTCGTAGTCTCTTACAGCAGCTGCGGTACCTGAGTAGTCCCGATAGTTCATAAGGCTGTTCTGGTATGCTTCCGCCATGCGCCCAGAAATGAATTTAGGTCCTGTCGACTTAATCATTATTATTGCCCCAACCCCATTCAAGATAATTTTTAACCACATTTTCTGACAATGAATGAAACACGGGGGTTATGTAATCCACCAGTTCAATGCAGGCGTTGGCAGGTGAAATGAACTCCAGCGCACTGCATTTGTAGGGTTCAGTGTTAACAGGCCGACCCTGCCAGTTCGTTGCCTCCATAAATACGTCTATGATTCGGCGGTCAGCCGTGCGTCTATGCATAATAGTGCGGAAAATCCAATCTGATTGCGCCAGATCCAGTCCTGTCTCTTCTTTCAGCTCACGACTCGCAGCGCATGTCAGGGACTCACCTTCATCAACGTGCCCAGCAGGGAAAGACCACTTGCCATCTGCATATCCTGTATTAGAGCGCTGAAGCATAAGTACTTTATCTCTGTCGCGGACGATACAATAAATGGCCAGGTAGGGGCGTTCACGTTCAATTTTCATTTCACTCTCCTGTTGATAGTTTGTGTCATTCCCATCGCAATAATCGAAACGATGACGAGCAGTTCTCCGGTCAGCTTGAACTGGCCAAACTGATAGCCGTAAAACGGTAGTGAAATCAGCGTAACAACTACGGGCGATAGCGCACGTAAAGCAGTGGCGACATGAAAGTCGACAGAACCAGCTGTTTTGATATATGAAAACATCGAATAAAAAATGAATGCTGCACTCAATACGCTGCAGGTTGTTCCCAGTACATCCAGGCCATTAAAAATCTTCTGACCCTGACCAGCACTAAGGAAAATCGCCAATGCAAACAGGAACAGTCCGTTTACGCCAAGTGGCACGCAGGGGTGTATATCCTGAGTCTTCTTTTTAAGCACCGCATAGTTGAGCGCGAAAAGCAGGGATGAGAGCAGGGTAAAAATCACCGCCTGTAGCGTAACTGTACCCTCTGTGTCTGGCAGCGATGATAGAGCCACACCTGTAATACAGGTAACAAGCACAAGCACCTTAGCGTTCGTCAGTTTTTCCCGGAACCACAGAACAGATATGATCATGCCAAAGATTATGTAGCTGCGAGCGATGAAAGAGTGCGTACTGGGTGTCAGCTTCTCCAGACCCATATAAAAACACCAGGTACCTAGCGTGTTAAGAACGGCAGTGGCTATTCCGTTTCTTGTTGTCAGATACCTGACCATGTCAGACATACGAGCGTGAATCAGCGCCAGCAACATAAAAGTGACTGCATAAATCATGAGGAAGGCGTTTTCACTAACCCAACCGAAACTGAACTTAGCCAGTAAAATGGAACTGGCATTCAGAAATACAGACAGAAATTGATAAAACATGATTCACCACAGATAGTTTTTAATGATTCCAGCGATTCTGCTGATAATGATTTTCTTCTTATGTAGGGAAGAGGGAGATCTGCCTCGCGAAAGGTCATGGCGGACCTGAAGGGACCAGTCGTGCATGTCGCGTAGGTAATCCGTTGCATAATGAATGGGCGAGTATCTGACACGGGAACCTGTTCGGATGTTAAACCGATGAATTTCACGAGCAATGAAGGAAATTTCATTGTCAATAGACTCAACGCCGTTCATGGCAAGACGTTGACGTTGAGAGAACGTTTCCTCCATGATCGTTGGAACGGATGCGTGTATGCCTAAACGGTGGCTTGGGTTGAAAGCGGTAAAACTATTCTCCATTTTTATAGTGGGACCCAGTTGGGTCAGACCGCTAAACATCTGATAATGAGAAGGTGTGAAAATTTCCTGATAGATATCTGCCGGTGCAGTGAGCGTTCCAAGCTTTCCAAAATAAATGATTTCCGATGGCTGAAATTGCTCGCAGAGAAAGCGAACGATACTGCCCGAAAGCCTACCCCAGAAGCTAAACTTGCAGCCCAGGAGAACTACATTGTTCTGGGCTTTCCAGCAGGTATAGAAGTCATTCTCTTCAAAAGAAAAAACCTGATCTTTCATATGCTCAATGAGTAAATCACAGCAACCAATTACAACCTGAGCGCCCGGTTTAATATCAAGCATGTTAAGCCCAGTGCGCGCGGGGTATCGGCGGTCATTAAGCAGATCATAATCAATTGTCATTAAATCCTGTGGGCGTGATATGCGCGCTTTCAGGTAATGCAAAACCAGTGATGAAAAATGCCGAATGTAGTCATAGCCGGATGGGATGCGAAGGACGACAGATTCTTTATGTTCCTCGTCAATGTGTGTGTGCCAAGTCGGTCTAAAGCTATTAACTACTCTGCGAGTATGACGGTAACTGAAATCGATCAGATCTGGTGAAAAGTCTGTACCAGCATGGTTTTCAACACGAATGGGGATTCGATTTGCTGCGACGTGTTCCAGCAAGTCTGCTGGCAGTTTTTGCTCTACGTATTGTTCGAGGCTGTGGGACATGGTGTGCTCAAGCGAGTAAGACACCGGGATGATCTTTAATGATATTTTTCCTGTCCGCATTTCAATCAATAAATTCCATTTACTTATCATATTGTGGTGTGGGAGTATTCAGGAAGAGTGTTGCATATTTGTGTCAAAAGCATGAATAAAAAATGATTATAATTCTGATCTCGCTTCGAGTTTCATAAAGTCGCGCAATAGGGTTATTTCCTTAAAATATGCAGTAAAAAAGCTAATTAACAGATTCATGATTACGAACATTTCTATGCTTTCAAATGCTTTAAAATAGAGCTCTCTAAGAATTATTCATCACTTGGCTATGAGCACGAGATAAATTTTTTCTTTCGCTGTATGATTCATTACGGCATTGATGGTGAAAAAGAGGCTGGGGGCATATATCGTGAGGAACACTTTAAGTATGAAAAGGCAATGCTTTTAAGTAACTTGATTGCTATAAGTTCAAAGCGTAAGTGAATGAGAATATAAGGTCTTTATAACGATTAAGACATGTCATAGCGGTAATAAACTAAAATTTTAATTTATGGTGATATTATCTGATTATGCTAAATCATATTATCTGCTAATATTAAATAGTGTCATATAGAAAATATTTAAGTGAATACAAGGAAAAGGTTATGTATGAGAGTTACTCTCACCAAGCTATGCCATCCAAGAATTATAGAGAGCTTTTAGGTACTGCTATCTTAAGGTTTAGCCTAAAGTCACTCTTTCCAATTTTATTGGAAACTATATCTGAATGAATGTCAAAAGAGTCAGTTAGCATTAGTATCATTGCTGGGATTTTCTGAAAAAATTTTCATTTGATATTTAATAAACAAACCAATTCTTCAATATCTAGAGAGTTAAATTTTTAATCTGTTGATTTATGATTTAAATAATTGATATTTAACAATGATTGACATTTTGGTATGATGATAATTATTTCGGATGAAATTATTATAAGCTGCTTTTTTTGATTGAATCATGAATAATTTTCATGTTTTCGTTGCTTTTGTATGTAAATTTCAGTTCGTGCGATAGGATGTAGATGTGCTTCAATTAATATAAAGAAAGTTAATCTACATAATTACTAACTTATAGAATGGTGTTTAAAATCCAAAAAAATATAAGTGCTTTGAAAAATAATTAGTTTCATTGAAGGAAATAACGTAGAACAAAACCAATAAGGTTAAATTATCATAATTGAATCTTTAGATGTAAAGGGGTTTGAATATTTTTGCTGTGAAGTTATTTAAAATTAAATGTATCAATTTAAGGTGATTTTCAATGAGTTTTAATAGAACTAGTGAACAGTACAATCTGATTACGACTCTGCAATATGTTGGAGATTCGGAAAATCGTTCGGAAGCACTAGAGCGATATACAGAGAATAGAGATTTATTAAAAAAATGGCGATTCATTTATGCTGATTATGCAGAAGAGGGACCTTTCAAACTAAGAAGACAGTTATTTGGAGATGGATGTTTTGTTTCTACTGTTTTCCGAGGTAACTCGCTTTGGGTGATTGATGATGAAGTAGTTTCGAATCCTGGAACTTTGGAATTTAAAATTGGCACGGGAACATATTTAGATTCAAATGCTGCAAGTTACATCCGCTCTTTTGCATATGAAGATACTCCTTCGGATGAAGTTATGAAAGGGTGTCATAGTATGGAGGAGAATTTTGATCATGAAGAGATGAAGAGTTTTAATCCTTACTTGTATTTATTTGAAGCCATTAACAACAAGTCACAAAAAAGTATCGAAAAGATTAGAGAAACAATTAGTGCTATTTTTTCTCTTAAAAAATGGGCAATCCTTTGAGTCTTTCATGGGCTAAAGAGTTCAAAGCTCAATATGAATTGAGTTCTAAGAAAGAAGCAGATGCTTTTTTAGCTCAATTCTTTAAAGAAGCTGAACTTGGGCATTTTTCTCAGATGGAATCGCTAACCGACTTAATGGAATTGATCATTATTAAAGCAAAGCTGATTGAGTATAGTTCTAATCGTTCGCCTGAGAATAAGTTTGAAGAGCTATTGAATGTTGCAAACAGTGAACTTTCAATCTTAATGTTCCGAGAGTTGATTATTTGTGCCGATGTTTTATTTCGAAGTAATAAGACTCGGGTTTCACAAAAATTACATAGTTTGCAAAATAAAAAAAGACCATTAGATGTGATTAGGAATTGTGCCAGAGATCTTGGTATGGTAAGGATGATGGACTTATTGACTAATTCTATGGTAGATGGAATTGAAAGTGCCTTTTATGTAGCCAATATTGTTACATTTGATAAAGATGTAATGGATATTATTAAGGTTACAGAAGTTAATGCTATCGCATTACATAGAGAGTCTCAGGAAGTTCATATCATTTTCAATGCTGAAGTTCAGGCTTGGCTATCTGAAAAGTTAGGAGATAAAAGGTTGCAGAGATTATCATCATTGATGACATTTAATTCTTTTGATGCAAGATATAAGAATAGAGGTCATTATCATATTAAGCAGCAACTCATTTCTGACCGAGAACGGCTGGTTAAGTTATTGAATCAATGACGATACTGCTGTTTTTATATGTAGCTTCTTGCCAGACATACCATTCTTTTCAATATGCTCAAGAGTGACCCCTTTAGTTTTCAGGGGTCAGAAAAACAATTATCACGCTAAAGACCAAATTGAAGCCGGTATATAGACAGAATGTTCCTGCAGGCACAATACTACCCAGAAGTGACAGGAAGGTTGCTCCGATTATCATGTTGGCAACCCAGCTAGTCGTCGTTGAGCAGGTAATCCCGAAGTCCCGACATTTCAGAGACTTTATCTCAGAATACAGTATCCGGGCGGCACTCATTGCATAGCCGCCTATGCACAATATTGTCATACCCACTGACACTTATGACAGACCGAAAGTGATATCTCCCAGACCCGCTTTCATGAGGCAGTAGCCCAGAACCATATTACAGATGGTCAATTCGATCGTTTCCTAAATGATGTTCTTTATCCTGGATATGCTTCTAGATACTCTCCTGCTAGTAAATTTTAATTGAGGCTTAAAGATATAATAATTCATTATTCTGACCAATGTATTTCTTTAGGAGAACTCTTTTTTTTCTCTGTTTTGCCAGTGCTAGAATATTTTTCAAGTATTCAAAATGATTGATAATCTTTTCCATTATAATGGCTCCAAGGGAAATACTAAGAAGAAAAAATAAACCTAATATCGGTATTATATTAGCAACGCCTGATCCGAATAATCCTTTAAATAAAATATTGCCTATTTTTCCAAATCCACCCAGAGATTGTACAGCAGAGTATGATAATCCTAAAATAGATATAATGGTAGTTTTAATGCCAAAGAAATCTGATATGCGTGCTTTAAATCGTTCATTTTTAAGATATAACCAATATATTGCATATTCCAACTCTGGAATAGAATAGTGATCGAGTTGTTCAACATTTTTCTCATCGTGATTGATTTCTATTTGAAAGTCGTTTAGTACTTCCTTTCGCATATTAAAGAAGAATTTCATATCAGCGACTATAGGTGATGATAAGCATATAATCCCAAAGATATGATTAATTATAAGTAGCAATAAAGCATAAATTTCTACGCTCTTTTTATCAATACTAAAAGTTAAGCATAGAATAATTAGTGTCCCCAACAGCAGAAGACAAAGAAGGCATCCAAGCAAAGAGTAGTTTTGTATTTTTATTGAGGTTTTTTTCTTGGATTTTATCAACGCAAATGGGGTATGTGATTACATTTTACTAAGAATGCTAACTATCTGATTTACTCTATTCATTTTGTTCTCGCACGTCTAAATTTAGATGTTTTTGATCTAGCCAATTGAACTTAATTGGCTTAAATCAGAACACAATACATAATTAACAGTAGCGATTTTTTAATATTTTAAGATTTAAAATCATGTGAATTCTTCTATTATTTTTTGATTATAGTCTTCTAAATATTTTTGTAGTTCATTTCTGTCAATTAAACGTACTTTTGCTGATTCTGCAAGTTCCTTAGCCGAATTAGTAAAATATGAGTTCGTAATAACCATTGCTTCGTCACATGAGTAAAATGCCTTAGCGGAGATAGCTTGTTGTACTGCTGAATTACCAACTGAGCCAGAGTAGTTTTTTGCCTGGATAACAATATTTTTGTCAAAGCGAGTGACAAATAGATCTGCACCTTGATCCTGAGTTCTCTTGGTTTCTTTAACATCATACCCAAGAGTCTGGAAAATTTTGACTAAGAAGTCTTCAAATTCAAAACCATTCATTGAATCCACTGAGTACATATTAACATATTTATCGGGATTGAAGTGCTCGAGGCGTGTAGCCAATCTTTCGACTAAAATGTCAAAGTATATAGTTTCACAGATTGATATATATTTTCTAACATTATCAATCGATATCAATGGTGTGCCTGGAGTGTTTTGATCATTCTCATTGAAATCTAATGCAGGGAAGGTTATTTTATTGTTCCAGACAAAATATAGAAATAAAGATAGATCCGCTCTAAAGGTTGTTCCTGCTTCTTCAATCCATGATTTTAAAGATTCTGTGAGTGTAGGTTTGATATGCCTTTTGATCTCATTCGAAAATCCACTATATAAAGCGTTAAATGATGTGGTAAGCAAAAGCTTGTCCAAAAGCATTGGCAGCTCTTCTAACTCATCAAAACCCTTCCGAACAAGTACTTCGCGAAACAAAACAAAATCAGAGTATGTACTTTTGTCTTCAGTCAGATTATTCTCTGAACGCTTATCATGTGAAAATTTTGTCGTGTAAATGAAATTTGTGAAGTAAGGGTCCTTAAACGTTGCATATTTATCTAGAACATTTTGAAGGAGAGCATTGAGTTGGGATTGCTCTTTCTTTTTCCCGAATAAGTCTTTTATGATTCCTTTTGACTGATACTGAAATTCTGGATAAAAAGAG
>JAAIGE0100885266.1_pt1 | contig 14618 bp, 12 predicted proteins | sample 6487951 | NCBI WGS metagenome assembly JAAIGE01 (sample SAMN13974128, study PRJNA590717) | phyllosphere metagenome | biome: tomato field; feature: multiple bacterial spot infested tomato fields; material: tomato leaves; isolation source: leaves from tomato fields | host: Solanum lycopersicum ... | reverse complement strand
GATCTACGCCGTAGTACCCTTGTCGGCGGTGGGAGGGGTATTCTCGCTACTGATTCGGGATATGAACTTCAGTATTTCCGCCGGGGTTGGCTTTATCGCCCTGTTTGGGGTAGCGGTATTGAATGGAATTTTGTTAGTCAGTCACTTCAACGCTCTGGGTGATGAAGGGATCGACGACCCGAACGAACGGGTACTGAAAGGGATTGAAGAACGCTTCCGCCCGGTACTGATGACTTCGTTTGTGGCGGCACTCGGCTTTATGCCCATGGCCTTATCAACCAGTGTCGGTTCAGAAGTGCAGAAGCCCCTGGCAACGGTAGTGATTGGAGGTCTGCTGACCGCTACGGTACTGACCCTCATTGTCTTACCGATTTTGTACGCCATGTTCGCTGGAAAGCCGAAAAAAGGTGGATTGCCGGGTGGTGTAAAAGCTAAAGCGGTACCGGTTACGAGTACCATTGTTCTATTACTCGCTACGGGTCTGCTGGCTGCTACGGCTCAGATTACCCCCAATCAGGCCATCCCAACGAAACCCGAAGTAGGATCCGTAGAAGACGTACGTGAGCTGACGCTGGATCAGGCTCTGAACTTAACCAGACAGCACAATCCCCAGACGCGTCTGGCCGATCTGCGAATTGAACGGGAACAGGTACTTCTGCCTTCAACGCTCAACATTGAGCCGCCCCGTATTTACACCCAAGCACCCAGCGGAGAGAACTACCGATTGGGTTTTCTACAGGTGGTCCAATTTCCTACGGTATACACCAATCAGCGGAAAGCTCAGCGGCAACTGGTAAAAGTCAATCAGGCGGAAAAAAACGTGACGTTTAACGAACTCTCGTATCAGGTCCGCTCGGTGTTTAACGACATTCTGTACTACGAGCGAGTGATCCAGAACTTTGAAAAGCAGGATAGTCTGCTTTCGAACTTCGTTCGGGTGACGGATGTACGGCTGAATGTCGGACAGATTTCACGGATCGAACGGCTAAACGCTGAATCTCAATACCGTGAAAACCAGATTTATCTGAAGCAATCACGAGCCCGGCTTCGCGGAGCCCGTATCCAACTCTGGATTCTGACGGGATTGGCTCCGGATAGTACACGAAAAGTCAAGGGAGACTTCAAGCGAATCAACTACGGTGCGACTATTTCAGCGGCGGATACTTCTTTTTCTTCCAACCCGCGGGTGGCGTATTTCGAAGAAAATCGTCGGTACAACGAAAAGTTGCTGCAAGTCGAAAAAAGTCGGCAATTGCCGGGTATTTCATTTGGCTACATGAACCAGGGAAGTCGGGAAACACCAGTAGCTTTCCGGTGGGAGTTTGGTCTGACGGTGCCGCTCTGGCAGTGGCAGTACCGTTCCCGGCAGGCGGGAGCCCGTAAGGATATTGAAATTGCCCAGCAACAGATTTCGCTGAGTGGCTACGAACTGCGGGGAGCCTTCGATAAAGCGGCTTCGGACTACCGGACCTATCAGGAATCGCTGGATTACTACGAAACATTCGCTCTCAATCAGGCGGATGAAATCGTCAAAGCCGCCCAGGATAGTTACCGCCTGGGAAGCATTGGCTACTACAACTTTCTGCTGAACCTGCAGCAGGCGTTCCAGATCCGGGCCGAATACCTGGATGTTGTCCGGAACTACAACAACTCGATCATCACCATTCAATACCTTAAAGGAGAATAACCCATGAAAAAGACCTTTTTGCCCCTGTTGGCCCTACTGGGCCTGAGTGGCTTTCTAACTAGTTGTTCAGATAGTGATGCGGAATCCAAGGCGGAAGAAAAACCGGCTCAGGTAAGCGTGAGTGCGGATTCATTACAGTTGTCAATGAAGCAACTTGAATCAGTTAACGTTGATCTGACGGGTTTTGAAGATCGGCAGCTTCGCCCGGTCATCAACGCCAACGGAAAAATAAAACTGTTCCCGGATAGCAGATCGGAAGTACACAGTGAAGTAGAAGGCCATGTCGACCAGATTTACGTACGGGAAGGACAGTTTGTGAAGAAAGGACAACCGCTGATGAAACTGACCAGTGGGGAGTTTCTGGAGCTGAAAAATCAGTACATCACGGCGAAAAGTGAAGCCGACTTCCTGGAAATTGAATTCAATCGGCAGGCTGAATTACGAAAAAGCAACGTCGGGGTACTGGCTGATTATCAGGCTACGGAAGCCAAATTGAACGCGGCTATTGGACGGGAAAAGGCCTTTAAAGCCAAATTGGCCCTGCTGGACTTCAACGCCAATCAGCTCAATGACATTCGCAAAGCCGTCGTTTCGCCTGAACTCATCATTCGTGCTCCCATTAGCGGTTCGATTTATAAAGTACACCAGAATCTGGGTAAGCTGGCGACGCCAACCGATCCGCTGGTAGATATTCTGAATACCGAACAATTACAGGCAAACGTATACGTGTACGAGAAAGATGCGGAGTTAATTCAGGTGGGGCAGAAGGTGGAATTGACCTTTCCAAACTCGGAAATCGGAGCTGTACAGGGAACCGTCGCCAGTGTGGCCCGTGCGTTGGATGCCGAAAACGGAGCAATTACGCTGTACGTGAATTTCAAACGTCCGCATACGAATGACATTATTTTCTCGGATATGAACGTTCGGGCGAAGATTGTAGGAGCTAGCGAGCGGAAAAGTTCGAATACACTGCCGCGTACGGCCATTCTGGATGACGGAGAAGGTACCTATATTTTTGGTACCAGTCAGCCACAAGCCGCCAAGATTCCTTTACGGAAATTGAAGGTAGAAATCCAAAATGAAGGCGAAGAGTATGTGCAGGTGAAAGTGCTGGAAAAGGTACCCAATACGATTAAGGTTGCGTATAAAAACATACTGGCATTGGAAGCTGAACGCAAGAAAAACGAGTAAGAATTTATCTAATGGTGTGTTTAAAAAAGCGGCTCTTTTGGGGCCGCTTTTTTAGTGAGTGTATCTAATCCGTCTAGTAAATCAGGAGAATGAGAGGGAAGATAAGGCAATCAGAGCAATGATGATCAGCAGAAGACCAAAGAAGCCCAGCGATAAGCCCGTAATCGCAAACCCACGACCTTTGTATTCAGAGCTATGACGGTTAATCTTGCTTAATCCGACAAACCCGAAAACAATAGCGACAATCGCTCCCAGTAAAAATAAAAGCCCGCTACCGATCAATAAGACGTCCAGCAAAGCCAGGAAGCCAGCGATGAAAGAGACGACAGAAATGGGTTCCGTACGTCGGGAATCAGCCGTACGCTTCGCTTTAGCGTGAAGCTTTTGAACCTTCTTCGTAACCATTTTCGTCAGTAACCGTTGACGAAACCCAACTTTCGTCTGCTGACTGGCAGAGGCTTCGGGTGATGTTACGGCATGTGCTGGGGTAGAAGTTACCAGACTGGGAACCGCTGAAAGAACAGGAATGGCCGAAGCCAGTAATTCTTTTTTAGGAATAAGCGGGGTAGTGGTGGTGTCAGGCTTAGTAGCGACTTTCTTACGTTCAATGAGCGGTGGGGTAGATTTGGCGAAGTACGCGTAGTTGGTTTTTTGACACGAGGTTAACGCAACCAGACTTAGTAAAGTCAAGGTAAATAACTGTTTCATACTTGATGGACAATGGTGGATTAATTACTAACAGCGAGCGAAAATGAAAAGAATATTTTTGATTTCCTAGTCGAGCTTTCATCAAAAATAAAGGGAAGCGAAGCATAAGAAAAATAACATAGTTAATCCTAAGCTTTTGATCAAATTAATTCTTATACAAAGAAAAATTAGTTACAGGTAGATTATTGAAAGTAAAAATTAGTTTCACTTTACCAGCTATTTAAATCCTTAAGATTAATGATTTATTATTTGAATCAGAAGGGATTAAGATATGTAAAAACGTTCTTTTGTGGATATTTATTTTGAACCTAGAATATACGTAAGTTTAACTGGGATCGAGTATAAAATAATTAGATAGTATGTGTGCTTAATGTAGGAAGCTAAAGATAAAAATACGATTTATTCGAGTAGGAGATAAAAACAAAGCAGGCGGCCCGTAAGAGCCGCCTGCTTATTGATTAAGAATTTTTCTTGGTCTTGGTTGCCGTTTTGGTGGTGGTCTTTGTATCACCATTGGCTCCTTTTACGGTCGAAGTTTCTACCTTCTTCGAGACGTTTTTGCTACTTCCTTCAGAGGCCGGACTCGTCGTTTTTTTGCTGGAAACGTGTTCCGTTTTTTTCTTCGTTACCGTTTTTTTGGTTACAACTACGGGCTGTTGAGCGAATGAACCGAAGCTAAGAGCGGTTAGTAACAGGGCAATGCTGAACGTTTTCATGGTATCAGGGTGAAAAAATGAATAAAATACGAAAGCTTGTTCCACAAGGGATAAAGCTATATCCGTACTCAAAATTTTTGTACCGCTGATTTACAAAACGCTTCATTTTGGGATTTTTTAATTCCCATTTAATCTTTAGTACAGCGTCAGCATTACTTCAAGGCCTGCTTGATTTCATCTAGCGTACTTCGATACTCGGCTAGTTTCTGAGCCTTCTTATAATACTCCCGAGCCTGATCTTTCTTACCCGAACGATCCGCAATACGGGCGAGTCCGCAATAAGCCATGGCGTGGTAATCCTGCGTATATTGTTCGCTTATTTTGTTTTGCAGGGCTTTGTGATAAAAGGAGGCCGCTGCGGCATCGTTTTTCTTTCCTTTTTCCAAAACTAATCCCAGAAAAACTTCACCCGATGATTTGAAAACCACTTGTTTTTTCTGGGCTAGTTGCTGAGCCAATGGCTCGGCGTCAGCGTATCGGCCCGCCAGCGTAAGAGCTTCCGTGTGCCGCGTCAGGTAAACCGGATTGTTTGGATATTCTTTTAATAAAGGCGTCGAGTAAGTCAGAGCTTTTGCTGGATTACTTTCATGTTTGATGAGGACATAGACCAGATAATACGCGGCTTCCGTTTTGGTGAAAATGCCTTTCTGGTAACCTGTTTCCATCTGTTTCAATCCCAGCGTTTTATTGCCATTTTGAAAAAAGACCATGATGGGTTTTACGATGGGGTGATCCTGCGGATACTGTTCGCGGTAATAATTGTAGAGGCCCGTTGAAAAGAAAAACTCCGGGTTTTGTTCCGTCAGTTTGAACCCTTTCTTCATATAGTTATAGGTACGCTTGGCTTCCGAAGCGGCTTTCATAAACTCGCCACGGTCCGATTCCAGCATCGCCAGATAACTATGGGAGGCCAACAGAAAAAACGTAGCTTCCGTATCGTGTTTATCAATGGACTTCATCTGTTCCGCCTGTTCCAGCGACTGATTCAGATACGACTGATACCGACTGGCCGCCGAAGCGTTCTCAGACACGGGCAGGTACTGCCAGTAGGTCTGAATTGCCAGTAGTAAAGGGTTGACCGGGTGATTCGGATATTTGGCTTTGATCTTTTGCTGGAAAGGTTCGGCTTCTTTGAATTCGAAATTGTAAATGTTTTTGAGGGCTTCAATGACTTGCTGCTGGGTTTCGCGATCGTTGAGAATCTGAGACTTAGCGGAAGGGCTTTGGAAAAGAAAGAACGGAAGCAGCAGAAGAAGGCGTAAATAGGTATGATTTTTCATGACTGGGGTTTACCAATGGGTATGCAAAAAGTGGGGTACTTGCTGGAAAATTTAAAAACATTGAGCCGTTAAAGATAGGGTGCATTTAACCCAGAACCGTAGATTTGTCGGAAGGAAACGGATGCGGCGGGCTAACCGTTCGCCGGAATACGTCCGGTTGAGGACTATGATTCATTATCAGACTTTTACTCTGGATAACGGCTTGCAGGTGTATGTGCTCGAAGATCACACCACGCCCATGGCAGCCGTCAATATTTTGTACAATGTGGGTTCGCGGGACGAAAACCCCGAAAAAACGGGCTTTGCCCACCTCTTCGAGCACCTGATGTTTGGCGGCTCGAAACACATTCCCGATTACGATACACCCCTGCAACGGGTAGGTGGGGAGAATAACGCATTTACGTCGCCCGATATTACCAACTATTACATCACCTTACCAGCAACGAATCTGGAAACGGCCTTCTGGCTGGAGTCGGATCGGATGATGTCGCTATCCTTCGATCCGCAGGTGCTGGAAGTACAGCGGAATGTGGTCATTGAAGAATTTAAACAACGCTACCTCAACCAGCCCTACGGCGATGTGTGGCTGAAGCTTCGGCCCCTGGCGTACACGGAACACCCGTATAGCTGGGCGACCATTGGCAAGGAAATCAGCCATATCGAAGAAGCAACGCTGGAAGATGTGCGGAATTTCTTCTTCCGGTATTACGTGCCGAGCAACGCCTTGCTGGTGGTAGCCGGCAATGTAACCGTAGAGCAGGTAAAAGCCCTGAGCAAAAAATGGTTTGAACCCATTGCCGCCGGTCAGCCGTATCAGCGGGCTTTGCCTGAGGAACCCTTACAAACCGAGGCCCGTTTTCAGGAAGTTGAAGCCAAAGTACCCCTGGACGCTCTGTATAAAGTTTATCATATGCCGGGTCGGTACGAGGCCGGGTATTATCCGGCCGATTTACTGGCGGATATTCTGGGCCGGGGAAAATCGTCACGTCTGTATCGCAAGCTGGTGAAAGAACAGGCTCTGTTTAATTCCATCAATGCGTATCCTACGGGTAGTCTGGAGCCCGGATTGTTTGTCATTCAGGGGAATCTGAACCAGGGCGTATCAATTGAAGCAGGCGAAAAGGCCATTCAGGAAATCATTGATGAACTGCTGGTTAAAGGACCCATGGAATCGGAAGTACTGAAAGTGAAAAATCAGGCTGAGGCCACCCTGGCCTTCTCCGAAATTGAGTTACTGAATCGGGCGATGAATCTGGCTTTTGCGGCTAACGCCGGAAACGTCGAATGGGCCAATATGGAAGCAGAACGCATTCAGGCCGTATCGGGCGAACTGATTCAGGCGGCAGCCCGTAATATTCTTCGTCCCGAAAACTGTTCAACCTTGTATTACCGGGCTTCGGCTTAATGTTCAGCGTTTCGGGAAAGATTTGGCCCGTAACGACCAATCCTTACTATCCATGTTACAGTCGATTATTCAACAGGAATTATCAGAAGCTCAGCAGGTACTGAATCGCTTTTTGAACGATCCTAAACATATTCAGCACGTTGAAGACGCGGCCCGCTTACTGGCTTCGGCGATTCAGAACGGCAACAAAATCATTTCCTGCGGAAACGGCGGTTCGCATTGTGATGCCATGCACTTTGCCGAAGAACTCACGGGTCGCTACCGAAACGATCGCCGATCGCTGCCAGCCATTGCGATTTCTGACGTCAGTCACTTATCCTGCGTATCCAATGATTACGGCTACGATCACGTATTCAGTCGTTTTGTGGAAGGCATGGGCTTCGCCGGGGATGTACTGGTTGGAATTAGTACGTCCGGAAATTCGGCTAATATCATCAAAGCGGTAGAAGCCGCCCGTTCCAAGGGCATGAAGGTATTGATTCTGACCGGAAAAGATGGAGGCAAACTGGCCGGACAGGCCGACGTGGAAATCTGCGTACCGCATTTTGGCTACGCGGATCGTATTCAGGAGATTCACATTAAAGTGATTCACATTTTAATTTTATTGATTGAGAAGTTAGTGGTCGAACAAAACGACTAACGTCCCTTCTTTGCGTCTGTTAAAACACAGTATTTCACCTGTAATGGTGAGTACTGTGTTTTATTTGTGAATGGGCTTTGGATGGGGACGGATATCCCCTGTGGACAAGGTCAGACCTAACTCTCTAAACTGAACACTGAAACATGCAAGAAGAAAAGAAACTCCGTTCACAGGACTGGTTTGGCAAGACGGGCAAAGACGGTTTCATTTACCGGGCCTGGATGAAAAACCAGGGCTTTCCGCACCATGAATTCATGGGCAAGCCCGTCATCGGAATCTGTAATACCTGGTCGGAGTTAACGCCCTGTAATGCTCACTTCCGCGAACTCGCCGAATGTATCAAGCGGGGCGTATGGGAGGCCGGGGGCTTTCCCGTTGAGTTTCCCGTCATGTCTTTGGGAGAAACCCTGATGAAGCCTACCGCCATGTTGTACCGAAACCTGGCCAGTATGGACGTGGAGGAATCCATTCGCGGAAATCCCATCGATGGCGTCGTGCTGATGTGCGGTTGTGACAAAACCACGCCCTCCCTGGTGATGGGAGCAGCGAGCGTGGACTTGCCCAGTATCGTCATTTCGGGCGGACCCATGCTGGCGGGGCACTTCAAAGGCCGTAAGATCGGTACGTCGGACGTCTGGCGTTTTGCCGAAGCCTACAAAGTAGGGGAGATGTCGCAGGAAGAATTTATTGCCGCTGAAGGCTGTATGGCCCGTAGTGCCGGTCACTGTGCGGTAATGGGCACGGCCTCCACGATGGCATCCATGGTCGAATCGCTGGGCTTGACCCTGCCCGATAATGCTTCGATTCCGGCGGCGGATTCCCGCCGAAAAACCATGGCTCACATGACGGGTCGCCGGATCGTGGAAATGGTCCGTGAAGACCTGACCATGTCGAAAGTACTAACCCGGAAGGCCTTTGAAAACGCAATCATGGTCAACGCCGCTATCGGGGGCTCTACCAACTTTGTCATTCACTTAATGGCGATTGCGGGTCGGATTGGCGTGGAGCTAGACTTACAGGATTTCGATCGCTTATCCGAAAACATTCCTTTCATTGCTAATATTCAGCCTTCAGGCGAGCACTTTTTTGAAGATCTGTACTACGCGGGCGGTTTGCCTGCAGTGATGAAAGAGCTTTCCAATTCGCTAAATCTGGATGCTCTGACCGTAACCGGGCAAATGATGGGAGAAAACATTGTTTTATCTAATGCCCATAACCGGGAAATCATTGCTTCCGTCGATAATCCCTTCAAACCCAACACCGGACTGGCCGTACTGAAAGGTAATCTGGCCGTGAATGGTGCTGTACTCAAGCCCTCGGCAGCCAGTCCGCACCTGATGACCCACACGGGCCGGGCCGTTGTATTTGAGGATATTGACGATTACAAAGCCCGTATTGACGATCCGGAACTGGACATTGACGAAACCTGTGTCATGGTGTTGAAATACGTCGGACCGAAGGGATACCCCGGTATGCCGGAAGTAGGAAATATGGTTTTGCCGAAGAAGCTCCTTGAAAAGGGAATTCACGATATGGTTCGTATTTCCGACGGTCGGATGAGTGGTACCGGTTTCGGTACGGTCGTCCTGCACGTCTCACCCGAAGCGGCCATTGGCGGTACACTGGCTCTGGTACAAAACGGCGATCTGATTACGCTGGACGTACCCAACCGAAGCCTGCACCTGCACGTATCCGATGAGGAGCTGGCCGAACGCAAAAAGCTCTGGCAGCCGCTTGAACTGGGTTACGAACGCGGGTATACCAACTTGTACCTGAATCACGTCCAGCAATCGCACCAGGGAGCTGATATGGATTTTCTGGTTGGAAAATCCGGAACCTGGAAATTGCGGGAATCGCATTAGAAACAAAACACCCGGCTTGCATCCAAGTCGGGTGTTTTGTTTTCGTACGGATTTAGAGGTTTACTTACAGGCTGTATACGCTTCGGCAACCTCCTGAAGATTGATCGGCGTCTGACTGTTGGCGTACTTGGTACCGATAGCCGGACAGTCCCTCAAATACTCCAGCATATTTTTCCGGGCATTGAGTAACGTTGAACGTACGCCTTTTTCATCCCCTTTTTTCATCATCAGGTATTCCGTATTTCCCGGAACGAGCGATTGATACACCACCAGTTTCGGCGATTGATACGTATTTTGTAAAAGGTAGTAGGTCGCTCCACCCGTAATCGCTGAACCAAACTTCCGAATCAGGTATTCTTTACCATTTTCGTCCTGAAACGATTTAATGGTAGAGCCCCATACCCAGGTTTCAGAGCCATTACCTGTACTGGGCAGACATACTGACAAATCAGTCGTGGAGGGCAGTTCGACCATGCCGTTTTTTTCCTTGGACTGATAGTAGGGTTCACTCCGGAATACCTTGACAAGGCCTTCGTAAGTACCCGCGTTGCGACCGGATTCGATGACAATTTTAGCCTTTGGGATCAGATAGTACTTATAGCGGTCCATCACTTCCGGGGTAGAAAGCACCGCTAGCTGGCTCGCTGTTTCTTCCTGGAGTTCGGGTGTGAAGGCCCGAATCATGGATTCCAGCTCTTCACTATTCTTATAGGAAATCAAACCCATCATTTGCCGAATCGACTTGTCAATGGGTTTATATTGTTCAACGTAAACCATAGCTTCCTTGTAGTTTCCCTGCAACAGGTTCGTAACGGCCAGGTTTTGCAAAGCCGCTCTTTTTACTTCGGAAGCATTCCCTTCTCCCTGGTAATTAGCCAGCGTCTGCCATTGGGAAAGGTAAGGTTTAGCCTGCTCCAGATACGCTTCAATACCGTTCTTTTTAAGCGTACTTTGCAGGCTATTAATCTGTTCTTTTAATTCTTTCAACTCAGGGAATTTCTTAACTCCATCCAGGTACGCTAAACTCGTACTAAACTTTCCCTGATAACCGTAAATCTTATTCTGTAAAGGCACGAGACTTTCCGTAATTGCCTTCTGGGCAAAAAGGGCTAAACTTGCTCGTTTATTGTTTTTGAAGTCGATGGAAGAAGCGGGTACGGCAACTTGCGAAGATTCGTACGGATTGATAAATACTTTACGTCCGTAGCGATCATAAACGGTGGTATGCACGGCTACCTGAGCAAGGGATTGCTGAGCATTGTAAGGATTAGGTCCAATGAACTTAAAAGCCTGAATGAGAGCAATTACGTGCAGATCACCCTGATCGTCTACCTGGATTAATTTGCCAAAATTAATAGCCAGGGTATCCCCGTAAAAGCCGCTTTTAAATCATCCGCGTGTTCTTTGCTAATAAATGCGTTATTGATTTGACTGGTAACAATTCCGCGAACATCGTACGTACGGTCTTGCTGAAGGGCTGGTAAGGTAGCGGGAACTTCTCGTGAAAAACCGATGGATTCGTAATTTACTTCCTGAGCTTTGGCGAGTGAAGCAGTGAGCAGAAGAATACTGCCAAGGGTGCAAAAGGATTTTACACGCCGAAATTTGATGGACATAAAGAAGATGATAGATGGGGTATGAAACTAAATTTCAGCTCAAATATAGATAACAAAATAAAAAAGGGATAAGAGAAAATTACTTTCTCCTATCCCTTTGTAAATCAAAATTCCTAAACGTTAATAAAGCCGCTAATTCGTATCCCTTTCTTCCTTAGCGGGTAGATGAATTGTTTTCGTCGGCTCGAAAAGTGTATCTCCACGAATGGTATCCGAAGCTACCGTACCGGGAAACATTGTTCGTTTTTTATCTTTTATAAAAATAAGACTACCGCCAATTGCAACGACCATCAGCACCACTACAATAAGCACCGCCCAGCGGATGAGTGAACTGATTCGCCACCATTGTTTCATTTTACTCCATGAATTATTTGTATCGTTCGTTGATTCCATAGCTGTTCCAAATGATTCTACTGCCTGATAAGTACAAAAGAATTATCCCTTCTGCTCTGGAGCAGTAACGTGTGGTGTACATGCCCAATCTGCGGACGTTATACCCCTGATTGGTAGGCTTTTCTGAGACATGACTTGAAAATACAAGCGAAGTGGTACAGGCTTTTCATACCTTAACGCACTCCCCCGCTTATTGTCCTGATAGTGGGTATCGTTCCTCTTACTTGTGTAAATACCCACATGAACAAAACCTTAAAGCCCTCATCACTTGCTGTCAAAATACTCGTCGGTGTATTTGCCCTTTGCCTGCTGGTTGTACTGAGTATATGGGTTGTGGGGACTTTCTTCCTCAAGCCTTTTGCGGGTCAAAAGATTCAGCGTGCCGTTTACGAGAAGTCAGATCAGCTGTATCAGATCCAGCTCAATGAGCTTACCTATAACCCTTTTACGGGCAAAGCCCGCATTACGGATGTCAAGCTACAGGCTGACACCGCACGACGCCGACAGTTAGGAAAGGAAGCTCCTGATTTAATTTTTGAAGGAAATATGCCCGAAATCAGCGTGCAGGGTTTTCAGCTGTTTTCCTGGTTATGGGGAAAGAAACTGTCCGTGGAAGCAATTGTGCTCAATCAATTCGATCTACGGTTAACCCAGTTTCCGAACACAAAACCTGCTGAGCCTGAAATACAGAAAACGCCCTATGAAATGCTGAACAAGCAATTCAAGCACGTGAAGATTGATCGAATTCAGGGCGATGACTGGACGGTTAAACAGGTAGACCGTCGAACGAAAAAGGTCCGTACGCTAAGTATCCAGAAACTTTCCTGGAAAGTGGACGACCTATTGATCGACGAGAAGGGCCATCTGGATACGACCCGCCTCTGGTATGCTAAAGCAATCGAGGTAAACCTGGATTCACTGGTCCTGCCCAATCAGGACTTGAGTGCATCCGTACAGGTGAAGAAAATTCAGTTGTCAACGGCCAACAAACGTCTAAAGATCGAGGGATTGGGCAGCATTCCTTCGTATCCACGCATGGAATACGTACGACGCACGGGTAATACCAGTTACACAAAGGCTGTCGTGAACCATATTGAACTCGCCGGACTGGACTTATCAAAATACTGGCTTCAGAAAAAAGTAAAAGTGGAAGTAGTGACGGTGGAAGGAGGTCTGGTAAATGCTTTCGAAGTCCGGAGCCGATCGTCCAAGATGGATGGACCTCGCAAACCCTTCCCGCATCAATTATATCAGCAATTGCCTTTCCAGTTAGACATTGACTCGGTGAAAGTACGACAGGTGGACATTGTTTACGACGAGCTAAATCCCAAAACGAACCAGACTGGAAACGTTAATTTCCGACGGATAAAAGGCGTAATCGTTTCGCTGAGTAATGATTCACTCCGGAAGACCAATGTGTGTAAGGCTGATTTTCAGGCTTCGTTTATGGGGGCGAGTTCCTTACAAACGCATTTTACATTCGACATGCGGTCACCCCGGGGGCAGTACACCTGTGCGGCTGAACTGGCCACCCTGGATTTGCGGGTCTTAAAACCCACCTTCAAACCATTGGCCCTCATGGACATAGAAACGGGGATAGTGGATCGGTTTCAGTTCCGTTTTTCCGGCGATCAGGTAAAGACTTCAGGCAGCGGAACGCTTCTGTATCACGACTTGAAAATAAAGATTCTGAAGCCCGACGAGAAGAAAGGGTTTAAAATCCGGGACCTGTTTACATTTGCTGCCAACAAGGTTTTGATGTACGAAAGCAACCCCATGCCTAAAAAAGAAGTACGGCAGGGAAAAATTTCCTATGAACGCATTCCGGGAGAGAGTTTCTTTGGAATTCTCTGGCGGAGTGTTCGTTCATGCCTTTCTGATTCAGCCTTGAAAACCTAGAAAATGCAGGAATTTTTTCAAAAGTTTTTATATATACAAAAGGGGGCTGCAGGTCTATTAAAAAGTTTATTTCAAAATAGTTAAGTCTATTCAAACCAGATACATCTATAATACGTTTATATGTATGTAATAATTATTGAATACCTGCACCTGTAAACATTTTTCCACCGTTTGGACTTTATCATCTTACGATTCGCTGAGAAAGGCAACTCTTAAAAAGCCCTTAATTTTAGCAATTACTCTATAGAGCGATTAGAGAATATGGCAATTGCCAGTATCTTTGTTTTCCACGCTCATAAAAAATTGTTGAACAATTTTCAAGCCACTTTCATTTTTTAAGTATCTGAAATGACCTTAAGCGTATTGTTTGCTGGCCTGTTGGCCTATCTTTTAGGTTCAGTCCCTACGTCCGTTTGGTACGGACAGGCTTTCTTTGGAATCGATGTTCGTGAGCACGGAAGCGGCAATGCCGGAGCAACCAATACGTTCCGCACTTTAGGCAAAAAAGCAGGTACGATCGTACTTCTGATCGACGTATTGAAGGGATGGTTAGCGGCGAACCTGGCTCTCATTCTGTTCTACCTGAATGAAATTACGCTGGATGAACGGGTACCCATGAAGCTTGCCTTTGGGATTATCGCGGTCATTGGCCACTTGTTCCCCGTTTTTGCGAGTTTCAAAGGTGGCAAAGGCGTTGCTACCTTGCTGGGTATGGTACTTAGCATTCACCCGGAAGCGGCTGGCGTTTGTATTCTGGTTTTCCTACTGATGATGCTTTCGTCGCGGTACATTTCGCTGAGTTCCATTGTTGCTACGCTGGCGTTCCCCCTGATGATGGTGTTTAACCTGTTTGGTCCGGAACACAATCTGCTGGTGATTTTTGGATTTATTCTGTTTGGATTAATTGTGTATACGCACCATAAAAATATTGGTCGATTACTGCGGGGCGAGGAAGCTCGTATCCCCATCGGTCGTCGTCGGAGTCGTTGATACTTGGGTTTTACCCGTACTTTTTTCTTAACCCGGAGCCTCAGGTTCCGGGTTTTTCTTTTGCCTTTGGTTCGCTGCCACGTACGAGCTTTGTTTACTTTTGCAAAATCAGTCAGGACGATCCAGCCGGGTTTGGTGTTCGAACCGGACTAGCGGAAAGAGAACAAGTCCTTTCATTCAACATGCTACACTATGCAAGATTACTTAGAGGCTAATAAGGGCCGCTTTCTC
>JAAIGE0100840211.1_pt1 | contig 14623 bp, 8 predicted proteins | sample 6487951 | NCBI WGS metagenome assembly JAAIGE01 (sample SAMN13974128, study PRJNA590717) | phyllosphere metagenome | biome: tomato field; feature: multiple bacterial spot infested tomato fields; material: tomato leaves; isolation source: leaves from tomato fields | host: Solanum lycopersicum ... | reverse complement strand
CGCCCAGGCTTTCGGCCAAGGCTACGGCTATAGGCGTGATCAAGACCGCGACGGTGGCGTTGGACAGAAGTTCGGTGGCGAACAGCGTCACGCCGTAAAGCACGATCAGGGCGCCCAGCGGCCCCAAGGGGCGAATCACGCCGATCAGACGATCTGCGCCGGCGGACGCGAGCCCCGTCACTTCGATCGTGTCTCTCATATGTCCAATTTAGGATAGCGCAGGGAAGAGACAAGAAAAATAGCATCCTGCACGCTTGGCAAGGGCGATTTCATTCGCTAATGGCCGCCGCTCGACCGGGAACGCGGCGCTGTGTTGCGCCATAAGCGGACCTTCTGCGGAGAGGTGGCAGAGTGGTCGAATGCGCCGCACTCGAAATGCGGTTTGCGGGTAACCGTAACGTGGGTTCGAATCCCACCCTCTCCGCCACTTGCCGAAATTGAGCTCGTTTATCATGTCAGGCGGAACGTACCAGACACGCCTTCAGCCTCGGCCGAGGGTGCGATCCAGAGCTGGAAAGCGCCGGGTTCGGCGATCGGGCGGAAGTCGTTGCCGAGGAAGCTCAGGTCTTCGCGCTTCAGGATGAACGAGACCTGTTTCGTTTCGCCGGGCTTCAAGGCAATGCGCTGGAACGCCTTCAACTCGCGGACCGGGCGGGTGAGGCTGGCGGCGATGTCGCGGACATAGAGTTGTACGACTTCCACGGCTTCATAGCGGCCGGTGTTGCGGATCGTGGCGGTGGCCTTGAGTTCGCCGTCACCGGTCAGTTTTCCGCTGCCAAGGTCAAGGCCGCCATAGCTGATCTTTCCGTAGGTGAGGCCATGGCCGAAGGGGTAGAGCGCGGCGTTGGGCGCTTCCCTGTAGTGCGCTTTATATTCCTTGAGCGGGCCGGGCGGATTGGGTCGGCCGGTATTTTTGTGCGCATAATAATAGGGCGCCTGTCCGCTTTCATGTGGGAAGCTGACGGGCAGGCGTGCGGATGGGTTGGTGAGGCCGAACAGGATGTCGGCGGTCGCAGGGCCGGACATGGAGCCGAGGAACCAGGTGGCGAGGATGGCGGGCGCTTGTTTGATCGCGCCATGCAGGGCGAGGGCGCGGCCATGGCGGAGCAGTACGACGATGGGCTTTCCGGTTTTGGCGACGGCTTCAGCGAGCGCCATCTGCGCGGGCGGTATGGTGATGTCGGTGCGCGATTGCGCTTCGCCCGACATCTTCTGGCTCTCGCCCACCGCGAGGATGACGATGTCGGCGGCGCGGGCGGCGGCGACTGCGGCGTCGATCCCGCCTGCGATCGGTGTTTCGATGCCCGTTCCGTCGACTGCGGTGACAAGTGAAGGGTCACTCACGGCGGCGCGGACACCAGTCAGCAGATCGACCGCGTCCGCATCCGTGCCATAGACGTTCCAGGGACCGATCAACTCGCGTTGTCCCTGCACGAAAGGCCCGATGAGCGCGATGCGCTTGCCCGAACGCGGCAGCGGCAGAAGGTCGCCTTTATTCTTGAGCAGCACGATCGACCGGCGCGCGGCGTCGCGGGCGAGCGCGAGATGATCGGGCGTGCGGACACGCTCCTTTTCACGGGCCGGATCGATACGGCGGAAGGGATCGTCGAACAGGCCGAGCCGCGCCTTGAGCGAAAGGACGCGGCGGACGGCTTCGTCGAGGCGCGCCATCGGCACTTCGCCGTCCTTCACCAATCCGGGAAGGTGGCGCAAATAGAAGCCCGATTGCATCGACATATCGACGCCCGCGAGGAAGGCGAGCCTGGTGGCTTCACGCTCATCGGCGGCAAAGCCATGGTCGATGAGCTCGAAGTCAGCGGTATAGTCGGACACGACGAGGCCGTTGAATTTCCATTCGCGACGCAGAACGTCGGTCAGCAACCAGGGATTGGCGGTGGCGGGAATGCCCGATAATTCGTTGAAGGAGGCCATGACGGACGCCGCGCCCGCGTCGAGCGCCGCCTCGAACGGCGGGAAATAGATTTCGCGCAATGTGCGTTCGGACACATCGACGCTGTTGTAATCGAGGCCGCCTTCGCCAGCGCCATAGGCAGCGAAATGCTTGGCGCAGGCGGCCACGGCGTCCGACGCATCAAGGCCGCTGCGCCCCTGAAATCCACGCACGCGGGCGTCGGCCATCAGACGGCCGAGCAGCACGTCTTCGCCCGCGCCCTCTATGCCGCGGCCCCAGCGCGCATCGCGGGCGATGTCGACCATGGGCGCGAAGGTCCAGTCGATGCCTGCCGAGCTCGCCTCGACGGCGGCGACGCGGGCGGTGCGTTCGGCAAGATCGGGATCGAAGCTGCCCGCTTCAGCGAGCGGCATGGGGAAGATGGTGCGGAAGCCGTGAATGATGTCGGCGGCGAAGAGCAGCGGGATCTTGAGGCGTGACTGGCGGACGGCGATCGTCTGCATTTGACGCGCCATTTCCGCGCCATTGCCGTTGAAGACGCCGCCCAGACGGCCTCGCCGAACTTCGGCGAGTTGGTCGCGGAAGCTCGACTTCGCGCCCGATGAGGGGTTGAGCGCATTGGCCGCGCCGCCCGCCCAGGCAGCGGCCATGATGGTCACCTGTCCTGCCTTTTCCTCCACGCTCATACGGGCGATCAGGTCTTCAATCCGGGCATTATGGGAATTGGGCACTGCCGGGCCTTGCGCGAGCAGGGCGCGGGCGGGGGCGCTGACCCAGGCGGCAACGGCGCTGGCACCGATCATCATCGCGCGTCTTGATAAGGGGCTTGGCTGGGGCATCATTCTCTCCCGTTCCGTTTGCGCGACGAACGTGCGGCGAGCCGGAAGGATCAATTTCGACCCGATTAGAAGTGTCGCGCGGCAGTTTCGCAGCAGTGGCGACAATTGGGCGGCTGGTGCAATTTTGTAACGGCTGGCTAACAAAGGGAAAGATGAACGGAACTTCATGACGTCCCCGTCATTGTCCGTGCCAGCACGACAGAGTGCTTCAGGTCAAAAATCCCCGCGCGAACGGGGAAAAAGGGAATAGGGGAAAGATGCCATGCGCAGCACATCCGCCATCAAACTGATACTCGCAAGCGCGACCGCGCTGACCGGGAGCGTCGTGCTTGTCGCGCCGGTTGCGGCACAAACGACCGTCGCTTCCATCCGTGGGCGCGTCACCGACGCCAGCGGCGCGGCTGTACCGGGCGCGACCGTCACTCTGTCGAGCGCGGGCACCGGGCGCGCGCAGACCGCGACGACGAACGCCAATGGCAGCTACATCCTGAACGGGGTCCGCGCGGGCAATTACCGCATCACGGTGACCGGCCCGAACGATGGCCGGTTCGAGCAGGATATCGCGGTTGGCGTCGGCCAGTCCGCCTCAGTCGACGCGCGCCTTGCCGCGCCAGCGCCAGCGGGTGAGACGGCCACGGGAATGCCGCCCCCGCAGGATGATGGTGCGCAGAGCCAGATCGTCGTCACGGGCAGCCGCCTGCGCGAAACGCGCACCAGCGAAATTGCGACCAATATCAGCCAGGAACAGATTCGCGTCCTGCCGCAGACGGACCGCAACTTCCTGAGCTTTGCCGCACTGGCGCCGGGCGTCCGATATAATGACTCGGAAACGGACAAGAGCTTCTCATCCGGCGCTTCGCCCGCGTCTCAGGTCAACGTCTTCATCGACGGCGTGAGCCTGAAGAACAAGCTGCGCGAAGGCGGCATCGCGGGGCAGCAGAATAGTCGCGGCAACGCGTTCGGCCAGCTTGCCGTGCAGGAATTTCGCGTCATCACGCAGAACTACAAGGCGGAATATGAGCAGGCGGGCGCAGCCGTCATCACCGCCGTCACCAAGTCTGGCACCAATGAGTTCCACGGCGAAATCTTCGGCCAATATACCGACCGGTCGCTGACGGAGAAAAGCTTCATCGACAAGCGTGACGGCGAACCCAAGCCCGCCTTCAAGCGCAAGCAATATGGCGCGTCGCTGGGCGGGCCGATCATCCGCGACAAGCTGTTCTTCTTCGCGGCGTACGAAGGCAACGATCAGGATCGTGCCTTCAACGTGCGGTCTAACGGGCCGGCAGCGGCCATCGCCGAGTTCGAGCAGTTTTCCGGCCGGCGCCTGTCCGAATTTGAAGGGTCGTTCGTCAGCCCGTTCCGTAGCGACTTCTATTTCGGGAAGCTGACTTTCACCCCGGACGAGCGGCAGACGTTCGATCTGTCGTTCAGCCGTCGTCAGGAAACCGACATTCAGGGCTTCGGCGACAACACCGCCTATGAATATGCGGAAAACAAGAAGAACAAGGTCGACACCTATCAGTTCAAGTGGACCTATGACGACGACAGCGTCGTCAACGAATTCAGCGCAAATTATCTGAACTATACGTTCAATCCGACAGCGCTGAACCCCGACCTGCCCGGTTTCGACTATCAGGGCGTGATCCTGTTCGGCGGCAAGGATTCGACGCGGCGCGAGGTGCAGGAAAACTACAATTTCCGCAACGACCTGACATACACCGGTATTCAGGGTCATGCGATCAAGTTCGGTGCTCGGATCGAGTTCACCGACATCAGCTTCAACAATCAGGCCTATATCCAGCCGCGTTACTCGTTCCGGCGGGAGGCGAACAACAATCTGACCTTCGCTTTCCCGGCGGAGGCGCGACTGGGGCTTGGATCGGGGCTGCTGCGCGGGTCGAACACGCAGTTCGGCATCTATGTGCAGGATGACTGGGACGTCACCGACAAGTTGCAGCTAAACCTCGGCATCCGCTGGGATTATGAGAGCAACGGGTTCAACAACAAATATCGCACCCCCGCCAATGCCGCAGCGGCTTTGCGGGCGCTGCCGACGACATCCTACTTCGATCCGGAAAACTACATCACCGACGGAAACAACCGCAGCCCGTTCAAGGGGGCGTTTGCGCCGCGTTTGGGTTTCAATTGGGATATCAAGGGTGATCGCAGCACGGTGATCTTCGGCGGCGCGGGCCGCTATTATGATCGCAACAATTTCAACAACACGGTGGATGAGCGGTCGCGTACGATCAATCCGATCGGGCTGTTCCGCTTTTCCGCCGACGGAAGCCTGCGCGACGGGCAACCAACGACCGCCTGGAACCCGTCTTATCTGACGCGCGCTGGGTTGCTGGCGCTCGTCAACGCCAATCCCGAAGTGGGCCTGCCTGAACTCTTCGCGGTCAAGAACAATGCCAAGCCCCCGGTCAACGACCAGTTCTCGCTGGGCGTGCGCCAGCGCGTCGGCATTTTCGAGGCGTCGGTGACGGCATCCTACCAGCGCGGCAGGAATGGATACACCAACCTGTTTGCGACCCGAAACAACGCAGGCTTTGGCAGTTGCTGCGATGCGACGCTGCTGAACGCTGTGCGTGCCAATGGCTATTCCAACGTGCTCATCGGCTATGATGGGCTGGATACGCGATACAAGGCGCTCTATTTCACGCTCGACAAGAATTACACCAAGGCGTCGGGCTGGGGTCTCAACATCGCCTACACGCTGGGCAAGTCCGAGCAGAATGGCGGCGACCTGTTCAGCCTGGATGCGCCGACGCCCGATGCCTATGGCTGGCGCGCGACCGAGGGTGACGAGCGGCATCGCGTCGTCCTGTCGGGCATCGTCGATCTGCCATGGGGGCTGCAATTCTCGACGCTTACGACGCTGGGATCGGGGCAAGCCTATCATGTGACGGACGGCACCAATGGTGCGTCGTCGGGCCTCAACGAATTCACGGCCCGTTACCCGAAGAAGAACTGCATCAAGGGTGTCTTCGCCTTCTGCGAAGTCAATCTGACGCTGGCCAAGACCTTCCCGCTGTTCGGCAGCAAGGATGAGGTCAATATCGCGGTCGATGTGCTGAACGCGTTCAACAACAAGAATTTCAGCGGCTTCGACGAGTTCTTCAATAACACCGTCCTGCCTAATGGACAAATCACCGATCCACTGGACCCGGCAAATGGGGCATTCGCCAATAATCTCTTGACGCTGCCGCGGCGCATCCAGTTCCGTGTCGGGTACCGGTTCTAACAAGGCTCAATAAAGGGGAGAGAGTGTTTGTCGGTAAAGAGGAGTTAAGGATTGATCGACAGGCGGAAGTTCGTGGGCGCGGCGGGTGTCGGGATCGCCGGGCTGATTTCCGGCTGTTCCGTCCGCAATCCGTTCAAGGCTGACCCGCCCCCCGCGCCGCAAGGACCGATCGCGATAGACGGGTGGACGGTACTCAACAAACGACCCGCGCTGGATGTCGAGGTCAGCCCGCTGATTGATGACATTCAGAAGCTCGCCTTCCGCTATTTCTGGGAAGTGACGGATGACAAGACGGGGATGGCGCCCGACCGCTGGCCCACACCCTCCTTCGTATCGGTGGCGGCGGTCGGCTTCGCGCTGACCGCCTATCCGATCGGCGAGAGTCATGGCTGGATCACGCGGGCGCAGGCGCGGCAGCGGACACTGACGACGCTCCAGTTCCTGGCCGATGCGCCGATGGGGGAGGGGCGAACGGGCGTTAGCGGCTATCGCGGATTCTTCTATCACTTCCTGGGGTCGACCAAGGGCTATCGCTTTTCGCTGTCGGAGCTGTCGACGATCGATACCGCGCTGCTGATGGCGGGCGTGCTGTTCGCGCAAAGCTGGTTCGACGATCCGATGCACCCGGAAGAAGGGCGCATCCGTGACCTGGCAGAGCGGCTGTATCGCGCCATCGAGTGGAGCTGGATCACGCCGCGTTCGCCGCTGGTATCGATGGGCTGGAACCCGGAAAGCGGCTTCATCCGGTCGGACTGGGAAATCTATAATGAGGGCATGATCCTCTATGTTCTGGGGATGGGATCGCCGACCTTCCCATTGCGCGACGACACTTGGAACAACTGGAGCAGCCGGTTCGAGAGCAGCTGGGCCAATCGCTGGGGCGAGGAGCATCTGAATTTCGCGCCGATGTTCGGGCATCAATATAGCCATGTCTGGCTCGATTTCCGGGGGATCAAGGACCAGTTCATCGCGGGCAAGGGTATCGACTATTTCGAGAACAGCCGCCGCGCCGCCTACAGCCAGCGCAACTATGCGATCGAAAATCCGGGCGGCTGGGCGGGATATAGCAACGATTGCTGGGGGCTGACCGCGTGCGACGGGCCTGGCGACTTCAAGATGATGCTGGGCGGGCAGGAGCGGTCCTTCTTCAGCTATTCCGCGCGTGGGCCGAACGAGCGCGACGACGGGACGCTGGCACCGACGGCGCTACTCGGGTCGCTGCCCTTCGCGCCCGACATCATCGAGCCGACGGTGCAGGCGATGTATTTTCGCTATGGCGACCGGCTCTATGACAAATATGGCTTCCTCGACAGCTTCAACCCGACGATCACGCGGCGCCCGCCCCAGCCCTTCCGCCATGGCGAGTTGAGGCCGGGGATCGGCTGGGTGGACAAGGATTATCTGGGGATCGATCAGGGGCCGATCGTCGCGATGATTGAAAATCATCGGTCGGGGCTTGTGTGGAACACGATGAAGCGAAACCCGCATATCCGGCGCGGTTTGAAGCGGGCGGGCTTTACCGGCGGGTGGCTAGATACCGAAGCCTAGTTAGCCGAGCATCCGGGCGGTGAGGGCGGCGCAGTCTGCGTCTGTCGCGCGTGGCCCCTGCTTGCCGGAGATGGCGCGGCCTAGGGCTTTCAGGATATTGCCGACCGACTTGCTTTCTTGCGGCAGGATCAGCTTGGGATCGCGGATAGTGCCATCGACCCGAACCGAGCCGGGCAGCTTGATCGCGGCCTTGCCCTTGGGCTGGCCAGTGAGCGCGAGGGCGAGCGTTTCGGCAGGGAAGCGCACGGTGCCGCTGCCCCGGCTCTGGCTGATGCTGGTGTCGATCAGCAGCGGGTCGATCGTGCCGAGGCCGCGCTTGACCGACAGGCCGAGCGCGGCGCAGCGCAGCGTTTCGCGATCCTCGTCATCGGCGAGCAGTCCTCGCGCGACATCGAAACCCATCAGCGCGGCGATCTTGGTCGGGAGCGCGCCTTGGCGGGCGAGCAGACCGATGCGGCCATCGGATACGCCGACGGCTTCGCGCAACGTGTCGCCGACGCCGGTCAACTGGACACGGCCATCGATGCGACCGTCCACTTGTTTGCCGCTGCCGGAGAAGGCGGAAATGCGGCTGTCGGTCAGGGCAAGCGTCATGCGGACGGTGGGCTTGGGCTGACCGGCGCGCTGATCGACCACGACCTTGCCCGTGATGGCTCCGGCGCGCAGGCCGACGCGCAACGGCGCGACGGTGAGGATTCGGTTGTCGAGATTGAGCACGGCATCGATCGAGCGGACGGCGGACGGCCCCTTGGCAGAGACGATGCTGTCGATGCGGACGGCGATGCGGCCGTCGGTGCTGTCGATCTTGCGGATGTTGACGCGCGTGTTGGGGACGAGGCGCGGGCCGATCTGCTGGCGTAGCGCAATGGCTTTGCGCTGGCCTTCATCGCTGGCGAGATCGCGGAAGCTGAAGCGGGAGAAGCGCACATCGCCATCGAGTTTGGTGCGGCCATCGGTCTTGCGCGCGGTGATGCGACCGGTGAGTGTGCTGCTGCCGACGCGACCCGCAAGCCTTTCGACCGTCCATGCGTCGTCGGCATGGGTGACATCGGCTTTGAGATCGACCGGCTGCGTGCCGAACAGCCCCGCCTCGATCACGCGGTCGATGCGCTTCAGGTCGTCGGCGCGAGCGGTCACGGCGAGGGTCATGTCGTCGGTGAGGAGCGGCCCGGCCATGCTGCCCTTCGCCGTCATCGCGATGGCGGTGCCGTCAATCCGCGCCTCGAACGGCCAGCGTGTGTCGCGCATCATCGGTGCGCCGCGCAGGGTCAGGCGAACAGGCGCGCCATCGATGCTGCCATCGCCCTGTGCCGCCAGCCCGCTCTTTTGATCGACGGTAAGGTTCAGGGTGAAGCGCCGTTTCTGTTTATCGTCGCGGTAGGAGACGACCGAATCAGCGATCTTGCCGATCGCCATGGTGCTGGCTTGCCCCTTGCCGCCGCCATCGTCCGTCTTCGTCCAGTTCTTGCGGCCATCGGCGGTGCGCAGCAGATTGAGGCGCATTCCGCGCGCGACCAGCAGGTCGGCGTCGAACCGGCCAGTCAGCAATGGCAGGATATGAAGGCGGAGGCTGAGATCGCGGATCGTGGCGAGGTCGCCCCGGCCCGCCCAATCCGGCTGGGCGATGCGGATGCCGCGCGCTTCGATCACAGGGGAAAAGGAAAAGATGCCCTGTCGGTCGAGCGACGCGATGGCGACGCGGCTGCCTATGCTGTCGCCCAGCTTCTCCTCTACCGTGCCCTTGACCCAGGACACGGGGAACATGGCGAGCGCGGCGACCAAGGCGATGGCAGTCCCGCCGCCGACCGCGAGGATCAATCGGACGCGGCGGGAGGGGGATCGATTCATCGCGATGGGACGAGCGAGCGGCTGCTTTGTTCCTTGCCGCTCATTCCGCGATCGGCTGGATACGGATATCCTTGAACTCGACCGGATGTCCTTCCGACTGGAGCGATATGGTGCCGCCCGACAGGACGAGCGATCCGCCATTCGCTTCGATCAGGGGTTTGGCAGTCGCGTCGACGGGATCATACTCGACGCCGCGATAGCGGATGACTTCCTGACCGTTGATCTTGTGAATGATGTCGCCGGAGGGAAGAACATCCAATTCCGCCTGCACCCACTGTCCGTCGGCGATGGTCGGGCTGCTGGACTCAATGCAATGACGCGTGTCGCGCTTGCCCGCATATTCGATCGTGGTGCCGGGCGTGCAGACGCTGCCGTCCGGTCGAGGCTTCTCATCGACGCGTCCGCGCAGCTGGAACTCGATCGAGGCGGGGAAATCCTGATCGAGCGCCATTGAATGCGGCGTCTGGCCCCAGAACATAATGCCGCTGTTGCTGAAAGCCCATTCGGGCGTGTCGGGCAGATGCGTCGGCATGAAGCGATAGGTGAGCTTCAGGCGGAAATGACGGAAGGGCGTCTTGTAGAAAAGATGGCCGAAGCGGTTCTTGAACTGCCCGTCATAGCCATCATAGGACACGCGGATCAGGCCATCGCTGACGCGGAAGGTGTTCGCAAAATTGTCGCCCGCCGCGTGGCCGACGATCTTGGGCGTCCAGCCAGTGAGGTCGCGACCGTTGAAGAGCGTCTGCCACGGCGCATCCTTCGCCTGTGCGGCAGGCGCGCTCACCATGAGCAGCGTCAGGCCGAGCAGGCTCGCCAATCCATGTCCGCCCATTCCGTCCCCTCTTTCAAAGCACATCGTTTCACCGCTTATCGAGCGGCGAAGCGGCCTTTGGCAAGCGCTTGTTTTCAGGCGTTGAGATGCGCGGGTTCGTGAATAGGGCAGCCGTTGAAGCTGCCGCGATAATCGGCGGAGAATCGATAGGCACCCTGTCGCACGCGATTGACGCCGCCCAGCGGCTGGTGCGCGGCGAGGCCATGCCAGGGACTGAAGGACAGCTTGTCCTCCATTGCGACGCTGGCGTCTCCGTCCCAGGCAGGCTGCGGTGCGACGGTCAGGGTGGCGACCGTGCGGAACGGGCTTTGCGCCTCGTCCCACACGACGGTCGGGTCTTCGATCGGCATCGCTTCAAGGTCGGTGCAAAGCTGGACGCGCAAGTCCCAGCTCGCGCCGCTTTTGAGCAGCGTTTCGTTCATATCCTCGCGAATGGCGTCGGGGCGACCCTTTGCGCTGATCGTCTCGTCGGCGAGCGCCTGCGTGTCACCGACGGGAACAAGCTGAAACTTGGCAATATGTTCGCCGTAGCGGTAGGGAGTCTGGCTGAAATAGGTGGCGCCCAGAGGATGGACGGGTTTTGCGCCGCCCAGCGACTTGAGCAGCGCCGATTCGGTCCCGACTGCCTCCAGCGTCGCTTCGAAGCCGCGCAATATGGCGGACAGCAGCTTCTTGCCCGCCTCCGCCTTATCCGTGGTGGCGGCAAGCAGCTTCAGATTGCCGAGAAATTTTTTGGGATTAGGCGCGGCGAAGGCGGGGGCGTTGACCATGATGAAGTCCTGCGTCCGGTCGCCTTCGCTGCCCGCCAGGCGATCGCCGTCGACATTCAGGATCTTGACCGCGATCCCGCGCGGCAGGCGAATGGCGTCGTCCAATATGTCGCCCGCATTGGTCGAAAAGCGCAGGATCGCGTCGTGCGTGCCCGGTGTGGCGAACAAGCCCTGTGCGAGTTCGGGGGGCAGGTCGGCGGCAATTTCCAGATGGCCGTGGATCAGACCATGGCCCTTGGCATGGACCGACCGGACGGCGTGGCCATAATCCTTCGACGTTATGTCGAGGATTTTTTGGAACTGCTCGTTGAGGCCCGCCAGCGTTTCCGCCTCGTCCGGTTCGATGGTTTCGACATCGGGCGAATAGCGGACGGGCTGGGTCATCATCATGTCCTTATGCGGTTTGTCCGACAACGGTCGCGCGGAGGCTCCGTTCCCGCGACGCCTAAGCGGATCGACTAGAGACGGGGAGTGGGCGGGCTGTCAGTTTGGCATCATACTGAGAAAGAGGCGTGAGGAGCGGTGCGATGATGCTGGCGGATGGTGGTGGCGGTTCGGTTCGGACCAGCCCGGTCACACAAAACCAGCTGGCCCCCCAGCAGCCCGTCCGGCAGGATGCGCAAGTCGAGGAGGCGGTCAGCGAAACGGTGCGCTTCGCGCAGACGCATCTCGCCGATCCGGCCTATGTCATCCAGCAGACGCTGGCCGACCCGTCGCTCGATCAGGGGCGGAAGGACGAATATGTCGCCAGGATCGCCGAACTGGCGGGCGGCGAAATCGGATTCTGTACTATTGAGGGGACGTTCGGGCCCGAGCAGGCGGGCAAGATCCTCAATGCCCTGGAGGATATCGGCACGGCCTATACCGGTCCTGCCACTCCCGAATTGCGAACGGAGGTGACCGAGGCTTTCGGGCGCGCAGTAGACAGCGGGCGGCTGGACGCGGATGATGTCTATGATCTGGTCGATCCGGCGCGGATCGAATCCTCCGATGGCGTGCGGCAATTGCTGACCGGGGTAAATGACGGCGCGGTGCTCAATCGCGTGGCCGATCGGCTGCTGACCGATGCGCATCGCGAAGGATATGACATCAACGACAGCACGAAGGGCGTGTCGGCTTTGGTTGCGGCGGCAGATGTCGCTGGCATGGCGGCGGACAAGGGATGGAGCGCGTCGGCCAATGCGGTAATGCAGGAAATCGCGGCGCATCCTGAAAAAGTGGCGGGCGATCTGACGCTGACGCAGGCGATGATGGCGACGTCTGTGATGGGCAGCGCGATGAACGGGCCGGTCGACGGGCGCACCGGCTTCGATGCGCTGGCGGGTCTGGTCAACGGCGTCACCGACGCGAAGCTGCAACCGGCGACCGATGCGCTGTTCCGTGATCTGGTGCGGTCGGATACCGACAATGCCGTGGGCGGTATCGATCAGTCGACCAACCTGTCGGGCGGCCTCAACGATCTGGGCGCTTATTTCGAGCGGCATGTCGATCGGCTGGTCGAGGATGACTGGCGCGGTACCAATACCGGCGGCCCGGAAACAGGCATCGTCGCGGACTTTGCCGAGAAGGTGATGCTGCATGAGGATTATGGGCGCGGCGATCAGACCGCGCAGGCGCTGAGCGGCTATATCGCCGACAAGGCCGATGTGATCGCCAATCCCGACGCGGCGATGGACAACCGGTCGGACGCGGCGCGCGGACTAGGCACCTTGCTGGGGTCGCTCCAACAGGCGGGGAGCCGCCATGTCGAGGAAGCGGGTTCTCAAGCGAAGGACGGCCTCGGCCTGCTGCGGCAGGTCATCGACCTTGCCGGGGACAAGGTGGCGAGCAAGGCGGGGCCGGTCGGGAGCGCAGCCTATGGCGCGACGATGGACAGGATCGCCGACGCGCTGGAGGGCGTGGCGCGGGGCGCGGCGCAGGATGATATCGATGGCGCGATGGGCGAACTCATCAAGGGCGCGCAGGCAGTGCGGTCGGCGATCCGCGAACTGGACGGCGACATTCTCGATGCGTTCGATCAGCGGGCGGGGCAGTATCAGCCGAAATAGACAGTGAGATGGACAGGTTTTTCCTACTTGGCAGAAAACCTGTCCATCCTATTCCTTGTATTTCAATTAGTTGACCGGATCCATCAGGTCCAGCATCTCCGCAATCGGCACGAAAGCGAAGGCGACCGAGCTGTCCGCGATGCCATAAGGCAGGAAGATATTGTCGCCATGCCGCATCGCGCCGCAGGTGTAGACGACGTTGGGCACATAGCCTTCGCGCTCGTCGCCTGACGCGGTCAGCACCGGTTCGCGCGAGCGGGCGATGACCTTGCTCGGATCGTCCTTGTCGAGCAGCACCGCGCCGATCGCATATTGCCGCATCGCGCCGACGCCGTGCGTCATCAGCAGCCACCCCTCGTCGATCTCGATCGGTGCGCCGCAATTGCCGATCTGCACCAGTTCCCAGGGATAGCGCGGGGTGAGCAGCAATTCCCCCTCGTCCCAATGAGTCAGGCTGTCGGACGTGATGAGGAACAGGTTTTCCCCATCCTGCCGCCCGATCATCATATATTTGTCGCCGATCTTGCGCGGGAAGAGCGCCATGCCCTTGTTCCGCGCGGCGCTGCCTTCCATCGGCACCATGTCGAAGGTGCGGAAATCGCGCGTCCGCATCAGTTCCGACTGGATTGCCCGGCCATTATAGGCGGTGTAGGTGCCCAGCCATTCTGTCACGCCGTCTTCATGCTCGAATTTGACGAGGCGCAGATCCTCAAGGCCATTGGCCTGCGCTGCGGTGATCGGGAAGATGACGGTGCCCGAAAGCGTGCTGTCGGGATGACGGAAGATGGTGACCGCGCCGTCCACCGGATGATCCTCGTCCCGGCGCGCATCGGCGGCGGTGGCAAAGGGCGGTTCGGGGGCGAGGAACAGTTCGCCGTCATGGGTGATGATCCCCTCGCGAAAGGCGATCGAGCTGATATGTCCTTCGCCCACCGCGCGCACCGACAAGAGGATGCGGCAGCTGTCGCGGCTCATGCCCGACTGGTCGGGGTGCAGGACCACGCTGGGGTTGGTGAGCGCGGCGGCGCAATAGCTATATTCGTGACAGAAATAAGCGCCGAGCAACTGGCGGCGCGCCTCGCTGAGGCCGGTGCAATCGAGCTGGAGCAGGCGCACGATTTCGTCATAGCGCGTCATGAACACGCGGCGTGTGTGCCAGTGACGCGTTTCGAAGTCGCGCAGCACCGACTTCAACTGCTTTTCGACCGAAATCTCGTCCATGTCGAACACGGCATCGACGATGCGCCGCGTCCGGCTAGGCGCGCCGCTGGTCGATTGCCAGGCAAGATGGAAAGGCCTGACGACGACCCGCGCGGGGTTCGCCTTCAGGTGGAGGGGCAGTGCGTCAATTTCTGACAAGGGTTATCGATCCCATGTTGCGACGGTCAGGCCGACACCCTCTCTATATCGGCATCGACCTCATTTGGAACGACAATCTGCCCTTTCGACAGGGCTTTCATCGTGCAGGATGCCAGTTGCAGCGCAAGGATGGATTCCGCACCCTGATTTTCGTTGACCCCATGCGGGGTGAGGCCGTCGTAGCATCCGCCGTCCGCGCTCGCGAGCGGCAGATGAT
>JAAIGE0100344865.1_pt1 | contig 14635 bp, 17 predicted proteins | sample 6487951 | NCBI WGS metagenome assembly JAAIGE01 (sample SAMN13974128, study PRJNA590717) | phyllosphere metagenome | biome: tomato field; feature: multiple bacterial spot infested tomato fields; material: tomato leaves; isolation source: leaves from tomato fields | host: Solanum lycopersicum ... | reverse complement strand
TGTTCTCACGCGCCTGCCGACGCAGCGGGCGAGTGAGATCGAGCAGCTGCTTCCGCATAAGTGGCAGCCGGTTTAATCACGCAAGACGTGATGCCCGGACGCATACACACCATGCAAGGACGAAGCAAGTTAAAGCATCTGTGTGTCTTGCTCATTCCACTCATTGCCGCTTGTACGACACCCGAACGAGCACGTGAATTTGAGGTCGGTCCGCGGTTACAGTCAGAGCAGGTTGGGAATTTTGATAATTGCTCAGTGGGCTGCCCATCAGGCGGTAGTCCTCTGACGCTGGTCCGACAGGCTTACACGCTCAACAACAATGGCTCGACCAAGTTTGCCAATTGGGTGTCGTACAAAATTACCAAGGCCTCGCCGGCAAGTGGACGCCCTCGCAACTGGAGGACTGATCCGGATATTCCTGCGGGGGAAACGCTTGACCCCGTGGACTATAACGGTGCGAACGTTGCTCTCAAGATTGACCGCGGGCATCAGGCAAACCTCGCCTCGATGGGCGGTGTTCCCGACTGGCAAACCCTCAATTATCTTTCGAACATCACGCCTCAGAAATCAGAGCTCAACCAAGGTCCCTGGGCTCGTCTGGAGGATCAGGAAAGGAATCTCAGCAAGGATCCGACTATTGACCAAGTCTATGTCGCTACCGGTCCTCTTTATGAGAAGTTCATTGGGACGCTTCCAGGAACGAACAAGACTCACACCATTCCGAGCGGATACTGGAAGATCATTTTCGTGGGCACCTCACCAGAAAACGGGCTGTACGCATCGTTCGTGATGAACCAAAACACACCTCGAAGCGCCAGTTTTTGTGCTTTTCAAGTAACAGTTGCGGAGATTGAGGAGCGTTCAGGCCTCACGTTCTGGCAGGGTTTGCCACAGCCTGTACAGGATGCTCTGAAGTCTAAGCAGGGCCAATTGCCCAGTCGCCTTGGATGTAAGTAGTCATTGAGTGGGTAGCGAAAGGGCTGAAGACCGTTGTCAGCCTCTTCACTTCCTCGGTCGTGAATAGCTGATGTGCATGTAATCGGCAGCGCTAAACTCCATCAATCTGAAACGAATGCCACGTGCCTCTTTTCAGCTTCCGCTGGACCAGCTCTCGATAGGCATTCGGGGAGAGGTCATCCTTTCGTCTGTGTCGGCGCTGATTGCACAGCTTACAAGCGGCCGCGATATTCCAACCATGATCTTTACCGCCATTTTGCTTAGTCAGCAGGTGCTCTGCCGTGCATTTCATGTGCTGAGCCTGTGTGATCGTGCACCCATAAAACTTGGCGTACCGCAATGCGGAATTGACCCACATCGGATAGTCGCAATAGAAACAACGGCCTTCTTGCCGGTAATTAGCATAAGAGCGAGATTTAGCGAGAAGGATGGGCACCGGCAGCTTCCTGACTGTCAGACAAACTTTTCACTCCAAACCTCGCGGCAGCGGCGTGCTAAAAAATCAGCAACCTATAACTTGGTTCTGGCGTGCATCCTTGAGGCGATTTGGGGACCAGGAGCGGGCATCAGAGAGAGGCGAAATGAGCCGTCTAAGAGCCTTGCAGGCCACTTAGACGGTTGATTGGTCATGCATCAAGCATGGTGTGTGACGATCAATATTCGCTAGGTAAAAGCAGCGTGGTGACGCTTCTGTCCCGTTCAGTGATGATCCAAAGCTTTTTTTCACCTGCTGCTTCAATTTCGTATGCCGAGAATAGACGCTCGCCGTATTGAAGCGCTTGTTGGTTGCTCAGCTTGTCTTCGTCGCATATCTCACCCCAATCACCCGCCAGGTGGCGATTGAGGTATGAATGAACGTTCAAATATCCCTGTTCGATTAGTGTGTGGACCCCATGGGTCATCATGAGGGCACCTGGCTCAAAAAAGACGTCTGGAGCCTCTAGACCGGCAGAGCAGCTTTCACGTCTGAGCATGATGCGTAGCGTGGTAGGTGCGTCCTGTTCATGCTCGACGATCAGCCGCAGCTCCAACCAATGACGATCAACTCGATCACGGTTTGGAAGAAAGCGGTACAGGCCGAAATCGTAGAAAGGTTCAACCGCGTCTACTTTTTCGGTTCTGTAGAAGAGGCAGGTATAGGCAGCTTCGAGGGTGTCGCCTAAGCGGCTGCCCAAGTCTCTGAAGCTCGCTGGTTGCTCTAGGTAGACAGCTTCATACCAAGCGCACTCTGTGAAGACGACTGGCAGCTTGAACAGCTGGGTTTGCAACGAGGTGAGGTTTTCGATTTTCATGTGTCTCTCCGAAAAAAGCCCAAAACGGAGAGACACGTCGCCCGTACGGAGAGTGTTCCCCGCATGGGCTGAATAGGTATGAATCAGGACACGGACATGGCCGATGTCTTAAAGCTAATAGGCCACAGGTTGGTTACCGATGGCTGGAGGTGTCGCGATAGATCAAGGCGTGACGACTTTCCCGTAAACCTCGTAAAGGCTCTTCAAAATGGGGAAGCCAAAACAAAGAACCAGGAGCCAAAACTGCCAACGCAGAAGCGTCATGCTCGACTCTAGCTTAGTGACAGCCCCTTCGAACTGGCTGCTTTGACGTTCAATCAAAGCACGTAGCTCGATTCCTTGAGTTTTGATGGCAGCACCTTGTTCTTTAATCAAGGCAGTGAGATCTGTACGTAGCTCAGAAATCGAACCCTCGAGACGGGACTCAGTTCGTTTTAGGTCAGATTTGGATGCTAGTTGTTGCACATCGGCCTCCCAAGCATCTACCACAGCTTTAGCTTTATCATTTGGCACGCTGACGGATGTCAGAGCGTCGTATAGATTAAGCGATATTTTCATCATGTCTCCTGCGATTGGCAAGTGACGTAGAGACCTCACCTGACGGCAGGTTCCCGTCACAGTGAGGGTTGGTGCATTCGGCCGGCGAGAATATCGACGACTGTTCGCGCTACCGAATGCTTTGCGAACTGCAGCTGATCAACGCGGATAGCGTCGTGACCTTCAAGACCAAGGTCACCTTGGTTGGTGCTGTCCACGACAGCGATCCAGTCCAAATAGTCGACTTAAACGTCGTGATGATCTAGTCAGACATTTCCTAGAGTCTTGTAGGGAGCGTATGGCGTGACTGCTTGCGTCAAATGTCATGTCCTCTTAATCTCATGGAGCGATCCCCATATGTTCTTGCCCTCTCTTCAGGGAAGGTTGGCCGTACAAATCGGCCCTGGGACACCATATAAATCAAGCCTTTTAGGCCGTCAGCCGAAATTGTCATTTGCCTCGTGACAGGAGGGTGACTGCAACAGGCACAGAAAGCCCCGCTAGGAAATGATGCTGCGGGGCTTTTTCGTAGCGAATGCTAGCTGCAGGCAAGGAGGCTTTATGAAGTACGGTAGAAACGAGCAGTGTTTCTGTGGGTCAGGGAAAAAATATAAGCATTGCCACCTGGGGCGCGAGCAAGAACCGCGTGTGAACCCTTGGGACATAAGTACTGCTGTGCGAAAGGAATTCTCCGTAAAGCTTTGTTCTGCACCTGATGTGATGCATGAAAATTGCTCTGGCAAAATAATTGCTGCTCATACCGTGCAACGCTCAGGAAGCCTGAGCGAGATCGCAAGAGATGGTCATGTTTTTACCTTTGTGCCCTCATTTGAAAATCTCACAAAGCACAAGGGGCTCCTTCATCCCGAACTAGTTGGAATTCGTAAAGCTTCGACATTCTCCGGTTTCTGCTCGACGCACGACGACGAACTGTTCGCACCAGTAGAGAAAGAGGTTTTTGACGGGAGCCAGCAGCAGTGCTTTTTGTTGGCCTACCGGGCATATGCAAGGGAGATATATACGAAGAGGGCGGCTGCGGAGACAGCAAAGCTGCAGAAAGATCTTGATCGAGGCCGATCACTAGAGACCCAAATGTCTATGCAGATGTTTAATTTTACCCAGGGGCTCGGCCTAGACGCAGCATTGAGAGATATCGAGCATCACAAGCCGCGGTTTGAAATGCCACTTCTCAGCGATGATTATTCCGTCGTTCGATCGTACATCATCGATTTAGAGGGACCTCCACCAGTCATGTGTAGTGGCACATACCCTCCTGAAAGAGATTTCGACGGAAAGCGGCACCAGGATCTGGTGGATATCACTGTTGCGCCTCACTTGCTTAGCGTGACGTCTTTCTATGGAGGTGAAAACGGTCATGTTGTCTTTACGTGGCTACCAGAAGACGATCCTGTCTGCCTTCCGGTGATTCAAACCCTCGAGAAGATTAGCGACGAGGATCTCTCCTCAAGGATCGTTTGCTTTCTATTCGAACACTTTGAGAACCTGCATATATCACCCAATTGGTGGGAATCGCTCGAAAAAGCTACTCAAAACGCGCTGATACAGCGAATGATGGGTGATATGCCTACTATGTTTGGTGCGCCGCGCTTGAGGCATGCGAAATGCAAGATACCTTCGTGGAACGTTATAAATCGATACAGCGTCGGGTGCTGAGCGATACACCTGGCGTTCACCCTTGCTCAGACATTTCTTTGACACGGACCACCGTGGTAGTCGAGCAATCCGCGTGCCTGGCTGTCACCCGAATACCTAAACCAGCCTTGAGCAACTTCTTCACCCGCTTGTGCAAGTCGGCATCCACTGGCCGCCCTTGGTACTTGCCAGCAGCCTTAGCCTTCTCTATGCCCTGCGCCTGTCAATCGCGGCGCTGCTCGTAATCCTTGCGCGCAACGGCGGCCATCATTTCCACCAGTATTGAGTCGATGGCTCCCAGCATCCGCCCGATGAACTCTTCGCCCTTGGTGTCCTCCATTCCCTGATGGTTGGCAGGTCGAGCGCGACGATGCGTAGGTCCTTAGAGTCGATCGCAGCCTTGAGGTTTTGCCAGTCCTCCACCGGCAGGCGTGATAGGCGGTCTATCGACTCCACCAGCAGCACGTCTCCCGTGCGCGCATCTTTAAGCAGGCGCAGCAGCTCCGGCCGGTTGGCGGTAGCGCCGCTGGCGTTCTCGAAGTAAACGCTTGCTATCACCTTGTTGTGGTAGCTGGCGAACTGCTCGAGCGAAGCCCAGGCGCGGCCGGCGTCTTGCTACTCGGTGGTGGTTCGGAGGTATGCGCGGATGAGCATGATGGGGGCCTGTATCAGTTAGGGTTTTCTACTAATGCTCTTGCACTATGGATGATACTTATCAAGCGAAAAACCCAGAAAAGGCATAAGCCTTTATCTGGATTCGCATACCTAATTGGAACAAAGCTGCAGCCGTAAAACCGCCGAAGCGGGTCGATTAATTTGATACTTAACCTGCACTCTTTATGACCATTTCAATCTGTTGTGCATTTACGTGATAGTACCGAGCAACTGCAGCCCTTGCTTGCTCCATGCCGAGAGCAATCGTGCTTACAAATTCTTCCTCGTCGGCATTAGGTCTTGACGTACCAGACCTAGAAAGTCGATCGTACTTGTTAATTTCGTCGAGACTCAGTGGCTTGTCACAACAGTCCAGAAGATCCTTCGCATGGTTTCCGAACCCTCTTTTATGGCTGAAGCGCAATTTATTCAGCCGTTTAGTACCGTTAGGGACTACCTCCAGCGTATTGCTCCAAGCATCAACCATTGCAAGGTCGAACCCATTCCCATCGTCAAACAAAACAAACGCGATTTCTTCTAGATTAAGGTCCGGTTCATGCGGAAATTCATACTGCCATCCGCAATCAAACTTGTTCTCCAGACGCACCAACTTTACGATTTTCAGCATCAGCTTAACCTGTGAAGTATATGCCCCATCCTGCCATAGCTCGTATGGCGAATACAGCTGCTCTTCGGCAGAAATGCCGGCATTGATGATAGCCCCACCCATCCTACGTCTAACGCAGCAGAGAGGGACTGGATTGCCGGACGCAATGGTATTCTTGGCGCTGTCGACGGCATAGCCGGGTGTGTTTTCAGGCGCTGCGCTGACGCTAAGCTCACATGCCTGGGGCTTAGCACCTGAACAACCCCACCGACCGCCAAGGCGGCGCCCATTTTCATCATTGGAACCCCTACAGCGCCGACGCCAAATGACGACGGGACAGCCCCATAGCTATTAAAACTGCTTCAATGACGTTTTGCAGCGACTCTAATGCGCTTGCTCCCGCATATTAATGGCGAAATGCTGATATCGCCCTGGCCGTGGTAGTTAAGTTTGCGCTCGCCTATGTTTCTCTTCCCTCGGAATATAGCAAACACCACCCGCGCGACTTGGCGGTTGATATGAGCCGTTCGCCCCCAGGGGTTTGTACGCACAGTGCTTTATGGCCTTCGCTGGCGTGCGGACTAATAGGTCGTAGGATTTTCCGAACTGTCGAAGCTGACCATGGAGCTTGGTGGTGGTCAGCCTGTGTTGCACCCGTCGATAAAGTGAGATTCCTAAGTAATGTCTATTAACGTCCAGGCATGAGGGAGAAGCGGACGCCCCGGAGGGCGTCTTGATCAAGGTTAGAGCCAACCGCATTCAGCAAAAGAAAATGGTGTGCCTTCTCCGATGATGAAATGGTCGAGTAGTCGTATGTCCATGAGTTCTAGCGACTCTTTCAAATGCTTGGTAAGTCCGCGATCTGCCTGGCTAGGGTTGGTGCATCCAGAAGGATGATTATGAGCAACGATGATAGCCGCTGCGTTCAAAGCTATTGCCCGTTTGGCTATTTGCCTCGGATAGATAACGGCTGCATTGATGGTTCCGTGAAAGAGCACCTCAAATTTGATGGGTCTGTGCGAGCTGTCCAAGTAGATGGCAGCAAAGACCTCATGCTCCATTTTTGCGATTTGTAGCTTCAGGTAGTCCGCTACTTCCTGAGGCTTTTCAAGCTTGGGCCCTCGAGTAAACAGCCGCCGATCGAGCACCTCTAAAGCGGTGTTGATCACCAGGTCCTCATCCTCACGGCATTGGATCGGTAAAACAGTCTGCCCGACTTGGGTGTTTGAAACACTCATCAAAACCTCGTTAATAAGTCACGGAGGTTCGCGTTCCCAGAGGGAATCGTGTTCCCCCAGAGTTAGGTGTGGGCGCCTGTGAAGGCGCCTTAGATAGGTGGTCGATCAGTCTTCGCTTTCAGCAGGCGCTGAGCGGTCCATGACAATGTCGGAGGAGGCTTTCTGTGTGGTTTCCTTGGGCGGAGCCCTGAACACAGTTTTGCCGTTGATTCTGAGCATGGAGATGTAAAGCAACCGGCCTTTGAGGCTCGCGCCTGGCTGACCTTTTTTATCCCCTGTTTGGTAAGTAAAAGGTGATATCCAAATATCACCTATCGTGAAACCCACCAGGACTTTGTCGCCCGAGTTAATTTCTTCCTTGCAGTGACGAATCAGCATATCCGCTTCAGCGCCAGTTACCCGACAATCGATATAGGTGTATTCCGCGTCATGGGTGGCACCGTGCAGCGCAGCCACGGTGACCGCCATAAAGGGTTCAGCTTTTCGAACGCGAACCTCACGAGCCCGACACAGATAGCCTATACCGCGTGTGTGCAGGTCGAAATATTTGGTTTCGTTAGTGAACGGTTGAGGCATGGGTTTCTCCGTTTTACATCGAAAACGAGAAATCACTCGCCCCAGGGGAAGATGATTCCCCGTTGGGTGGTGTGGTAAGCATTCAACGTCAAAAGCACTGACGTTAGGCCGCATAAGAATGAATGCGGGAGCGGCCGTTTGTTGATCGACGCACACTGTGGGCGCTGCAGTTTTCTCGATCAGAACTGCCTTTACCATGTTGCCGACAACGTCAGCAGGCACACGGGAAGGATGAGAATGTCAGTAGGCTATGTATAGTGGTGGATGCCGATACAGGTTGTAGGAGATATCATCCTCGTGCCGCTCGTCTTCGATACATAGCACCGCTAGCCTACCCAAGACTCATTCTGTTTTCGCCCCAACTGCACGAACATTTCTGAGTTCTTTCGCAATGGCAGTAGCTTGCTGTAGAGCCGTGCGGTCAAGGAAAGAGGCATTCAGATCAAAGGTAATAGCGTCATCGTCGTAGCTTTCCTTGATCGAATAGGGGCCGAACAAGATATCAGTCATGCCTTCAACATGCGGTTGAAAGCGTGACAATGGATTGCGGCTGTCGTCACCGTTATGAATCGCAATTGCGGAGCCGTTGTCGCTATACATTTCCCAAAGGGTGGCTGGGTTGCGTTCGACGCTGATCCACTGCTTAGATTCGGTGAGGTTCCCCTTGTCCATCAGGGGAACACGCATGAGGTAGTTCACCACGCCTGGTTCCTCAATACGATAGAACGGCGCCCTGTAGTCCGGCTCCGTACTCAGTACACAATCAATCCCCACCTGCACATCAAAGAATGCCATCTGCCCAGCATTTGCTCGGACGTCATACAAAAGGTCTAGGAGCTTTGGGTTGTCTTGGTCTCCCTCAGAAGGGCAGAACGTATAGCGGCCCTTGATCACTGGCATGGCTATCAAATCAGGCGTTACTGCAGTGACTGTAGGCTCCGGCACATGAGGAACGATGCTCACCGGTATTTCCTTAACTAATTCCTTATCAGGTGCAGGCAAGCTAGATTTTGGGGCATCTGCGTCGTCGGCAGGGGGAGACTGCCATAACGCCCATAGAGCTGGTATGGAATAGCCTGATAGTGTTGCCAGGTTGCTAGGCAGCGTAGTCACAGCGACTAACAAGCCGAAAGCGATAGCAAGCCCAGCAATGGTTCGTTTACCCCAGGACGGTCTCGATTTGATGACCTTAGTCGTCATCGAGGACCGGCCGCGCAGCTTGAGAATATGGCTACGGAGGATGAGCCATCGCATGCGTAAACGGTCCCGCGTAAAAGCCGTCTGATCGACAACGCTTGATGCTCGGCAGCAACTTGCGTAATCCAGAAATATGCGGTCAAGCCAGTTACCATGAGTGATGTCCGCTGGGCTATCGAACACACCCCAGAGGATAGGTTTGACTGGGTTAGGGTAAAGCGCGTAGGGATAAATGAAGACAACGACATGGCCTAAAGTCTTGTCCTGAGAGACCGTTAAGGCTGCACCACCTTCTACCTGGATCTGCTTTTGGTCTTTGATAGAAAGAGGATGATTACCAGCCCACATCTGCACCAATCGATGGTCATCATTTTTCAGCACGTATAGGTTTTCAAAATAATCGTGTCTGGCCTCTTGAGCGCGAGCATTCATCTTTTGCTCGATCACGGAAGCATGAAGCGCCCAAGTCCGCATGCGGGTCTGCGGTGTTGCCTTTCCAGCAAAAATACTCATCAAACCCTCAAAAGACTTCTTACGCTTCATAGCAACGGGGATCTCAACCGATTTGCAATGCGCGAGAGCCGCTAACGTGCATAAAAAGCACGTAGGGTTTACGAACATAGGAGAGCGCTGCTACATCCGGGCGGAAGCCCAAGCAGCAAAGTTCAGGCACGCTTGGTTCGTAGGGCAGCGATTGAAAATCGCCTCGAAAGAGACATGCAAATCAGTCAGTCAGACTCACCAAGTATGAAGGATCGCGACGGCCGGAGCTAGGCCGTCGCTGGTTGAGGTCAGTCGTTCAAATTACAGTTTTGAGTTCTGCCATACGCAGGTAGTGGATTGCCTCATGCTCAACGTGACGAGCATTACCAGAGATCTCCCCAAGCATCTCTAGCAGCCACCCAAGGTTGCGAATGTGTAACTCATCCAATTCTCCGACACAGACACCGATTGCGGCACCTACTGCACTGATGCCAAGTTCAGCTGCCAGTGCTGAGTTAGCAGCTCCAGCTTTCAAGACTTGAAGCCTTGCGACTTGATCATCGGTAGGTTGGGCGTTGGGGTTCAATGCCAGTGCTGAAAACTCAGTCAGCATGTCGGGGAGGAGGGCAGTGATTGAGGGCGAACTCATCAGGATCCCTCCGAGGCGTTCATCAAGTCGCAAAAATCGTTGTGCGCTATTTCACCGATGAAGGTGATGGCCGAACAGATTGCGCTTTCGCCTCCTGAATCTATCTGCGGTGGGTCTGCACAATCTTTGTAAGCTGCGTTGTTCGACAGCACCTTGGAGAGCTCGATAATGGTGAGCAACTGGTTTTCTAGGCGATCGGGAAGGGTTTCTACTCGGCTCATCAGTGCACCTCATCCTTTGCTTGGCCAATGACCTCTTTGAACTGGTGCTGATAGTCTTCATGTAAGCAATCCAGTCCTCCTGCCTGGTCCATGCAGAACAACTCGCCCATCCGTGCCATGTGAAAGGCATCGGACTGCTCGCTGACGATTGTCTTCAATGCCTTGAAATTGGCCTCAGCTGATTTCAGCGCTTGGTGGGCGTATTCCAGTGCACTCAAGGACTCGTCGGTAATCGAAATCATCTTGTTGAGTGAGGTAGTCATTGAGCGGCCTCCCGATGTGTTTGTTTTGTCGTTGGTATACGGCTCCAGGTCAGCGTTGAAACGGTTTCAGACACTCCATGTATTTCTTGCCGGGCCTGTTCTTGGTCGGCGTCGCTAAGATAGGTGGGGTTATCCGCTGTTTCCCATGCCTCAGAGATCGCTCGTTCTAGCTCCAAAGCTAGGCACTGGATTGCGCGAAGGTATCCTTCCAAATGTTCATCTCGGATAGCACAGGAATGCGGTGAGATATCGCTTAGGATGGCGTTGGTAATCAATACATCCGTGAGCGCACTAAGTCCTTGGGAGGCATACATAAGCCGCTCAGCTTTTGGCATATAAATCATTTTTCACCGCCTTGGCGGTTGCCGAGTTCGACGCTAGCTGTAGTTGCAATCAGCAGTGCTTGTGAAGCTTCTATCAGAAAATGCAGGCCGTATACTTCTGTTGGGCTCGTTTTACCCTCCATCATCTGCTCGCAGAAGCTGGACGCGGCCGCCAACAGACAGTTAGAGGCATTCAATGCGTCGATAACAGGCGCACCGGGCAATACCTGCATAAGGAACTCCTCCTTGGGCAAGCACCTGTAGTGGTGGAAAGAATAGGCGGTGGTTAGCAGTTGCTCGTGCGTAATGTGGGTAGCCGCTGTACTGTTCATTTCACACCTCCGTCAGTTTATAGGCTGCGAGCGATGTCGAATTAAAAGTTTGACTGTTCGCGGTCTGAGGCACCTGTGTTCAAGAGCCCCGATTTGCTCGCCATTCGAGCATAGGAAAAACAAGCGAAATCTTCACGAATACAGGCTCTGGAAAATTCGCAAAATCGCTGCAGAAAACGCCTACCGTTTTGATGGAAAACTGCCGATTGTAAGAAGGGAAAAAGCCACATTTTCTTCCTGCGAAAACTCCTAGAAATACACGTGCATTTTTAAACGAATGGATCAGGTCAGTGGATGAAGAATCCTTATGAACAGGGGCTTGTAAGGCTTCCCATGACCAGTCGTCGTTCCATGCCTATCTGGAGACTGCCGGTAATAAGGTGGCCTTAAACGCAGATGAATAAAAAATAAACACGCAAGCGTTCAAACCAGTTTTTTCATCGTTTCAACAGGACCAAAAAGCCATAAAGGGGGGGCGAAAGGGAAATGGTTCATGGGAACGGAATCTAAGGGGAAGAGGCCTACCTGCAAATGGGCTGTCATGAGCTGAAAGGCGAAAAGGCTCTCCAACGATTGATGCAGGTGAATAGCTGAATGTTCTGGCAATTGAAGCTAAAAAAGGCAGTCCGTAAGGAATCCTCAGATGCCACGGGTACGCCTTCGGGATACCACGCGCCTCAGACGGCAAATCAACTTCTGAGCACGCCGCGTCGGAGCAAGCTCATCGAGCATATCTGGCAGCGTACCTCTCTCTCCCGAACTCAATTTGAGAAGCTTTATCTGGACCCAGTGAAGCGATACGCCGAACTTGTTCAGGAGTTACCGGCTTCGGAGAACCATCATCACGCTCACCTGGGTGGCATGCTTGATCACGGCCTAGAGATCGTCGCCTTTGCACTCAAGATTCGGCAGTCCTACCTCTTGCCAGTAGGCGGAACTCCAGAAGCTCAGGCAGCACAGACCGAGGCTTGGACAGCCGCTATCGCCTACGCCGCTTTGCTTCATGACTTGGGGAAAATTGCTGTTGATGTCGAGGTCCATTTCACTGACAGCTCTCTATGGCATCCGTGGCATGGACCAATTGATCGGGAGTATCGCTTTCGATATTCGAAGGATCGTCAGTACAAGCTACACAGCGCCGCAACCGGCCTTACCTACATTCAGGTGCTCACACGGCCCATCATGGACTGGTTGAGCGGCTACCCGGAGCCCTGGCGCGCCTTACTCTATGTTCTTGCTGGGCAGTACGAGCATGCAGGCACTCTTGGCGAGCTAGTTATCCTGGCTGATCAGGCTTCAGTCGCGCAGGAGTTAGGCGGTAACCCCACACGCGCCCTTGCTGCGCCTAAGCACTCTATTCAGCGGCAGTTGATTGAGGGGCTTCGCTACCTTGTAAACGAGCAACTCAAGCTTAATCAGCCCCGCGCTTCCGATGGCTGGTTAACTGATGATGCCTTATGGCTCGTGAGTAAAACCGTCGCGGACAAATTGCGAGCCCACATGCTCTCCCAAGGTGCTGAGTCGATCCCTACGTCCAACTCCACGTTGTTCAACATCCTGCAGGACAACGCGATCATTCAAGTGAATGCTGGGGGCAAGGCTATTTGGACCGCGACGGTTCAAAGTGGTAAATGGAACAAGACCCTAACTTTTCTGAAAGTTGCGCCGGCTTTGATCTGGGAGCGTGGAGAGCGTCCGTCCGCCTTTGTCGGCAGTGTCACGGTAATGCCTGTTTTAGACACTTCAGAGGAAAATGGAGACGGTTCAAAGTCATCATTCTTACCGCATTCGCCGACTTTGCCTTTGGAGGAAACGCTGCTTCCTACGGTATCTCCTACAGATAACGGTTACAAAGTTGTGCCGCTGGAATACATGGAGGCTACGCAATACCCAGACGACATTTTGGAAGGGATGCCGACGTACGGAGAGGGAGAGGGCGGTTACCCGCTACCTAAGGAGGATCAAGCAATTGTCCCAACCGACCAGGATTTCGCACCGCAGCTAGCAGCGACAGGGGGGCAACCAGAATCAATAGTCAGTTCGGCTTGTTGCGGCAGCGCCAAAGAGCTGGGAGAAGCATTTGTCCAATGGCTGCGTCAGGGTGTTTTGACTGACAAGATCATTATCAACGATGCAAAAGCAAAGGTGCACAGCGTCGCCGGCACCGCTCTGCTAGTGACACCGGGAATTTTCCAACGTTACGCACAGGAGCATCCCTCTATCGCCAGGATGGCGAAAGAGCAGGGCACCACTGATTGGCGTTGGATCCAGCGGTGTTTCGAAAAGCTAGGGGTGCACAGCAAGTGCTCCACCGGACTGAACATATGGGCCTGTGAGGTTCGGGGCCCAAGAAAGACCAGAGACATAAGAGGCTATCTGCTCAAGGATCCGCTTCTGATTTTTTCCGAGAAGCCCTATGACAACCCTTACTTGGCGTTGAAGGGGTCGCAATTATTCAAGGACGAGAATTCATGCATTTAATCTCAGAGCTACCGGAGATTTATTTTTTTGAGAAGCATCTTCGAGAGACGTCGCAGCAAGGGTATCGCGTTGCTACAAACGCGCTGATTCGGTTTTCCGGTGATTGCCTGATTGATGAGATCAACAGGAAGACTGTTCTCAACTGGCGTAGATCGGTCCTAGGGAGCGATATCAAAGAGGTGAGTTGGAACACATACTTGCGGCACCTACGAGCGCTCTTTGGTTATGCCATCAAAAACAATCTGACCAGTCAGCTCGACAATCCATTCGAGGGTTGTGGCGTGCGCTGTCCAAACCGTCCACCGAAAACCGTCAAGCACCGCGTTGTACGGGATGCACGGATCATTCTAGTCGGGATGGCGCGTTCCGAAATGAAGACGCTTGCGATGGCATCGCTCCACCCCGCGTGGTTCTGGCGAACCGTGTTCGAGACGTTTTATTACACGGGCATTCGGGCGAATGAGCTGTTGAATCTCCGTCCCCAAGATGTGGATATGGATAGCATGCAGTTCTGCATTCACCCTGAGGTTTCCAAGAATTTCGATGAGCACTTCGTACCCATACACAGCAAGCTTGCTAAGCATCTGAGGATCTTGCTGCTGAATGCTAAGAAGCGCGGCATCAAATCCAATGAACAGCTCTTCAACGTCAACAAATTTTCACAACGCCATATGCGCAGAACGATGGATATGAGCCAGCTGTCACGGTTTTATACATCGCTGAGCCGCAAGCTTGGGGTGCATGTGAGCCCGCATCGTTTCAGGCATACAATTGCTACCGATCTGATGAAGCAGCCCAAGAGTAATCTCCATATCGTCAAGGATTTGCTAGGGCATCGAAGCATTGCAACTACCTTGAAATACGTACACGTCGACGTTGACCAGGTAAGGCATGCATTGGAGATGATGCGGTAGCTGACTCCCACCGTCTCCTTTTCCTACAGCCCAATGAATTACCCTGCTTTGACAAGCTAATCCAACGCGACTAACTTTCATGGCGTGATGCGCTCATGCGCTCGCGCTACATAGCGTTTCGTATGCGTCCGGGCATCACGTCTTGCGTGATTAAACCGGCTGCCACTTATGCGGAAGCAGCTGCTCGATCTCACTCGCCCGCTGCGTCGGCAGGCGCGTGAGAACATCCTTCAGATAGGCGTACGGGTCATGCCCATT
>JAAIGE0100191020.1_pt1 | contig 14644 bp, 7 predicted proteins | sample 6487951 | NCBI WGS metagenome assembly JAAIGE01 (sample SAMN13974128, study PRJNA590717) | phyllosphere metagenome | biome: tomato field; feature: multiple bacterial spot infested tomato fields; material: tomato leaves; isolation source: leaves from tomato fields | host: Solanum lycopersicum ... | reverse complement strand
GCTTCACCCAATCGGGCGTGTAGGAAGGGCCGGTATTCTTCCACGCACCGAACCAGAGCAGGACGATACGCTTGTCATGCTTGCGCGCTTCGTCGAGCAGGGTCTGGACGAAACTGTAGTCGAACTTGCCTTCGACCGGTTCCAGCTGCTCCCACGCAACCGGCACCTCGACCGTGTTCGCGCCGATCCGGTCCAGCGTCGCCCACACTTTTTTCAGCGGTTCGGGATAGTTGCTGCTGTTGTTCACCTGCCCACCGAGCATCAGGAACGGCGCGCCGTCGACGATCATCGCATGGCGGCCGGCCTTCGTCTCGATATGCGGCACATCGGCGCGCGTCTGCGCCATCAGCGGCGAGGATGCCAGCAAAGCGGCAGCGAGCAGGCTGTGGGAAAATTTCGCCATCTTCAGACCAGCCTGTTGGTGCGCACGAGTTCGCGATACCAGTCGGCGCTCAGCTTGGGCGTCCGCTTCTGGGTCTTGAAGTCGACATGGTGGATGCCGAACAGCTTGGTATAGCCGTCCTCCCATTCGAAATTGTCCATCAGGCTCCACACGAAATAGCCCTTCACGGGCAGCCCCTCGCGCGTCGCGCGCTGAAGGTGGGTCATATAGTTGCGCAGATACATGACGCGGTCCGTGTCATAGACCTTGCCGTCGGCTGCGACCTTGTCGTCCGCCGAGCAGCCATTTTCGGAGATATAGATGCCCTTGGGCTTCCACATTTCGCTGATGGCGCGCATTCCCCAATAGATGACCTCCGGCGTGACATAGAGCCAGGGGGAGGGCATTCGCGGCGCTTGCCCCGGATGCGGAAGGATCTTGTAACCGGCGGGCGTCGAACTGTCGGCCATGACGCTGTTGCCGGTGTAGACGTTGACCGACAGGAAATCGAGCGGCGCGCCGATCAGCTTCATGTCGCCGTCCTTCACGTTGGGCGCGTCCTTGCCCTGCGCTGTCAGGTAGGCGTCGGTATATTTCCCCTCCATGATGGCGGTCAGGAACATGGCGTTTTCGGCGCGCACGGCCTTCTTGACCGCTTCGATATGCTCGGGCGTCTCGATCGCGGGAACGAAGATGCTGGGGTTGTCGGCGATGCCGACCTGCGTGCCCGATCGGGTCGCCTGACGGATCGCCTGAAGGCCAAGGCCGTGAGCCAGCACGCCATGATGGCGGATCTGGTTGACCGGTCCCATAGGCAGTTTGAGGCCCGGTGCCTTGCCCCCAGTCATATAGCTCAAGTCGGTGAAGCAGCGCAGTTCGTTGACCGTCATGAAATGCTTCACGCGGTCGGTGAGCTCGCCTGCCATGAATCCCGCATAATCGCCAAAGGCATAGGCGGTGTCCCGGTTCTGCCAGCCGTCGGGCAGGGCGGCGGGCAAATCCCAGTGGAACAGTGTGACGTGCGGCGTGATCCCGGCGGCGAGCAGCCCGTCGACCAGGCGGTTATAATAATCGATCCCCTTCTGGTTGGGTTTGCCCCGGCCGTTGGGGAAGATGCGCGACCAGGCGATCGAGAAGCGATAGGCTTTGACGCCCAGCGCCTTCAGCAGGGCGATATCGTCCTGATACCGATGATAGCTGTCGCAGGCGACATCGCCGGTATCGCCATTGGCGACCTTGCCGGGCGTATGGGAAAACACGTCCCAATTGGTCTGGCCGCGACCATCTTCGTTCACCGCGCCCTCGATCTGGTAGGCGGCGGTGGCGCAACCCCACAGGAAGTCGGATGGAAAGCCCTGCGCGCCTGCCTGCCCAGATCCAGCGGCAGCGCTTTGCGCGCCCGCAGCGCCGCTATTTGCGAGAGCGCCGACGCCCAGCGCTGCTGCGCCAAGCCCAAGGCCCAATTCGCGACGATTGATACCTGTCATGATGTCATCCTCCCTTATTGACCGACGATCTGGACGAGGCCGGCAACGGCCTGCCCGGTCGGCAGCTTGGTCTTGCTGGTCAGCGACCGGCTCGCGTCATCCCAGACAAGTTCCGCTTTCTGACCGCCATTCTTGCGATAGGCGTTGGTCGTGCCGTCGTCGTCATAGAGCGTGAAGCGGGCGTTCGCGCCGGGGTAGACGCGGATGCTCTCGATCGCCTGCTTCTGCGCCGTGCTCTGCACCTGCGCACCCATGGGCACGATCGAACCAGCCTTCACGAAAAGCGGCATCCTGTTGATCGGCGCTTCGACCTCGATCGTCTGGCCGCCCTCGTGCCGCCGGTTGGTCCAGTAATCATACCAGGAGGTACCGGCGGGAAGATAGACGGGGCGCTTCGTCTGGCCCTGCTGCGTCACCGGTGCGACGAGGAAAGCGGGGCCGAACATATATTGATCGCCGATGTCCGCGACCTTGGGGTCGTTCGGGAAGTCCATGAACAGCGCCCGCATGAAGGGCGCACCGGTCTCGTAGGTCTGGTGCCCCAGCGAATAGATATAGGGGATCAGCGTGTAGCGCAGGCGCAGCCAGTCGGCGAGGATCGGCTCGGCCGCCTTGCCATATTCCCACAGCGCCGTGCCGGGGCGCTGGCCGTGGATGCGCAGCGTCGGGGTGAAGACGCTATACTGGAACCAGCGGACGAAGAGTTCGGGATAGTCGGCATAGTCTGGCGCCATCGCGGTCGCGCCTGCCGGATCGACCAGGATCGGGTTCTGTGCCTTGGGGCCGTTGGGCCACTGCCATCCGCCGATGTCGCTGCCCCAATAGGCAAGGCCGGACGCCGTGAAGTTGAGGCCGGTCGGCACCTGCCGGTGCAGCGCGTCCCAGGTGGACTTGATATCGGACGACCAGAACAGCCCGCCATTGCGCTGCGCGCCCAGATACGCGGCGCGGGCGAGGATCATGTTGCGGAAATTGGGCCGGTCGCGTGCGCTGCCCTCCGCCACGCTATCGGTATGCACCAGTGGGAAGAGGTTGTGATAGCGGTCGCCAGACCCCTTCGAATAGAAATAGCCGTCGGGAACGAGGTCAGGCTCCGTTTCGTCCAACCAGAACCAGTCGAACCCTTCACTGGCGATGTTGTCGCGCAACTTGGTCCAGAACCATTCGCGCGCCTCCGGGTTGGTGCTGTCGATCAGCGCGCCCGCACGATCCGACCGCATCGGCAGGCCGTCGACGGGATTGCCGTCCTTGTCTTTCAGGAACCAGCCCTTGGCCGCGAGCATATCGAAATAGCGCGACTCCCGCTCGAACCGCGGCCACACGCTGATGATCGATCGCATACCCATCGACTTCAGCGTATCGTTCATCCCCTTGGGATCGGGATAATAGGTGCGGTCGATGTCGAGCTGGCCCATGCGCGTCCAATAGAACCAGTCCAGCACCATGACGTCGAGCGGCAGATTGCGCTGGCGATAGCCGTTGGCGATATCGAGCAGTTCCTTCTTGCTCTCATACCGCGCCTTGCTCTGGATGAGGCCGAAGCCCGCCTTGGGCGGGAGCGGCGTTTCGCCCGTCAGCTTGGCGTATCCCGCATAGAGCTCGTCCGTCGTCTTGCCGGTGATCACGAAGAAGGACACGCGTTCGCCCACCTGGCTCTGCCAGCGCGTGGCGCTGTGCAGGCCGGGCCAGACGAGCGTGCGGGCCGGATTGTCCCAGACGATGCCATAGCCCTTGTTCGTGACCATGAAGGGGACGCAAACCGTCTCGCCTGCCGGGGCGTCATAGCTGTGCTGGCAATCGATCTGATGGCCGCGCAGATCGAGGAAGCCTTCCTGATTCTGCCCAAGGCCGTAATAATGTTCGTCGGCGGGGGAGGCGAAGGACGCACCGACCTTGAACGTCTGTTCGCCATTTACCGTGACGGGTGCCATTTCCCAGCCGGTCATCTGCGTGAGCAACGATCCGCTGGCGTCCTTCACTGAAAGGCTGACCGGCGGCAGCGAGGGTGCGAAATAGCGCTGCATCTGCGTCGGTGCGCCAGGCCATGGCTTGGCATCGATCGTCAGCGTCAGCGCGGAGGAGGTGAAAACGTCGCCGCTGGCGTCCGCCCGATGCGTCCAGCCGGTGGCATTGGACTTGGCGTTCGGACCTTCCCCCGGCGCTGCGCTGGCAAGGGCGGGATCGAGCGCGATCGTCACGCGGACGATGTTCGGTGCATAGGGTTCGACCGCGACCCGGCTGCCGTTACGGTCCAGCAGCGCCATCGGTTCGGCATGAGCAGGCGACACGTGAAGCCCGATCAGACTGACGGAAGCCGACATGGCCATAAGGATTTTCGACTTGAACCTGTGCAGATCGCGTGATGCCATGATCTTGGCCTCCCTGTTTTCTAATCGTCAGTGAATTTGCGAGATTTTTCGGTTTTGCTCTTCGGGGTCGCCGAACATGATCCCCCGACCGTCGGTGGCCACATAGACGCGGCCGAACCGGCGCGGATCGCCGCTGATCCGGCGCAACCTCAAGCCCCATTGATGGGCGTCATCGTTGATCCGGTCCCACCGCGCGCCGCCGTCGGTCGAACGGAAGATACCCCGGACGCCGTGATCGGTGGCGATGGCATAGAGCGCTGGCCATTCAGTGCCCGGTGCGCCCTTCCCAATGCCATAATATTGGATGGCGATACCCTGCGTCGCCAGTTCCCAATGGTCGCCCGCGTCGGTGGAGCGATAGAGGTCGCTGCCCAGCAGCAGCCACAGCCTGTCCGCCTGACCCGGAACGGCGGCGAGGGGATTGGCGGCTTCGCGTCCCTCCACCCGCGCGGACGACAGATCGGCGGGCAGTCCTTCGCTCGCCACGACATGAAAGGATGCGCCGCCGTCATCGCTGCGCACGATCCGGTTCGCGGCAAAGTCGATGGCGTAGAAACGGCGGGCATCGGCCTTGTCGGCGGTCACGCGCACGCGCGACGGCAACCCCTTGACCTCGGTCCATGTCCGCCCCCGATCGACCGAGCGGCGCGGCACGATGGTTTCGACCAGAAACACGCGCCCCTCCGCCGACACGGTGATCGCCGCATTCCCCGTGCTTTCGGGGGAAGGTGGCGTGCCCGGCTGGGACGGGCTTTTCGGCAGATGCAGCGGACTCCAGTTGCGACCACCATCTTGCGACCAGGCCAGCGAGGTATCCGGCACGACCGGCGCATGCGTATTCCCGCTACGCACCATGATGTCCGGCGCGACTCCGGCATAATCGAGCGAGTTGGTGTTGGTCAGCATCGGGTTGCGGTGGACATGGGGCGGCGACACGGCCAGATCGTCGTGACGAAACCCGCCCAGATCGCCGAAGCCGGAGACGAGCGGCGCTCCGCCCGTCGGGCTGATCAGCGTGATGACGGCGGTCTGCTCGATCCCGCGCGTCCAAGGCGTCCAGCGCATCGTGCCGCTTCCGGCAAATCCCTCCGTCGCATAGAGCGTCGCCCCGGTAACATAGGCGGCATGATTGGCATCGAACGGATCGATCGCCAGTCCCGCGATCCAGTGTCCGAAATCGGCCTTTTTGGCGAAATCCAGAAATGGCGTCTCACTGACGTCCCGCGTGCTCCGCCGCCACAATTCGCTCCAGGTCAGACCGCCGTCAGATGATCGCCATACCGTGTCACCCGGCTGGTAGCGGTTGACGGTGGCGACCGCGATCACGCGCGGATCGGCGGCGGATACCCCGACGCCCATATAGCCGCCGGGTACCACGGCCGCGCCCTTCAGCGGGGTCACGTCGCTCCAGCGGTCCGATCGCGTATCGAACCGCCAGACTGCGCCGCGCTTGATGCCATTGGGTCCGATCGCATCGCTATAGGTGATGGTCATCACGCCGTCGCGACCGATGACGGCCTTCACCGGAAGCAGGTCGGCTGGAGGACCACCCGCAACTGCATCCCATGTGCGTCCGCCATCGCGTGAGCGAAACAGGTGGTTCGCTCCGGCATCGGCGCTCCCCACGAACATGGTCCCACTATGCGCGGGGTCGAACAGAACGAAGGACAGGCCGCCATGCGTGGTCCGGGGGCGGGTGGGGCGTCCCAGTCCCGCCAGCGGGAAGCCGTCGACCTTCTGCCAGTGCAGCCCGGCGTCGGTGCTTTGCCACAATCCGTCATGGCGCGACCCGAAGAACAGACGGTCATGCGCATGGGGATCGACCGCCAGCCGCTCGCCCATGCCGCGACCATCTTCGTTCCCGCCCATGGCGAACGGCACTTCGGTCCCGCGCCAATGCTCACCGCGATCGGCGGAGCGGAATATCGCCGCCGGTCCGCGCGCGTTCATCCCCGCCGCCATGTAGACGATGTTCGCATCCACCGGATCGGCGGCGATGCTTTCTATGCCCATGTAGCTGGATTCGGACTCGCCGTCCTGCAACGGCATCCAGCGTCCGGCGCGCTGGTCCCAGCGATAGGCGCCACCCATGTCGGTGCGCAGATAGGCGAGGTCGCGTTCGATCGGGCTGAATATGATCCCCGGCGCAAAGCCGCCGCCGCCGACCGTCACATTCTGCCACGTATAAGCAACCGCCGTCCTGTCCTTCGTTGGCTGCTGCGCGGGCGAAGCCGGGGCGAACGACGCCCCCGCAGCCGCGAGGCTCAGCCAGACAAGTCCATTGCGGATCCTGCCGATCCTCACGCCGTGTCGCCCACCCTGTGGCGCGCGCGATAGACGAGGTTGCGGAAGGTCGCGGAGCCTGAACCCGCCGCATATAATCCGGGCCGCAGGCTCAGGAAGCCATCGGCCACATTGTGATTATAGCCGCTGACCTCGACCGAACGTTCCTTGGTCCAGGGGCTTGTCCCCGCAGCATGGTAGAAGGTCACTACATTCTCGTCGTTGACGAGACGCAGCCGCAACCGACGCGTGGACACCGGCGCACCGGGCGGCCAGCGTTCCTCCTGCCCGATCCGATAGGCGTGAAGACGGTCCGGCCCCAGCCCCAGGCCACAGAACAGCTTTTCATTGTAGAAAAGGATCAGACCGGCCTGCGTGCCCGCGTCGATCTCGACCTCCACCTCGATCTCGTAGGACCGGTCGCCCGCCACGAACAGCAGCGGCGACGTATCGGCCGGTCCCGTTCCCTGCGCGGCCAACGACAGCGCCTGCCCGGCGAAACGCGCGCGGTTCAGATAGTCGCCCTTCGGCGCGAAAAAGGTCAGCCGGTTGCCGATGGCGTCCTGCGAGAATCCCGACAGCGCCTGTCCATGCCCGCCGCCCTTGGTGCCCGGCATGAGGAACGGCTGCTCCAGCGTCCCGCCCAGCGCGCGCGGCCAGCCGTCAGCCGTCCATTCCATCGGCTCCATCAGCATCTGCCGACCCAGCGTGCGGAAACCATTTTCATAGCCATGGTAGACGAGCCACCACCGCCCGTCCGGTCCCTCCACCGCTGTCGCATGGCCGCGCGACCACCAAGGCTCCTCGCGCGACACGGTCCGTACGATCGGGTTGTAGGGGCAATTCTCCCACGGCCCGTTGATCGAACGCGAGCGCGCCGCGACCACCATATGGCTGGTCGGCGGTCCGCCGGTGCCGCCCTGTGCTGCGATCAGATAGTAATAGCCCCCCCGGCGCAGAACCTTCGGCCCTTCCAGCGCGAAGCCCTCGATCACATAGTCCTTCGGGATCGGCCAGCCGTCATAGACATGCTCGACCGCGCCGTCCGCCGCCAGCCCATCGTCGCGCAGCCGCACTCGATTGCCGCCGTTGAAGAACAGGTAGCGCTTCCCATCCTCTCCGACCGCGTGGCCCGGATCGATCATGTTGTCGATGTGCATGTCGATCGGCTCGCTCCACGGTCCGCTCATCGCGGGCGCATGGATGACATAGGTGCGCAGCGGCCGCGCGTCGCCATCCGGCGCGAGGACCGGGATATAGATGAAGTATCTGTCGCCATGCTTGGCAATGTCGAGCGCCCAGATGGTACCGATCGGCGTCTTGAGCGCAGCGGTCACCGGCGTCCAGTTGACCAGATCGCGCGAATGCCAGATCGGCACGCCGGGATAGTAGAGGAAGGACGAGAAGGCGGCGTAATAATCCTCACCATCCTTCAAAATGGTGGGATCGGGTCGATCTCCGGCGAGTACCGGATTGACGAACCGCCCATCGCCCAGATCGCCCTTGCGCTGCCCTTCTATCCCGACGCCGCGTGGCGCATAAGCCCCGTCCATATCGGACTTGCCCTCAATCTTGCCCGCCGGACGCGCCAGCAGATCGGACGACAGCGCAGCCGCTGCGGACGCTGTGGCGAGGGACAGGAGATGTCTGCGGGTCGGGTTCATGGGACTTACTCGAAAGGGATGGGGTGGGAGGCGTTCAGCGGGCCGAGGCCGGCAAAGGCTCGATTGTCGTCAGGATGACGTCGTTGTTCCGCATCGGCAGGGTCAGGCTGTATCGTCCATCCTTACCGATCCGGATGACCCGGTCGATTTCGGGCAGATCGCGGGTCAGCCCCTGCAACTCTCGCAATTGCGCGTCGCTGAGCGCAGCGGGCGATCCCATCTCCAGATAGCGGCTCTGCGCATCGTTGGCCTTGTATCCGGTCCGACGCACCTGAAGCCGATAGGCTCCCGGCGCGACGCCTGCGAAGCGGATCACCGCCGGAGCCTCCGCGCTGGCGGGCAACGGCTTCGTGAAGAAGGGGCGATTGCTCATCGTCTGGTCGGGCTGGCGCCAGTTCCACATCAGCACCGCGCTGCGTCCGCCTTTCGTGGTGGCGAGCGCTTGCGGATCGGCCAGCGGGATTTCCGGGCCGTTCAGCGCGTGCAGATATTTATAGGCGAACCAGGCGGCCTTTCGGATGCCTTCGCGGTTCATCAGGCCGAACCCGCCATGAAACGGAGTGGGCGGCGGTCCCGCTTCCTCGAACAGGTCGCTATAGGTCCAGTAGCTCATGCCTTGGGCCAAACCGCGCGTGGCGCGCAGCTTGTTCAATATATAGCCTGCGCTGATGTAGGAATCATGCACCGGATCGCGCGGGTTGTAGCTGGCGCTCCACTCCGTGAAGAACAGCGGCAGGCGGGGGAAAGCCGACGCAGCGATCTGCGCGCGCACCTTCCGAACATCCGCTACGATAGCGTCGGGATTGGTCGACAGCTTGTTGTCGTCCTCTCCCTTTTCGTCCAGGAAACCGCCGTCCACGCCATAGGTATGGGTACTTACGAAATCGACCGGAATTTTGCGCTTCGCTGCGCGATCGAGAAACTCAGGTACCCAGGCCGCTCCCGCCGTAGCGGGACCGCCGACGCGCAGCGCGGGGTCGATCGCCTTGATCGTGCGGGCGCTCGATTCATAAAGGTCGAAATAGGCTGCCTGGACTGCCTTTTCCCAAAAACCGGCGAGGTTCGGCTCGTTCCACACTTCGAAATACCAGCTTCGCACTTCTTCGACGCCGTAGCGTTCCCGCGCATGGCGGACGAACGCATCGACCAACGCCGCCCAGGCTTTCGGTTCGGGATGCGACGTATTGCCCTTCCAATAGAAGATCGTCTGCTTCGATGTCGCCATAGCTTCGGGCGTAAAGCCCAATTCCACGAACGGCTTGATCTTGCGGGCCAACAGGGCGTCGAACAGGCGATCAAGGCCGGTCCAGTCATAGACGATCCGGCCCTCGCGCATCTGCACTGTCTTGAGCGCATCATGGAAGGGCGCGTGGAAGCGCACGTAGCGGAAACCCAGTTCATCGACAGCGGTGCCAAGCTGCGCCAGACTGTCCGGCCTGCTCAGCGTTCCGGCGAAGTCGGAACCGACCGACAGGTCGAAAGCCCGATCCATGGGGGCACCCGCCCGACGCAGATCGACCTCCACCGTCCGCTGCCGTGCTGCTGCCGGTTGGGCTGAAACAGACTGCGCCAATGCTGGCTGAGTTATGGCAATCGCGACCGACAGGAAGGCGATCGCGCCGCCGCGCAGGCGCAGGCAGGCACGCTTGGATCCGGTCATGAAGTCACCGTGATGGAAGAAGAAACGGCATTGGTCATGCGGCGATCGGACTCGCGCAATGACGGGCGATGAAGTCGGCATGGGTGGGCATGGCGTCCGCCGTCCGTCCGATGACATCGCGCAGATGCGACAGGAACCGGCCGGCTTCCTCGACCGGCAGGGCATCCGTCAGCGGATCGTGGGACTGGGGAACCAGCCCTTGCCCCATCAGCACCGCGATCCAGCTATCGTCGGTAAACAGCCCGCCCTGATCGCGAATGATCCGCCCGCGCCCGCGCCAGAGAGCGATCTTGTCCTCCAGCGTGGTCGGGATCGTCATGGTGCGGCAATGGTTCCAGAAATCGGAATCCGACCGGGTCGTCGCATGATAGTGGAGGATCACGAAATCGCGTATCTGCTCATATTCATGTCGCAACATACGATTATATTGGGTGCGCTCGGCGGTGGCGGGGCCGGCGTCGGGAAACAGGCTCATCAGACGGGTGATGCCCGATTGGATGAGGTGGATGCTGGTCGATTCCAGCGGTTCCAGAAAGCCCCCGGCCAGCCCGATGGCAACGCAATTGCGCTCCCACATCCGTTCGCGCACCCCAGCCAGGAAACGCAGCGCGCGGAGCGCATCCAGGGCCGGTCCGTCCAGTCCATCGAGCGCGATCCGGGCCGCCTGATCGTCATCCATGAAGGCGCTGGCATAGACATGACCATTGCCCACCCGATGCTGGAGCGGGATGCGCCAGCGCCAACCCGCCGTGCTTGCGGTTGCGCGCGTCAGGGGCCGCAGCGTCCCGGCGGGCGCGGAAGGCACCGCTACCGCCCGGTCGCAGGGCAGCCAATGCTGCCAGCTGATGAACGGTACGCCCAGCGCTTCGCCCAGCAGCAGCGACCGGAAACCGCTGCAATCGACGAACAGGTCGCCCTCGATCCGGCGTCCGTCGTTTAATTCGATAGCGCGGATGAAACCGTTTTCCGGATCGAGATCGACATGGACGACCTTTCCCTCGACTCGCGCCACCCCGCCATCCTCCGCGATATCGCGCAGGAAGCGGGCGTAGAGCGACGCGTCGAAATGAAACGCGTAGGAGAGGGACGAGAGAACCGCCGATGGGTCGCCCGCAGGGCGGTTGAAACGGCCGAGCGCCGCCGCCCGGCTGGACAGGCAGTAGTCCGCAAGTGGTCCGACTCGCTCAGCTTCACCTGCCATGCGCGACTGACGCAACCAGAGCTGGTGAAACTTCACGCCTTCTACGTCTCGGCCATGCACGCCGAACGGATGGATATAGCGGTCGCCTTCACGCGCCCAATCGACGAACTCGATCCCCAGCTTGTAGGTCGCACCCGTCGCCGCCATGAAGGCGGCCTCGTCTATGCCCAGATAGCGGTTGAAATCGAGCAGCGTGGGAATGGTGGCCTCCCCAACGCCCACGGTGCCGATCTCTTCCGATTCGACCAGCGTTACGGCGACACCGGCCTGTGTTACCCGCGCCAGCGCCGACGCCGTCATCCAGCCCGCCGTGCCGCCGCCGACGATGACGATCCGCCGGACCGGGGAGGGCGCGTGGGTCGGCTGGGGCGTTTCGGTCATGCCGCGACGGGCCGCGCGCCAAAGCCCGCACGATGCGCCTGCCCGATCAGATCGCGGTTGGACGGCAGGTTCGCGACCGCAAACTCGCCCTGACGGCGCGCTTGGGCAAAGGCGCTTCGGGCGTCGTCATGATAGCGGTAGACGCCCGCCTTCTGACTGAGGTCGGTCTTCCACCCCATGCCGTAGAGCACATATTGCCAGCTCATCTCGGAAAAGATGTCGACCTGAAGGTCTATGTCCATTTCGGTGGGTGGGCGAAACCGCCACCTGTCCAGCAGTTCCAGCAGGCTGTCGGGGACGGATGACGGGTCGACATTGTCGATCCAGAATTGTGAATCGCGTCGTTCCGATATGCAGTAATGCAGCTTGATGAAGTCGAGCGCGCGTTCGTAACGCTTGCGCATATTGGCATTATATTGCCGCGCCGACGTTTCATAATCCCCACCCCAGGGAAAGAGATTGGCGACCATGCCGGCGGCGACTTCGGAAAAGACGATGCCCGTGGCCTCCAGCGGTTCGAAAAATCCGCTCGAAAGGCCGATGGCGACGCAGTTCTTGTGCCAGTTGGTTTCGCGATACCCGGCCTCGAACCGGAACTTGCGGAATTCCAGCTTTTCCGACGCAGGCCCGACATAGGCGCGCAACCGCGCTTCGGCTGCCGCATCGTCCATATGATCCGACGAATAGACATGACCGATGCCCCGCCGCTTTTCGAGGCCGATGTCCCAGATCCATCCGGCGTCCTGCGCCGTCGATATGGTACAGGACGCGATCGGATCGTCTGCCCCAGCATGAGGCACCTGCATCGCCATGGCGCTATCGCAGAACAGCACTTCGCGGCAGGACCGATAGGGCATCCCCAGCGCCTTGCCGATCAATTCCGCGCGAAAGCCCGTGCAGTCGATGTAAAGGTCCGCCGTCAGGACGCCATGCCCTTCCGTGCGCACGCCGTCGATCGCGCCGTCATTGCCGACCAGCACCTCGGTCACGCGATCGATCATGTGATCGACGCCGTTCTCGACCGCCTTGTCCCGCAGCATTTCCGCGAGCGTTACCGCGTCGAAATGATAGGCGTAATTGAGCGGCGCGGTATAGTCGGGGTGGCTGGACAATTTCGGCGCTCTGTTCGCATCCATGGCCATTTTTTGTGGCCCGCAAACCTGATCCCAATTTGCCTGCCCACCTACGCCAAGCAGCCAATAGGGCAGCAGTTCCAATCCGTCGGGCGATTCCGCGGTCTGGAAGGGATGGGAATAATGATCCGGCCCGGCATGACCCGGAGTATGACGCCAGTGGGCAAATTTGGCGCCCTGTTTGAAGCTGGCGCCGCAGCGCCGTATCATTTCCGCTTCGTCGATGCCGATCGTGGCGAGCGTGCGGCGGATCGTGGGGAAAGTGCCTTCCCCCACGCCCAATATGCCGATTTCTGTGGACTCGACCAGACGGATCGACACTCCGCCCGGCAAGTCCGCACCCAGACGCTTGGCGAGATAGCCTGCCGTAAGCCAACCGGCGGTGCCGCCGCCCACGATCAGGATGGTCTTGCTCATGGCGCTAATGCTCCGTGGGATGCGATTGCCGGGGATCGCCCGACAATCGCATCTTCGCGTCAAAATGCCAGATTGATTCCCGTGCTGATACGGCGATCGACCTGGAACCAGCTGCGGCCCTTCAACTCTCCACCCGGATAGCCGCCCATCAGCGTCCGCTGGGTAGCATTCAGCAGGTTGGTACCCTGAACGCCGAAGGAGAACTGCTCGGTCACCTTGAAGCGAATACCCGCTTCCAGCTGGCCGTAGGTATCGCCGTAAATAGGCAACGCGATCTGCGTATTCGTTACCACACCGGGGGCACTGTAATAGCCGTAGGTCGGGTTGGTGCCGTTGCTGTTGGTCGATTGCAGATATTTCGACCGCCAGGAATAGGCGACACGGGCCGAGATTGCCTTGCGTTCATACAGCAGGGTCGCGTTGAAGTTATGCTTCGACAGGCCGACAAGCGGCGCATCGTTGCGAACAACCCCGTTGATGTCGCGATACAGGTCGCCTGGATTCTTGCTGCTGATGAAGGTGTAGTTTCCTTCGAAGCCGAAGCCGCTCAGCCATCCCGGCAGCATGTCGAAGAACATGCGACCGCCGACTTCGACGCCCTTGACCGTCGCCGCCTTGGTCGAGTTCACATAATCGGACGCCGCCGCATTCACCGTCTCGCTACGTCCGTCGGTGAACACCACCGTGACCTGGCGCTCGGTCAGCGAGTAGATCGGCAGATCGGTCAAGCGCTTATAGAACGGCGCGATGTGGAACGACGTGCCCGCCTTGGGATAATATTCGAACGATATATCGAAATTGTTCGACATCGTCGGCTTCAGCAGCGGATTGCCGGTATCTGCCGTGAAGTTGGTAAATATGCCCGGCGCATTGCCACCAGCGGGATTGGCCGTCGTGGCCGCGCCGACAGAACCCGATGCGCGAAGTGCCTGGAACGTCGGCAGATCGAGCGTGATGTTATAGCCGAAACGCAGCTTGGTGTCGGACGTGGGAGCGTAATCGATGTTAATCGATGGCAGCGCACGCGTGAATTTCGCTTCCCCGCCCCGTGCGATGAACTGCTGACCGATCGTCTGAGTCTGACCATTCCGAATAAAGGTCGCGCCGTTCTGCTGGATGAAGCCGCTGCCCTCATTTTCGATGCGGACGACGCGAACGCCGACGTTGCCCGAAATGCTGCGCGTCTGATCCTGACCGAACCGGACGAGCGCATAGCCCGCGAAATTCCTCGTCTCGTTATCGACGCGATCACCCGGCAGGATGAAGCCTGGCTGACGGATGCCAGAGCCACCGCCATAGCCCGTCTGTGCCAACGGACCCGAAGCCGAACAATCGAACTCGCGACCCGCGCAGAAGCCTGCTGGGGGAGAGGCCGTCAACTGCGTGCGGTTGAAACGCCGCACCAGCTCGTCGGTCGGGAACAGCAGATTGGCGGGCAATGCCGCGGAGCCATGGAAGAAGTTCTTGAACGTATGCAATTCGACATCGCCAGGTGCGGCGTTGGCATATGTCAACTGCGGGTCGCCGTTCCAGCCGCGACCCAATGCCGCCCAGTTATATCCGTTGTTGAAATCACGTTCGGTCCGCTTGGCATAGCGTCCGCCGACCTTGACCGAGCTGAAGAAGCTGTCTTCGAACTTATATTCCGCATCAAGCTGCGCAGTATC
>JAAIGE0100816901.1_pt1 | contig 14645 bp, 23 predicted proteins | sample 6487951 | NCBI WGS metagenome assembly JAAIGE01 (sample SAMN13974128, study PRJNA590717) | phyllosphere metagenome | biome: tomato field; feature: multiple bacterial spot infested tomato fields; material: tomato leaves; isolation source: leaves from tomato fields | host: Solanum lycopersicum ... | reverse complement strand
TCTTGCCCGCGGCGCCGCCAGCACGATGCGGGGGGTGCGCAATGCGTTCGCCGAGCGCGCGAAAGGAGAATGATCGATGTTTGAGATCCTGAAGATATCCGAGGGGCCTGAATATGGCCGTTGGGGCTGGAACCTGAAGCTGCCCGGCAATGGGCGCATCATCGCCACCGCGCCGCTGACGTTCGCGAAGCGGAGCGCGGCGCTGGCCGATGTGAAGCGGGTGCAGGAGATGGCCGCCGCGGCGATGGTAACGGAGTTGATCGCGTGACCGGCTGGACGCCCCAGATCGAGGCCGCCTGTGTCGAGCGGTGCGCGCAGTTCGGCGATCCGGCCTGCTACATGCTCGGCGATCAAGAGGCCGAGCCGGTGAAGCCCTGCCACTCCTGCCTGCGCGAATGCGGGATCGAGCCCGACCCGGTGTTCGATCCCAGCGCAGCGATTGCCCCGCTGCTCTGATGCGGGATGCAGCTGTGAGCGCGATCAGCGCCGTCGTGGAGGCTTTCGATAAGATCGAGGATCCGGAACTGGCGCTCGATCTCGCAATGATCCTGGTGGCGCTGGTTTTAGAAGGCGCCCCGCCCCGTCACCGGCTCGACGTCGCGCGCGTCGTGTCGGTTGGCGGCACGAAACTCTTGGAGCACATGAAGCGATGACGATGGTGTCGACGGACCCCATGCACCTGCCGAAGAAGAAGCGCGCGATCCACGATTTCATGCGCGACCACTACCGTGAGCATGGACAGTTCCCCAGCCGGCGCATGATTGCCGCCGGGCTGGGCCGCGAGCCGAACGGCTATATCAGCCGCGCCGTCGCCGACCTGCGCGAGCGCGGCCATCTCCGCGTGATCGAGCGCGCGCGCCGCTGATGGCGCATGTCTATCACGGGACGCCGATCACCCCGCTCCCGGCGCTTCAGGCGCTGGGGGCGCGGTCCTTCTGCATCTCATATTTCCGCCCGGATAGCGTCAGCCATGTCGAAGCCATGTCGCCGTTCGTCATGTACGATAACGGCGCTTTCAGTTTCTGGCGGCGGGCTCGAAAGCTGAAACGTGAGTGGGAGGAAGCCGAGCGTGACTGGACGGACTATTATGCTTGGCTTGAGGCACGTCTGTTCCGCCCCGGTCGCTGGGCGATCATTCCTGACCGGATCGCAGCCCCCACGCAGTTGAACGACGCGCTGATCGGCGAATGGCCGCATGGCCGCGATCGAGGCGCGCCGGTGTGGCACATGGACGAACCTGTTGAGCGCATCGGTCGCCTCTTGGATCGCGGCTTTCCCCGGATCTGTTTCGGCTGGGTGGGCGAGTTCGACCCGGCAATCGGCGATATCCGCAAAGAGCAGAAAGCGGTTGGCTGCGACGCCCACCGGCGGCGAATGGATGAAGTCGCACGGTTTTTTGGCAACGCTTGGCCAATCGTCCACATGCTCCGCGGCATTGCCGTCGGTGCGCAATATCCGTTCGACAGCGTCGACGCGACAAGCCTCGCTCAGAACGGATGGAAATACGACAGCGCAATGGACGCGCTTTGGAGAGAGCCGTGGCGGGGCCGTAATGCCTATGCGGACCGGCTGGAGCGCATCGCAGGGGTAGTAAGATGAGGATCTTCGCGTGTCATGTCTGTGGCGGTACCGGGGCTGACACGCCGCTTCACCGTCAGAACCGCACTGGCAAACCCGGCATCTGGGCGTGCGGCGCGCATTTCAATCGCACGAAATGCGCGATCGACGGCTGCACGCGGACCCGCGATCGCGAGAAGGCCGGGCAAGAATGGATCTGCGGCGAGCACTGGCGCCGGTATGTGCCTCCGCGGTCAAATCGGCGGCGGACCTATCATGGGTTCTTCCGCGAGGCGAAGCGCGTGGGCTGGACTGATGATTCCTATGCCCGGTTCTGGCGTTTCTGGGATCTGATCGTGGCATCGGCAAATGCCCGCCACGCCGCCGGCACGGTCGACGTCGCCGCGATCCACAAGTTCATGGGGTGGGATAATGGCGAAGACGCCTGACTTTGCGACCGAGGCGGATCTGGTCGCCGCATTCTGCGAACTGATTGCGCAGCGCAACGAGCGGGAACGCAGCGTGCGCACGCGCCGCCGGCAACGTGAATCGACGTGGACGATCTATCACGAAACCGGCGGCTATGACCTGATGCTGGTGGAAGATCAGACCGGGGTGCAGGTCGGGATCGAGGCCAAGAAGGTGTTGAACCTGAAGGTCATCAACCAGGTGCTTCCACACCGCTATGCGCGGCACGGTCCGGATTACCGGGCCGTGCTGGTCCCGCGGCAAGGCATGTCGCCGGATCTGCACGCCATTTGCGAGCATATCGGCATCGTCGTCCTGTCCGTGTACGACATGAACGGCGGTGCCGAGGCGCACTATGCCTATTCGAAGCGCCCCTATGTGCCGATGTGGCGCGTCACGACGGAACTGCCTGACGAGCGCAGCGAATGGGATTTCGGCACCGCGCATTGGCAGTCTTGGTTGCCGGTCGAGCGCGTCGCGCTGCCGGAATATGTGCCTGATGTGGTTGGCGGGAAGCCGGCCCCGGTCGCGCTCACCGATTGGAAGATCCGCGCGATCAAGCTGCTGATCGTGCTGGAACGCCGCGGGCATGTGACCCGCGCCGACATGAACGCGCTGAAGATCAGCCCGACGCGCTGGACCGCCGCCAGCTACGGCTTCCTGCTCGCCGACAAGGCGCTGAAGGGATACGTGGCCTGCGACAACACGCCCGACCTGCGCGCGCAGCATCCTATCAACTATGGGCAGATCGAGGCCGATGCCGATAAATGGCTGAAGGAGTCCGGGATCGACCTGGGCTGAACCGAAAGGCCCCGGAATGCCGTTTTCCACCACCGAACTGCTCAACATGCTCGACTTGGAGCAGCGGTTGGCCACCCAGATCCGCGACGCCAACACCACCGTGCCGAGGGAGGCCAATGCGCAGGCGTGGATCGCTGAACAGGTCTCCCTCTACCGCATCGATGCGCTGAACATCCTGCTGGGCGGCGTCGCGCCAGATCCGAACGCGCCCGTCCTGCGCATCGCGTTCGCCGGCAGCAGCACATACCAGAAATACATGACGGACGGCGGCGGTTCGCCGGTGAACGGCGCCCTGAAAAGCACGGACGGCATCAATTTTGGAGGCTTGGGCACGTCAGGGACCGGTCTTCTTGCCTATGCGGCGATCATCGCGCGGCGCACCGGGCGGCCGGCACAATATTTGATGACCGCGCAGGGAGGCACCACGACGACACGCGACTGGCTTCCCGCCGGAAGCAGCCAGCGCGCCAATCTGGTCAATGGCATCAAGGCTATGGGCGGCTGCGACCTTGTGAATTGGGCGTGCGACTTTAACGATCTGCTGCAGGGGCTGATGGTCGACCAAGCCACCACTCTGGCCAATATCCGCGAGTTCTACCGGCTGGTGCGCGCCGAAACCGGCCTCCCGAACCTGAAATTCACGCAGGGCGTAATTCAGCCCTTTACGGCACCCGGATCGGCGCAACCCGATGCGCTCTGGACTGCCACGCGCGCCGCGGAAATGATTGCGGCCAAGGATCCGAACGTCATTTTCGGCACGCACTGGTATGATCTGCCTCAGGTCAGCGACGGCACGCACCTCACGGATGACGCATATCCCCTTCACGCCGCCCGTCTGGCCGAGAACTCCTTGGCGATTTTGGGATTGGCAGGAGCGGTGCCAGAATCTGGTCCCAGCATCGTTTCAGCGCAGGCCGTATTCACAACCCAGACCCGGATCACGCTGGCGCACAGCACAGGATCGGATATCAGCCCCACCAGCGGCCTCACCGGGTTCTTGGTCAGCTTCGATGGGGGGCAGACGATGTCGCCCGCTGTTGGGCGCCGGATCGACGCCACGACCGTCATGCTCACCCACGCGGAAAGCGGTGGAGCCGCGCCGCAGGTCTATGCCTTCATCGGGCGTGCGCCGAACACCTCTGTCGTGCTGCGCGATAACTCCCCCCGCACCTTGCCCCTGAATCCGACGATCGCGCCGATCCAGGCGCCCGCGGGAACGACAACGCCGGCGCCACTTCCGCCGGGCACCCGCACGATCTTGGTCGCGTTCTCCAAATCGCTGATCCCGCCGGCGCCTTACAATTCGTTCAACGCCTCGACCTCGCAAGCGCAGGGAGCGAATATCGGCATATCCATCCCTCTGAAAGACACGACCGGCAAAGATACCGGTTGGCGTCTGACATCGGTGAACGGTTTCAGCGCGGGTGTTGACGATCAGGGCCAGCCTGGCAGCGGCAGGTATCCGACGGCTGTCACCGCCGCGTACATCTACACCGGCAATGCCATCAACGGCGATAACGGCAACGTCGCAACCCCGGTCAGCACGCTGGTCCTGAGCGGTCCGGCATCGGACAAGGGGGTGACACTTGAACTGGACCTGTTCGGCAGTCGATCGGCGCCTGATCGCCGCACGACGTTCTCGGCCGGCGGCATGTCCATTACGGTAGACTCGGGCCAGAACCTGAACAACATCGCCACGTTCACGGATCTGAAGCCCGATGGGCAGGTCGAGGTGACGTTCACCTTCGCGCCAGCAACGAACTATCTGTATGGATATCTGAACGTCGCCGAGATCCGCATCATCGGGTGATGGGGTGGGGTGGACCAGTTTTCCGCGTCAAAGCACGAACTGGTCCACCCCCGTTCAGTCGATCAGTTCGACAATGAAGACGTGCATGTTGGGGATCTCGCTTTTCAGCCGCTTTACCGCCCGCGCCGGGCGACCGTCGATCCGCCCCATGATCGGCATTGATGTGGACGGCTGCACGCCCATGAACGCCACCTCGATTCCGTCCGGGACGCCGCGCAGGCCCGCCTCGCCGGCATAAGCGCCGAATACCACAGGCGCGACCCAGCCGGTTCGCACATTGCCCAAGATGCGCCCGCTGCTCATTGCTGTTTCACCATGATTGCGACGGTCCGCTGTTTCTCGCGCCAAGCATCTGCATCCGTTCGAACCGTCAATTCCAAACCGATCTCGACGCCCTTGTTGAAGACCGCGAGCGCCCGCTTTTCCGGCACAACATAGAGGGTGAAGTTCAGTAGTTGCCCGCTGATATATGTGAAATGCGGCGCCTCATTCTTGATCCGCACTCCCAGCGCGATTGCTTCAGCCTGAAGCGCCAAATCGTAATCGGCGACATCCTCACCCGCATCCAAGATCGGGAATTTTGCGGGGTGCAGCCCGGCCTTGCTGATCGTCAGGGTGAAGTTCTCGACATCGCTGGGATCGAGCGGTTGCGGAATCCTGACGGCTTTTTCGGGTATCGGCATCGTCTCACCTCATGATCGATCAGACGATTACGCTACGCGCCCCCGTGTCAGCAAGCACGGCCGAGCGCGGGCCAGTGTCTTCGATCAGTGCCGTGCGGCTGGGCGGGGCATAGACCGGGATCGTCCAACTCGCGCTGAGCGTATCGGGCTGCTCGGTCATCCGAGCCCTTGCCCGCACGCGAACCCGGCCGGCGGCCACGACGCGATCGTCATCCTCCACGATCGCCGCATCGAACTCGACCGGCCCGCCGCTATACGCCTCCAACTGATCGTCAGCCTCGACCAGATCCGCGACGAGGGTGACACGAATTGACACCCCCGCATCCAGCACGTCGTCCTGTTCCCGGATCACCGCGCGCAGTTGGAGCGTGTTAGTGATGCGCGCGCTCAGCGTGTCATTTGCCTCCACCAGATCGGCGGCGCCGTTGATCCGCACGACGCCGGCCGACGCCATCATATCGTCCTGCTCGACCAGGCTGGCGTCGCCGGTGACGCCGACATACCCGCGCGACACCAGCGCATCGTCGCCTTCGATCAGGCGGGCGGTCGCGCGCACGATCGCCTTGGCATCGGCGGCCAGCGTGTCGTCCTGCTCAGCGATCTCGGCGTAGAAGACCTGGACCTGGCCGATCATCGCCTCGACTTGGTCATCTTCCTCGACCAGCGCGGCATCAAGGGTGATGCGCGCGATCGTCCGCGACGCGACCACATCGTCACGCTCGACCAGCGCGGCGGTGGCGTGGATCTGGACGGCGGCCGACACCTCGATCGCGTCGTCCGCTTCGACCGCGGTGAGCGATGCGCGGATCAGCGCCGCGGCCACAGCCGTCAGGATGTCGGCATCTTCGACCAAGAGCGCCGCGCCATTCACCTTTGCGGTCGTGGCCGACGCAACGACGTCGTCCTGTTCCAACAAAGCCGCCGTGGCCGTGATCCGCACCGCGCTCGCCGATGTCAGCGCGTCGTTGCTCTCGGTGATTGCCGCATCGGCGTTGACGACGTTGCCGCCACCCGTGCCATCATCGATCTTCGGCCGCTGATTCTTGTAGGGATCGTTCGCCGCCAGGTTGGCGCCGTTCTCACCCGATTCCCATGACAGCCACGCACGTAGGCGCACCGCGTCATCGTCCGTGGGGGTGCCGTACCCGTATCCCCATATCCGATGATGGTGTTTGCTGTGATTTCCGTATTGAGGCCACGATCCCAGACGCGCATTGGAACCAGAGGTGTTGAGCGCATTGGCGGTGTAGACGGTCGGCGCAGCTTCCGCGTTCAACCAAGCGCGCGATCGCGTGCCGCTCTGCTGGTAGACATGCACAAAACTGACCGGACCAGTCAGCGCAGTTGTGCCGACTTCAAAACCGAAATTGCCGACGTCGATGGTGAAGCGAGAGCCGACACGCAACTTGTACGCGATGCCGGTGCCGTTTCCGCCGCCATACCCCAGCGGATAGTAATCTCCGTTTCGGGTTTCCTCGACGTGGAAGTGGCCGAACCAGAACTTGTCCCCAGGCCCCTTAGGGAGATTGGCGGTGTTCTCGATCGGCATCTGCCTAACATTGCCGTCGAAATAAATGGTTTGCCGCCCGTTCAGCGTCCCAATGCGCGGTCGATAATCATCGCGGACCGCCGCGGCGATGCTGGCCGTCGCGCCGCTGTTGTTGTTAACCGCGGTAATGCGGCTTACTGGCCACTCGTTTTCGAGCATCGCCGGAGCGACAACATTCTTTGTGCTGTCGAAATATTCGATCCCCGTAACACCGACCATGTCGGAGGGTTGCCAATCCCGCAACGCCATCTCTGTCTATCGCTCCGTATTCGAGAAGTCGTTGCGGGTGGCGCGCATCAGGCGTTGCTGCCGGTGATCGAGAACGTGTTGATGAGAATGTCCTGTCCCGCCTTCACCAGCGTGTTGTCGACGGTCATGTCGCCGCCGGCTCCGGTCTGGGTGACGGTGCCTTGGATGTGCACGTTGCCGGCGCCATCCTCGATCTGGAAATGGCCGATCGTGCCGTCGGCGTCAGCGGTGGGATCTTCCCAGACGCCGCTTTTCTGCTTCACGCCGCCGGCTGCGTCGCCCATCCAGTCCGCCGGCAGCGGCAGAGTTGCGACCACGCTGCCGGTCTTCGCCGCCTGAGGCGATGCGGGCGGCGGCCCGGTGCGCAGCTTCAGCGTCGGGCTGACGCCGATCGTCGTTTCGATGACGTTGAGGCGGGCGTTACGCAGCACCGTTGAATATTGCATAACCATTATGGGTCTCCTGACCGGGTGAACATCGGTGTTCGCGTGATACGGCTATCCCAGCGGCTGCTCAACCTGCGACACCAGCGCCACCGCCCCGGTGCCCGACACCGAACTGACGATCCGTACATAGTGCCCGGCCGGGACCATGTACGTCAGCGGTGCCGTGTTCGACGTGGTCAGCGCGATCGACACCGTCAGCCCCACACCGGATGTCGCCTCGACGCGCGCGCGCTCTGTGGTCGGCGTGGCGGCGGCGTCGCTGAGCAGCGTGCAGGTCGCAACGGAGGTGCCGATCAGCAGCGGGTTCGTCACCTGGGTCCGGCAACTGTAGCTGACCAGCACCGGCTTGGTCGCGCTGGGCTGGAATGCCGTGCCGATCGCGCGCGTGGACGTCGTGCTGAGAACGGTGCCGAGCCCGGACGGACCTGCCGGACCCTGCGCACCTGTGGCGCCTGTCGCGCCGGTCAGCCCGATCGGGCCTTGCGGACCAGTCGCCCCATCCTTGCCTGGCAGGCCTTGCGCGCCCGTCGCCCCGGTGTCCCCCTTGTCGCCTTTATCCCCCTTATCTCCCTTCGCGCCGGTCAGTCCGATGCCGCCGGGCAATCCTGGAAGTCCCTGCGCGCCGGTTGCGCCGGTCGAGCCCGTCGCGCCGGCATCGCCGCGGTCGCCCTTATCGCCTTTGGCGCCGGGAATGCCGGGCAGGCCCTGCGGGCCGGGCACGCCGGGGATCCCCTGCGCGCCGGTGTCGCCCTTTGGTCCCGGTGTCGTGGATACCGATGCCGCCGCGCTATTGGCGCGCTGCATCGCCCGTTGCGCCATCAGCCAGGCATTCTCGGCTTGCTGGCGCGCCGCCGCATCGATCGCGCGACTGCTAAGCGACTGCGCGGAGATCGGAGCGGCGACCAGGCCGACCAGCGCGAGGATGTGGATCTGGCGGCTCATTGCGACACCACCACGACGGGAGTGCCCGCCTCGCTGGACGCCACGGACACCTCATCCGTCACCACCATCCCGCTGCCCGTTGCGCAGCTGAAGATGTCGCCGGCATCGAGATCCATCGAGCGGCCGGATGCGGCGGCGGCCGGGGCGCCGAGATAGACGCGCACGATCGCCGCCCCGGTGGACTTGTTCTGGATCAGGCAACCCAGGCGGCGCTCGTTGGCGGGCAGCACGCTCTGGAAAGTGTCGGCGGTGGCGATCGTCACCGATGTGCTGGTCGAGCGCGAGTTTAGCGGCGCCCGCGGGTCGATCGCGGATCCGGTCTCGTCAACCGTCTGGGTGGGCTGGGCGCGCAGCACGACCTTGCCATCGGCCGATCGGATCTGCGGGAGTTGAGCCTGCTGTGCCGGGGCTGCGCCCGTGAGCACGCACGCGGCGGCGATCATCAAGAGCCTCATTTTCGTCCTCGTTCGAAGCGGCCCCTGGCTTCGACGGCATAACGCGATTTTGGCGAAAACGCCGCCATAATCCGAAGGTTGTCGTTCAAGCCATTTTGAAAATTGGTCGGTATCGTCGGTTTAGCGGTCCATGCCCGCTACGCAGTACGCGGGCGCGCCTATAGTACCTGCGCGCCCGCCTGCAGAGAATCCCGCGCGCTACCTGCGCACCCGGGTGCAATGATCGGGCGGGCATGCGTGCCAGCGTGCCCACGGGCGCCAGCGAGGGGGCGCCAGCGCGCAAGCGCATACGCGGTGGGCGTGCGCATGCTGGCGTGACCGGGCGGGCGCTGGCGAGCGTGCGCAAGCGCCCGCACGACCAGCCGGGGGCACGGGCGCGTAGCTGCGCACCTGGCGCGCGGGCTTCCTTCAGAAAAATTCACAATCGGCGTTGGCAACCATTGCCAACCAAGAATGTTGAGGATAGAGAACATGCATCCACCGGGGACAGCCCCGGCACGGAACGCTGAAGGAAGAAACGAAATGGCCCGCCAGTCCCGCCGCCCCACCCGCCGCCCCGCTCGCAACGCTGCCGAATTGATGCTTATCGGTCCGGCGCTGATGATCCTTGCGGCGTTCCCCCTGTTTCTCGCGTTCGTCGCGCTTCGTGACTTCCCGACCCATTCCAATCCCGCCGATCTGGCGGCTATGGGGGCGGCTGTCGGGATCATCGGCCTTGGGGCATTTGTGCTCGGCGCTTACTGCCTGACGGTCGCCATTCGTGGTGAGGCTCGCTGATATGATGATCGCAGCTGTAACGCTTATCGTGGGCGGCATGCTTGGCCTTGTCATCCTCACCTATCTGGCAATGGTACAGGCTGATGCGGACGCCGTCGCATCCATCTCTGACGAAAGGTAATCCCTATCATGCGCACTGTCCTCAACGTCGCCACGTTCGCCGCTATGATCGCTGCCCTTGCGGTGGAAACCGCCATCCATGCCGCAACCGGCCGGCGCGATCCCTTCCCTATCGATTAAGGCGAAACGGGGCCTAGCGCCCCGTCTATCCGGCCTGTGCAACCGGATACTGATGAGCCTGCACATAGGAATGCCGAACATGCCCAATCCCGCATATCTCCAGATTGCCGAATTGCAGGCAATGGCCCGCGCCTATCGCGGCAATGCCAAGGTGCGCACGGTGAGCCGTACCGCCGCCCGGCGCGCAAAAAGCGCCCGCCAGTTTCTCGCGCTCGCTTTCGCTTAATCCTCAATCCGGAGTTTTCTGCCATGACGATCAATACCCCGTTCGCCCATCTGCCCCGCGAAGCACAGGCCACAAAGATTGACGAAACCGCGTGGCGTATTCTGAACCAAGAGGTGCACCTAAACGTGTCCGGCCTGATAGGCGGGCTGCAGCGCATTATCGGCGATCTGACGCGCGAGCAGATTGAGGCGCTTGGCACTGATGACGACGATATGATGACGTTGGCATATATGCAGCCCGATGCCGACGATTACGCGGAATCGGATGAGGTTTGGCTAGAGAGTCCCCAATACGATCGTGTTCCGATTTACGAGATAGAAGAAGGGGACGACGGTTTCCGATGGACTGAAACCGCCGCAATTCAACAAGATGGCGAACCGCTGGAAAAGGGTGACTGGCAGGAAACCGCTCTGGATGCATGGAAGGATCTGTTTGACGCGCAAGGCTTCGATGCCCCCGCGGGCAAAGAGGTTTATGAATACTGGGTGGTTTCCTCTTGGCTGGCGAACAAACTGCGCGAGCAAGGGCATACGGTGGTCGACGACGTGGCGGGCATGACTGTTTGGGGGCGCCCTACCACGGGCCAAACGATCTATATGGACGGCGTTATGCAGAAGATTGCCCGCGATATGTTGGAGGCTGAATAAAATGGCGCGCATTGTCGAAACGCTGAAGAATGCGGGCTTCAAGCATGAGGATACCGGCGGCGGCATGATCGCGCTTGTCTATGAGGACAGCGAGGGGCGCCGGATTATGGCAACGGACAGCGATGGCGGCGCCTACCCTACTGACGTGGATTGCCTGCTAGGCCTATATCCAAGCTGGAATGGCGACCAGATTGCCGAATTAAACCCTCTGATGGTCTATGATGCCGCGCCCACCATTGCGGCGGCAAAGGCGTTGCTGGCAACGTTCGGCACGCGCGCGGAGCGCATCGCAGAATCGTTCGCGTGCTATCTCCGCAATGAATTGGGGCAAAAGGCATGGGACGAAATGCGCGCCGCCAATCGCACCACGGAAGCCGACGCTTGCGCATCCCACGACTATTGCGACGCCAATATGTCGATGCATGAAGCGTTTGCGGAAATAACCGGGCGCGATCCGATCGCGGGGCCGATGTCTGATGACGATATCGCGGTCTGGAATGACGCATGGGCCATTGCAAAAAAGCGGTTCCTCACCGCCGATAGCTAAGCCGAAACCTAGCGGGGCGCATCTGCCCCGCGATGGTCGCGCCGGATTGTTCGCCCGGCGCCTGATGAGGCTAGAACGCTGAAGGATTGCCCCCATGGACCTGTTTTCCATCCACAACGGATCGCGTTTTCTCCCCGCCAAGCCCCGCGTTGCGAGCCCGGACGAGGTGCGCGCCTATCTGCAATGGCTGGCGGGCAGGCGCGGCGTTGTGGTGCCCGCTAATGCGATCTTCACTGAAATGGGCATCTTTGAGCGCACCCCGGCGAACGGGTGCGGCGAACGGCTGTTGGAAATGCCCCGTGCCTCTACGGTGGTGACGTGCGAGATTTTGGACGATGCGGGCGCCGTGGTGCGCACGATGCCTTTGCCCGTCGACGGCAAGGGCAAGCTGCCGATGACCGCGAAACAGGTGCAGGAATGGACCGGCCTTGATCCTGTGAAGGTGCGCAAGCCGCGCCAGTCGCGTGCGCAAGCCGTGACAGCCCCGTCGGCCGCCGCGCCGGTGGAAGATGCCCCGGCACCCGCTATCGCGCCTGTAGCGGCTCCAGAGCCTGCCCCGGCGGCGCATCCGGAATGGGTCTATTCCGAAAGCTGCCATTTCGCCGCCGGGTACAAGGCCGCCACGCAAGGCCAGCCGCGCGCGTTGCCCGGCTATTTCACCACGCAACACGGCCAGAATGCCCGCGATTGGTATCGTGGTTTCGATCATGCCGCCGCCGAATTGGCGGCAATCGCTGAAACGCCCGCCGATATCGCGCCAGAGGGTGACGCCGATACGATCGCGGCGCTTGATGCCGAAAAGGCCGCCCGGCTGGCGCGCGCATCGGCCGCCGCCGTGGAGGCATTGGAGGCGGACGGCGTAACCGATCCCAATAGCGCGGGCTGTGACTATATCTGGCCCCGGTTCGTCACGGCATATCTTGGCCTACAGCATGACAGCTCTTGGCATTTGGAAGGGCACGGCAAGCAACGTGACCGCAAGGCGCGCAATCGCGGCGCGGTCATGATCGGGCGCGAGATGGGCGACGCTATCCGCGCGCATTTCTTGGCGCTTGCGCCGTTCCAGCCCGCCGCCGCCGTGGTGGAGCCTGAGCCGGTGGCATTGCCTGCCCCTGCCCCCGCGCCTGAGCCCGCCGCCGCCGCGCCGATGGCTGACGATATCGCCGCCACCCTTGCCGCTCTGGCGGCGCGCGTCACCGCTCTGGAGGGTGGCGCAACCGGCAAGCGCGTCCGCTCCGATCGCGAAGCCCGCGCCATTGTCCGGGCGTGGCGGATGCGTGCGCAAGCCCGCGCCGCCCGTGCCGATGCCGCGCAAGCCCGCGCCAATGAGACCGCGACCCGTGCGCAGCTACAGGCGCAAGCCCGCGAAGCTATGCGCCTTGAAGAAACGGTGGAGGCATTGCGGGATGACGTGACGGCATCGGAGGTGCGCGCGCATCGGGTGGAACAGGAAGCGGACGGGCTGCGCACGGCTCTGGCGGCGGCGCAATCCGATCTGGCCGCCGCGCGTGCCGATATGGATACCCTCGCGCCGCTCGCCGATGTCCTCGCCAGCTTTGCGCAGCGTCGCGGCCATGCCCCCGCGCTGCCCACCGGCGCGGCTGGATAATCCCGCGCTGCCCTACGGCGGCGCGCCATGCCCCCGCGCCGCCTCTCAGCCATCCATCATAAGGAACGCCTACCATGCATGCTAACTCCCCCGCTCCAGCCGCCGATCCGGGCAACCCTATGGGCGCGCTGCATATCGGCGCCGCCGTCCAGTGGCGCGCCGGTTCGGACTGCCCCTATGTTGACGGCGTCGTCATGGATCGCTGCCCGAACGATCCCCATGCATGGCTGGTGCGCGACGACGTGACCGGGCAAACCTATGATGTCCCGTACTGGCGGATCCGGCTGGCCTATGCGCCAGGGGCAACGCGCCGCGAGGTCGACCACTGGATCGCGACCTTTGGCATTCGCGGTGTCGCCCCCGATAATCGCGCGCGGCCCTTCAGCCTGGTTGAAGCGGTCGACGTGCACCACCGCCCGCCGGTTCGCTGACATCTCAGCTTAATCCCCCGCTGCCCTCGCGCGGCCCTTCAGGAATTTCAGAGAATGGCACTGTATCAGCCCGGTATCGTCGTCATCGGCATGGAGACCAGCGGCATGCTGCGCCGCCGGTTTCAGGCCCTTGGGTTTGAGACCTATTCGATCGACACGCTTCCTTCGGAGGATGGCGGCGAGGATATGGCCTATAGCGATGACCGCGTGCCGCTCGGCCGGCATCTGGTGGGCGACGTCTTCGACACGCTGGAAAACATGTGGGCGTCTGATCTCTGGCCGGCGCTGGGCATCTTCCACCCGACATGCACCTATCTGACGGGAAGCGCGGAGTGGGCTTATGCCGATCCGGACTTCGCGCGCTATCCCGGTGTTGGGTATCACCAGCGGGTCAAGCCGGGCACTTTGACCGGCGCTGCCCGGCGTGAGGCGCGTGAGCACGCGCTGCAGGATGTCCGCCGTATCATGGCGCTGCCCATCCGCCTGAAGGCGATCGAGAACCCGGTTGGCGCGATCGGCACCGCGATCCGGCCCGCCGATCAGACGATCCAGCCCAGTCGGTTCGGCGATGACGCCAGCAAGGGCACATGCCTCTGGCTGGAGCATCTGCCCAAGTTGCGGCCTACCGCGCATGCCGCTCCCCGGCTCATTGATGACGGGCGGCCCCAACTCGGCCTGTTCGGCACCGGGGTGGCGCGCTGGGCGAACCAGACTGACGCCGGCCAGAACAAACTCTCCCCGGGCGATGAGAGGTGGAAGGATCGCAGCCGCACCTTCCCCGGCATCGCCGACGCTATGGCCGCCCAATGGGCGCCCTTCATTCCCACCGCCTCTATCTGAACGGAGAATATCTGATGCGTACCCTGAACATCCCCGGCGATCTGGCCGACCAGCTGGGCCACATGGCCATGACGATTGCCGCCACCGCCATCAACGCCGTGATCCTGCCCGATATGCACAGCGTCTTTCACCGCACCGCCGCCTATCGGCCGCAACGCGATGTCATGCCCGAAGCCGCCGCCGAGGTGTTCTGTCGCGGCATGGCGATGGGCTCCACCACGGCGCCCCTGCTGACGATCGATACCGTGCAGGCCCGCGAGTTCATGCTGGCCGCCGCCGATGATGTCCTGCTGCCCGAACTGCCGCCGCATGAACTGGCGATGGAGGCGGTCGGCGCGTTGCGCTCCTTGCTCGACGGATACGAGGCG
>JAAIGE0100201974.1_pt1 | contig 14645 bp, 12 predicted proteins | sample 6487951 | NCBI WGS metagenome assembly JAAIGE01 (sample SAMN13974128, study PRJNA590717) | phyllosphere metagenome | biome: tomato field; feature: multiple bacterial spot infested tomato fields; material: tomato leaves; isolation source: leaves from tomato fields | host: Solanum lycopersicum ... | reverse complement strand
CGTGCCATTCGAAGCCCTCGACGACAATCTGATGCTGACGCAACTGCCCGGCACCTTCTGCGCCGGTGAAATGCTCGACTGGGAAGCCCCCACCGGCGGCTACCTGCTCACCGCCTGCTTCGCCAGCGGCCGCGTGGCCGGCCAGGGCATGCTGCGCTGGCTGCAGAGCAGATCCCGATAATCCGAGGAACAGGACATAGCATGCTGACCAGCGTAGAACTCAAGACCTTCATCCCCGCCAAGGACTACCCATCGAGCCAGGCGTTCTACACCGCCCTGGGCTTCACGCCGGCCTGGCAAACGGACGAGATGAGCTACTTCAGCCACGGCGAGCACTGCGCCTTTCTGCTGCAGAACTTCTACGTGAAGGAGCAGGCGGAGAATTTCGTCATGCACCTGATGGTCGATGACGTGCAGGCCTGGTGGGCCCACGTGCAGGCAGAAAACATCGCCGAGCGCTTCGGCGTGCGCACCTTCGCCCCAGAGGATCAGCCCTGGGGCATTCGCGAGTTCATCGTCTTCGACCCCAGCGGCGTGCTGTGGCGGATCGGCCAGAACATATGAGCCAGGCCGAGCCCTCCGCTATCGCTAACGCTTGCCCTTCGGCTTACCACCGAAACTCGGCACCTTGCGGATCGCCTTGACCGGCGGTTCGGCCGGCTCGTCGCTTTCCATCCAGCGGCCCAGACCACCGGCTTTACCGCCGCCCACCACCTTGGGCTTTTTCGGTTTCTTGGGCTTTTTCACCACCAGCCCACCCGCGACCGTCTGCGGCACGCGGTGGTCGGGGATGAAGTCCGGTTCGTCGACGCGCTGCAGGATCTGCTGGATCAGCGCTTCGATGGCCGAGAGCAGTTGCACCTCGTCGGCGCAGACCAGCGATACCGCCTGGCCGCTGGCGCCGGCACGGCCGGTGCGGCCGATGCGGTGCACGTAGTCCTCGGCGACGATGGGCAGGTCGAAGTTGACCACCAGCGGCAGGTCGTCGATATCCAGGCCACGGGCGGCCACGTCGGTGGCGACCAGCACGTCGACTTCGCCAGCCTTGAAGCGCTGCAGGGCACGCAGGCGCGTCGGCTGCGGTTTGTCACCGTGGATCGAATCGGCGCGGATGCCTTCGGCCAGCAGCGTCTGCTCGAGCTCGTCGACGCCCTTGCGGGTCTTGGCGAACACCAGCACCTGCGACCATTTCTTGCTGCGATACAGGTGCAGGAACAGCTCGGCCTTGCGCTTCTTGTCCACCGGAATCAGCCACTGCTTGACCGACTTGGCGGCGGCGTTGCGCGGGCTGACTTCGATGCTCAGCGGGTCGCGCAGCATTTCTTTGGCCAAACCACGGATGGCGTCGGAAAAAGTCGCGGAGAACAGCAGGGTCTGACGTTTCTTCGGCAGGGCGGCGAACAGATCATCCAGCTCGCGGGCAAAGCCCAGGTCGAGCATGCGGTCGGCTTCGTCGAGCACCAGCACCTGCAGCTGGGAAAACTTCACCGCGTTCTGACGGTACAGGTCGAGCAAACGGCCTGGCGTGGCGACCAGCACGTCGAGGCCCTTGCGCAGCTTCATCATCTGCGGGTTGATGCTCACCCCGCCGTACACCGCATAGCTGCGCAGGGGCAGGAACTGCGAGTAGGTCTGCACGCTCTGCTGCACCTGCTCCGCCAGCTCGCGGGTCGGCACAAGCACCAGGGCACGCACCGAATTGCTGGCCACCACCGGGCCTTCCATCATCAGGCGCTGCAGGATCGGCAGGGTAAAAGCGGCGGTCTTGCCGGTGCCGGTCTGCGCCGCCGCCATGATATCGCGGCCCTTGATGATCGGGCCGATGGCCTGGGCCTGAACGGGCGTCGGGGTCTTGTAGTCGAGGCCGTCGAGGCAGCGCAGCAGGGGTTCGATCAGGCCGAGGGAAGCGAAGGTCATGGCGGGCAACATGGTGGGCAGTGGAGATGGCGCGCAGTTTAGCGCGTCCGGGTATCGATCGCTCAGCCGTTGCAGCGCGGCGCACAGGTAGCCGTAGCTTGGGTCGAGCGGAGCGACACCCGGGAAATGCAAAACTCGGGTATCGCTGCGCTCAACGCCAGGCTGCGTTGCCCAGCTGCGGTTTAGAAATCGCCGCGCAGGGTGAGCATGTAGCTGCGCGGGTCGCCGTAGTAGTTGCCGCGACGCAGTTCGCCTACCGACTTGTAGTACTTCTTGTCGAAGAGGTTCTTGGCGTCGAGGCCGATGGTCCAGTTCTGGTCGATTTTCCAGCTGGCCATGGCGTCATACACGGCGCGACCCGGGTTGCTGACTTCTGGGCCATACGTATCGGTGCTGTAGCCACTCTGAGCGGACACGGCGCCACCAACGGTCAGCCGGTGCAGGGCGCCGGACAGCTGGTAAGTGGTCGAGCCGCGCAGCATGTGTTTGGGCGTCTGGTAGTCGGTGGGGCCGCCACTGGCCTTGCTGGTCTGGTTGAAGGTGTAGCCGGCCGCCACCTGCCAGCCTGGCAGCAGTTCTCCGCTGGCCTCCAGTTCGTAGCCCTTGCTGCGCTGGATCTCGCTATTGAGGTAGCAGAAGCCGTCGATGTTATCCGTACAGGTCGCGCCACTGGGGTCCTGGGCCGCGACATCGTCCTGCTTGATGTAGAACAGCGCTGCCGAGAGATTCAGGCGCCCGTCATACAACTCGCCCTTGATCCCGGTCTCGTAGTTGACGCCCACTGCTGGATCCAGCAACGAGCCCGCCTGCGTGCGGTAATCGCTCTGCGGCTGGAAGATATCGGCGTAACTGGCGTACCACGACCACTGCTCGTTCAGGTCGTAGATGACGCCAACGAAGGGTGTGAATTGGTGATCCTGACGATTGGCCGCTTTGATCGCGCTGATGGTTTCTTCGGTCTCGTACTCGTACCAGCTCAGCCGCCCACCGAGCACCACGCTCAGTGGCTCGCTCAGATACAGCCGCGTGTTGGCGTACAGCCCGTAGCGCGTCTCGGTGCTGTCGTTGATGGCCGTCCAGGCGCCGCGCGCCGGCCTGGCGATGGCATGGTGATCGGGATCGAATACGTCGATGGGCACGCCGATGCCGATATTGGCGTTCTGACTGTACTGCTCCTCCCTCGACCAGTTGGCACCGACCATCAGGGCGTGGTGCAAACCGAATGCATCGAAATGCCCGGAAAGATTGCTGTCGATGCCGCTATTGGTCACCTCATCGCTGCGATACAGCACGTTGTAAAGCCGCGACCCGGTATGGGTGACCGGATCGATGGCATTGCGCGGCAGGGCAGCGCGCTGATCGAAGCCCCCCTCGGCGCGGGTCAGCGAGGTCTTGCTGGTCCAGTCCTCGTTGAGGCGATATTCCAGGTCGCCGAACACTTCGGTCTGCTCGCTTTCGTGACGGTTCCAGTCTTGCGCCAGTGATGTGGAGCGCGACACATCGAGGGCCTTGCCGTTGCTGTAACGCGGCAAACCGAAGATCGAGTAGCCGCTGGTCACGCCGGTCTGCCGACGCAGGCCGACCGACAACGTCGAGTCGTCGTTCAGGTCGGCTTCGACGATGCCGTAGAACAGTGGCTTGCGGCTGGCTTCGAGGTCGTAGAAATACTGGCGATCTTCATAGGCCACCAGGGCGCGACCGCGCAGGGTGCGTGACTCGTTCAGCGCACCGCTGCCGTCCAGGTCCATGCGGTAGAAATCATTGGAGCCGGCGCGGGTGGTCACCGAAAAATGCGGTTCGGCCGTCGGCCGTTTGCGTACCAGGTTCACCGCACCGCCCGGGTTGCCATTGCCGACGAGCAGGCCGGCGGCGCCGCGCAGGATCTCCACGCGGTCATAGACGGCGGTATCCGGAGTCATCCAGCCGGTGGGGCTGTGAATCACACCGGGCATGCCATCGACCAGATAAGCGTCGGCGCCGAGTTCGAAACCACGCGAGTTGTACTGATGGTCACCGAAATTGCGGGCCTGCATGGTGATGCCCGGTGCGCTGTAGAGCACCTGATCCAGCGACGTGAAGTTGCGGTCGTCCATTTGCTGACGGGTGATCACGCTGACCGACTGCGGCGTTTCACGCAGCGACTGCACACCCTTGCCGAGGGTCACGCTGCCGGTGGTGTAGGAGCCGCTACCCTCGGTGGTGCTGCCGAGCAGCTGGCTGCTGATCGTCGTCGCCTGTAGATCAAGAGCCGCCGACGGCTCGTGCTCGATGATCAGCCATACGTCGCCGCTGCGCTGCACCACCAAGCCCGTGCCGGCCAGCGAACGGGCCAGCGCCTCGTCGATGGCGAAAGTACCCTGCAACGCGGGTGCCGAACGGTGAGCGACCAGGCGATCATCGACAGCGAGCGTCACGCCAGACAGGCTGGCCAGCTGCTTGAGGGTAGCGGCCAGCGGCTGAGCCGGCAGGTTCAGTTCGAGGGGCGCGGCCTGTACGCCGAGCGCCAGCGCCAGGGCGCTCGCGGTGAACAATGTTTTCAGGGAAGTGCGCAACATGATTGGGTCTCGTATCGACGTCGGATACCCCTAGACGGAGCAGGTCCCGAAAAGCCCAACCTGGAATGCGAATAATTCAGCGCGGCAGCAACAACGTGCTGTCGGCGCGCTCCTGTATGCGTATTCCGGCAAGCTGCGGCAACGCGTTGACGAATGCCTCGACGTCAGCGATCTGCACCACGGCAGTGATGGTCTGCCGAGTGGCCGGCGACTCGAGGCGCAGTGGCTTGTCGCGATAGCGGGCGAGCCCCGCCACCACTTCGCCCAGGTCGGCCTGCTCGAATACCAGGCTGCCAGCGCTGAAGCCGAATGCCCCGGCGGCGTTGCGGTCGGAGCGAACCAGGCCGCGCTCTTCGCCATACAGGCCAACCTGACCGGCACCGAGCTCGACCTGCTGCCCGCCACCGGCCATCGCGACACGGCCATGGGCGACACTGACCTGCACGCGCCGGTCGAATTTCTCGACCACGAAACGCGTTCCCAACACACGCACCTGCGCTGCGCCGGCATCGACCACGAAGGGCCGTTGCGGGTCAGGACGCACGTCGAAAATCGCCCGGCCACGCAACAGCGCCAAATGCCGCACGCGCTCATCGAAAAGCACCTGAATGCGTGTGTCGGCATCCATCTGCACTTCGCTGCCATCGGCCAGCGTCATGCGCCGCAGTTGCCCGATACCCGTGAACAGTTGCAGTTCCTGGCGCGCCGCATTGCGGGCCAGCAACCAGGAGCCCAGGCCGCCAAGCAGCAGGCCACCCAGCATGCCATTGCGCAGCAGGCGCCGACGCCCGACGTTTTCCATGGCGCCAGCCAGCGCTCGGGTCTGGTCGGTACTGGAGAAGTCCCCCCACAGACGCCTGAAGCTGTGAAATTCCTCGGCATTACGCGGGTCGGCGGCCAGCCAGTTGGCGAACACCTGGCGCTCGGGATGCTCATCCGGCAACTCGAGCAGACGCGCGAACCAGTGCGCAGCTTCGCGGCGCCGCGCACTCATGGCTGGAGCAGCTCGCGGGCCTCGTGCAGATCGAGCAAGGCACGCACCAGATGCCGCTCGACCATCGAGATACTGATCCCCAGCATCGCGGCGACCTCCACCTGGCGATGGCCCTCGATACGCACCAACCAGAATACTTCGCGGCAGCGCGGCGGCAGGCAGTCGAGAATGCGCTGCAGGGCGTCGAGACGCTGCTGCAGGTCAGCCAGGTGCTCGGCAGACGGAACGAAGGCTGTGCCCTCCTCCAGTTCCATGCGCGGCTCACCATCGGTCTCCGGCAGCGGCTGGAAACGCGCGGCATCGCGATAGTGGTCGATCAACACGCTGTGTGCGATGCGCCGCAGGTAGGCGTTGGGCTGCTCGATGGTGCCACGCTGGCTGGCGAGCACGAAGCGGATGAAGGCATCGTGCAGCACGTCATAGGCACGCTGCACGCAGTGGGTACGCCGGCTCAGGCTGAGGAGCAGGTCGGTGTAGGCCCAGCGCAAGTTGATTCCGCCCCACTCCATATCCACCTCGGCCAATGAGCGACGGCACGTGCCATCAGAGGGCGGGCAGTATAGAGAGCGGCCTGGTGACAAGTAAATGAGAACTATTAGTAGGTGCTGTCTGGCAGATTTCGTATCAGCCCGTCACCGCCAGCAAGGCGCGCACCTTGGCGGCGGACATGCCCTGCAGCTGACGCAGGAAATCGTGGTCCACGGCGCTGCGGCCATGCTGCTCGCGCAGCACCTTGCACAGGTGCAGGGTCAGGTTGGCGGCCATTTCCGCATCGGCCAGCGCCCGGTGCGCCTTGCCGGTATCGGGCAGCCGCGCCCAGCGGTTGAGGTTGCCGAGCTTGTGGCTTGGCGCACCCGGCAGCAGACGCCGCGACAACAGCAGCGAACAGGCGAAGGGCTGCACGCGGGTACGGCCGATCAGGCCCAGCTCGGCGTCCCAGAACTTCTGGTCGAAGGACGCGTTGTGCGCCAGCATCGGAATGTCACCAACGAACTCGGCGACCTCGTGCATCACCTCGGCCGCCGGTGGCGCACTGCGCACCATGGCGTTGCTGATACCGGTCAGTTGCTCGATGAAGGGCGGAACCCAGGCTCCGCTGTTCATCAGGCTCTGGTAGCGGGCAGTGATCTGCCCGCCTTCGATGATCACCACGCCGATTTCGGTAGCGCGCGCCTGCTGGGCCGGCGACATGCCGGTGGTTTCGAAGTCGATGACAGCGATGGGCTTCACGGGAACCTCAGTGTTTGAGCAACAGATGGCCCTCGATGGGCACGTAACGGCTGGCCGCGCGCACCAGCGACTGCGCGGTAAGCCCGGGCACGCCGTAAGCCACGGCTTCGACGCCATGACGCTGGCGAATGCGCTCGAGCAGCAGGTCGAAATCGCCGTCACCGGAGGCCAGCACCACGCTGTCGACATTCGCCGCGGCGTCCATCACATCGATGGTGATGCCCACGTCCCAGTCGCCCTTGGCCGAGCCGTCGCTACGCTGGATGTAGGGTTTGAGCTTCACGGTGAAGCCCAGATTGCGCAGGATCTGCTGGAACTGCTGCTGCTTGGGATCACCGCGATCGATGGCATAAGCGTACGCCTCGACGATTTCGCCGCCCGCCGCCAGTTCGTTCCACAACGCCGTGTAGTTGAAGTGGCAGCCATAGGCCTGGCGCACGGTGTAGTAGAGATTCTGTACGTCGGCGAACACGGCAATTTTCTTCACCGGACATCCTCACAAGGTTCGCGCGGGTTGCACGGGCGGCCAGTATGCCAGCCCTGGCCCCTCGAGGTCGAAGGCGGCGCTACGGCGGCGACGAACGTCATCACTGGTGGCCGGCCTGCCACGCTCGTATCATGGCGGCCTGTTTTCCCGCCTGCGACCGTTCATGAATCCCCTCGACGCCCTGCGTGACGCCTGGTTCTTCTTTCGGCAAAACCTGCTGCAAATCCTCCTGCTGTGCCTGCCCTTCCTGTTGCTCGAAGCGTTCGTGAGCCTGCAGCTCGAGGGCCTGGTCGGCGCCGCCAAGGTGCCGCTCTATGAAGTGCTGCTCGGCCTGTTCTTCTATCCGCTGTACAGCGCGGCGCTGATCCTGTTCATCGATGCCCGCAGCCGCGGCGAGAACCCCGGCAAGGGTGCGCTGGTGGCCATGAGCCTCAGCCTGTGGCCGCGCTTCGTGCTGCTGGCCGGTATCGGCACCCTGGCGATCATGCTCGGCATCTCGCTGTTCATCCTGCCGGGGTTGTGGCTGATGGTGCGGCTGGTGTTCGCCGACTACCTGCTGGTGCTGCGCGGCCTCACGCCGTTGCAGGCGCTGCATGAAAGCCTGCAACTGACCCACGGGCACTTCTGGCCGATCTTCACCTGCGTGATGCTGGTGATGGTGCCGCCGTGGCTCGCCGGCTTCTGGGCCGCCGATATCGCCGCCGAGCCAGCCGGTCGCCTGCTGCTGGACGTGCTGTTCGGCCTCTGCCAGCTGTTCACCACCGTAGTGGTGTTCCGCCTGTACATGCTGCGCGCCGGCGACAATGCCGCGCCGCTGCCGTAACCTTCGCGAACCACCCCTACCCCCATCGAGACGAGCACGTGGCAAGAAAATCGCGCAGAGAACTGGCCAAGGACCGCGGCGACCTCAGCGATCTGCCGGTGACGGTCAAAGACGTCGCGCTCAAGGCCGGCGTGTCGCCGATCACCGTGTCACGGGCGATCCAGCGGCCCGAGCTGGTCAGCGATGCCACCCGCGAGCACGTGCTGGAAGTGGTGCGCGCCATGGGCTACGTGCCCAACCTGATGGCCGGCGGACTGGCCACCAGCAAGAGCCGCCTGGTGGCGATCGTGCTGCCGACCATCGCCAACTCGATCTACGCCAGCGTGGTGCAGGCGATCATGGATCGGCTCGCCGAGGCGGGCTACCACACCCTGGTCGGGCCCAGTGGCTATGTTCCGGAGCATGAGGAAACCCTGCTGGCCGCCATCCTCGGTCGTCGCCCGGACGGCATCGTGCTGACCGGCACTTTCCATACCCAGGCCAGCCGCGAGCGCCTGTCGTCAGCCGGCATCCCGGTAGTGGAAGCCTGGGATCTGAGCGACGACGGCCTGGACATGCAGGTGGGCTTTTCCCACGAACAGGTCGGCGTAGCGGTGGCCGAGCACTTCTTCGCCAAGGGTTACCGCCGCTGGGCGGTGGTCGGCGTCGACGATCCGCGGGCGCTGCGTCGCGGCAACGCGGTGATCGGTCGCCTCGCCGAGCTGGGTGTGGATAAAGTGGCAGTACAGACGCTACCGCTGCCCGCCACCTGGGAAGTCGGCCGCAAGGGCCTGGCCAATCTGCTCGATGCCGGCGAGCGACCCGACTTCATCTTCTGCAGCTCGGACACCGTGGCCCTCGGCGTACTCGCCGAAGCCTCCACCCGCGGGCTGAACGTTCCCGCCGACATTGCCGTGCTGGGCTTCGGCGATACCCTCAATGGCCAGTTCGCCAACCCGGCGCTGTCGACCGTCAGCGTCAATGCCACCGAGATGGGCCAGCAAGTGGCCGAGGCGCTGCTACGCCGCTTCGCTGGGCAGAAGGCCGAGCCCAGTGTCGATACCCGCTTCGCCATCATCGAACGGGCCAGCACCGCCTAAGGCAAAAACACCTCTCATAGCCTGCGGTTGAGCGTAGCGATACCCAGGTTTTCGATGTGCGCGCCGCGATGCCCCCGGGTTTCGCTACGCTCGCCCCGGGCGACGAACTGCCCCACCGCTTCCCCACCCACTCCATCGACGGCTGCGTCCGCACCATAACGCCTGAAATTTCCGCTTGAATGATAACGTTATCTGACTATGATGATAACGTTATCTTTCAATGCTGCCGGTAAGCAGCCAGACCAACCGCAACGCCGAACGGCACAGGAACCACGCGATGAACAATAACAACGCCCATGCAGGTACCCCGGTCATCACCGCTCTGGAAGTCATCCCCGTCGCCGGGCACGACAGCCTGCTGCTCAACCTGAGCGGCGGCCATGCGCCGTTCTTCACCCGCAATCTGCTGATCCTGCGTGACAACGCCGGCCACGTCGGCGTCGGCGAAGTGCCGGGCGGCGAAGCCATTCGCCAGACCCTGGAAGACGCCCGCCAACTGCTGCTCGGCCAGCCCATCGGCCAGTACCAGAAACTGCTCGGCCAGGTACGCCAGGCCTTCGCCGACCGTGACTCCGGCGGCCGCGGCCTGCAGACCTTCGACCTGCGCATCACCATCCATGCGGTCACCGCCGTCGAGGCCGCCCTGCTCGACCTGCTCGGCCAGTACCTGGACGTGCCGGTCGCCGCCCTGCTCGGCGAAGGCCAGCAGCGCGATGCCGTGGAAATGCTCGGCTACCTGTTCTACGTCGGCGACCGCAAGAAAACCGACCTGCCCTATCGCCAGGAAGCCGATGCCGACAATGCCTGGTTCCAGGTGCGCAACGAAGAAGCACTGGATGCCAAGGGCGTGGTGCGCCTCGCCGAAGCCGCCTACGAGCGCTATGGCTTCAAGGACTTCAAGCTCAAAGGCGGCGTGCTGCGCGGCGATGAGGAAATCGAAGCGGTCACCGCCCTGGCCGAGCGCTTCCCGGAGGCGCGCATCACGCTGGACCCGAACGGCGCCTGGTCACTGCAGGAAGCCATCCGCCTGTGCCGCGACCAGCATCATGTGCTCGCCTATGCCGAAGACCCCTGTGGCGCCGAGAACGGCTATTCCGGCCGTGAGGTGATGGCCGAGTTCCGTCGCGCCACCGGCCTGCCGACCGCCACCAACATGATCGCTACCGACTGGCGCCAGATGGGCCATGCGATCCAGCTGCAATCGGTGGACATCCCCCTGGCCGACCCGCACTTCTGGACCATGCAGGGTTCGGTGCGCGTGGCGCAGATGTGCAACGACTGGGGACTGACCTGGGGCTCGCACTCGAACAACCACTTCGACGTGTCCCTGGCCATGTTCACCCATGTGGCAGCGGCCGCGCCGGGCAAGATCACCGCCATCGACACCCACTGGATCTGGCAGGACGGCCAGCGCCTGACCAAGGAGCCGCTGCGTATCGAAGGCGGCCTGGTGCAGGTGCCGAAAAAGCCCGGCCTCGGCGTGGAGCTGGACATGGACGCCGTGGCCAAGGCCCACGAGTGCTACAAGGGCATGGGCCTCGGCGCGCGCAACGACGCGGTGGCCATGCAGTACCTGATCAGCGGCTGGACCTTCGATAACAAGAAGCCCTGCCTGGTGCGCTGAGCGGCGCCATAGCAAGGGGCGAGCGCGGCGGCACCGGTGCATCACAACCCCGGGCATCGCTGCGCTCTACGCCAGGCCCTTCACAGTGGGCGCTCTGTAGAACGGGGCACTACTTGCGCGGTTTGGCCCGCGCCGTTGGCTCGGCGATCAGCGGGTCGTCGGGCCAATAGTGCTTCGGGTAACGCCCCTTCAAATCCTTCTTCACCTCGGCGTAAGTGGTGCGCCAGAAGTTGGCCAGGTCCTGGGTCACCTGCACTGGCCGCCGCGCCGGGGATAGCAAGTGCAGCAACACCTGCTGCCGGCCATTGGCGATGCGCGGCGTCTCCGCCAGGCCGAACAGCTCCTGCAGGCGCACCGCCAACACCGGCGGGTGCTCACTGTAATCGATGCCAATACGCGAGCCGGAAGGCACTGGCAGGCTGCGCGGCGCCCATTCGTCCAGGCGCTGGGGCAGCGGCCAGGGCAACAGGGTTTGCAGCATCGCGTGCAGATCGAGATTGCCGAAGTGGCTGAGCCGGGTGACTTTGCCCAGGTACGGCGCCAGCCAGGTTTCCAAGCTATCCAGCAGCGCTGCATTCGATACATCCGGCCAGTCGCTGGCTGCCTGGCCTTGCAGATCGAGCCCGCGCAACAGCATTACCCGCGACTGCCACTGACGCAGATCGGGCGTCCATGGCAGCAGCGCCAGGCCTTTGCGCCGTACCAGGCCGAGCAACGCGTTGGTACGCGCCTCGGCGTCCAATCCCGGCAAGGCCTCGCTGCTGAGCACCAGATCACCGACCTTGCGCTGCCGTTCGGCACGCAGCACGCCTTCGCGTTCGTCCCATTCGAGCAGGTCCTGGCTGCTGACTTGCTCGGCCAGCACCGAGTCGAACAGCGCGGGTTCCAGCTCAGCAGCGAGGTAGATGCGCTCCTCACGCTGGCCCTGGCGACTGCCCAGATCGGCGACCACCAGCCAGGTGTGCTTCATCAACGCGTCGGCCTCGGCGAACTGCGCGGCACGCCCGTTGGCCAGGCGATATTCGGCGCTGCTCTCACGGCGCTGACGGGCGATGCGATCCGGGTAGGCGAACGCCAGCAGTGCGCCCAGCCAGCGGCCATGCTCGGGGTCGCTCACCGCCTCGCTGACCGGCACCCGGCGCAAATACCCCTGAAACTGTTTGGCCAGTTGTCGTGCCCGCTGCACGCCGCCATTGGCGCCACGCGCCGCCCGACTCTCGCCCGACAGCAGCGCCAGGCGGCTGTGCAGGTCGGCCCCGCCACCTCGCTGGATATCGCGCTCACCCAACAGGGCCGCCAGGTCGCAGGCCAGGCCACCAAGCCCAAGCGCCTGCCCGCGCAGCAACAGATGGGCGATACGCGGGTGAGCCGGCAGCTCGGCCATGGCCTGGCCGTGGGCGGTCAACACGCCACGTTCGTCGAGCGCGCCGAGACGTTGCAACAGATCGCGCGCCTGGGCGTAGGCGGCAGCGGGCGGCGGATCGAGCCAGACCAACTCATCGACGTCGACGCCCCAGCGCGCCAGTTGCAGCGCCAGGCCTGCCAGGTCGGCCTGAAGGATTTCCGCTGAGGAATACGCAGGCAGTTGCTCATGCTGCGCCTGGGACCAGAGCCGATAGCAGGCCCCCGGTTGCAGGCGCCCGGCGCGGCCGGCGCGCTGGGTGGCCGAGGCGCGGGAAATGCGCGCGGTGTCCAGGCGCGTCATGCCGCTGCCGGGGTCGAAACGCGGCACCCGCGCCAGCCCGGCGTCGACCACCACGCGTACGCCGTCGATGGTCAGGCTGGTCTCGGCGATATTGGTGGCCAGCACCACTTTGCGCAGCCCGGATGGCGCCGGCTCGATGGCCGCACGCTGGGCCGACAGTTCCAGCTCGCCATGCAGCGGACAGACGCGAACGTCGCTGCGCCCGCCCAGTGCTTCCTCCAGTTGCTCGGCCACGCGGCGAATCTCCGCTTGGCCGGGGAGAAACACCAGCAGGCTGCCGGGCTCATCGTCCAGCGCCTGCAATACCGTTTGCAGCACTCTGGGCTCCAGCCACTCCCCCGCCTGCCAGGGCGCGCCCCAGCGGATATCCACGGGGAACATGCGCCCTTCACTGCGCAGCACTGGCGCGTTACCCAATAAACCAGCCAGGCGCTCGCCTTCCAGGGTCGCGGACATCAGCAGCACCTTGAGCGGCGCCTCGCCACTGTCAGCGCCGCGAAACATCGCCCGACCGTTGAGAGTCAGCGCCAGGGCCAGGTCGGCATCCAGGCTGCGCTCGTGAAATTCGTCGAAGATGACCAGCCCGACGCCTTCCAGCGCCGGGTCGTCCTGCAGGCGCCGGGCGAGGATGCCCTCGGTCACCACTTCGATGCGCGTGTTCGGCCCCACCTTGCTGTCCAGGCGGATGCGATAGCCCACCGTCTCGCCGACCTTTTCCCCCAGCTCACTGGCCAGCCGCTCGGCCGCAGCACGAGCTGCCAGGCGCCGCGGTTCGAGCATGATGATGCGCTGCCCGGCCAACCAGGGCTGGTCGAGCACGGCCAGCGGCACGCGGGTGGTCTTGCCGGCACCGGGCGGCGCCTCGAGCACCACCTCATCACGGTCGGCCAGGGCGCGGCACAGGTCGGGCAGCAGGGAATCGATCGGCAGGCTGTTCATCGGGGCTCCAGTTCAGGCCGGCGATTATAACGGCGAACTGCCGCCATGCTTGCCCGGTCATATACCGTCGAAGGCTGCGTATTGCTGCGCCACAGCAGCTTTGCAATGCTCGCCTTGCTATAGTGGCGTCCACTTTTTCTGGAGGTGCTCGATGCGCACGAAATCCCGCGTTATCGGCGGCGTTCTCGCCGTTACATTGGTCACTCAACTGTCCGCTTGCGGCACCATCTTCTTCCCTGATCGCCGCGGCCAGATCGAGGGCCGGATCGATCCCCTCGTCGCCGGCCTGAACGCCATCGGCATTCTCTTCTACGTGATTCCCGGGCTGATCGCTTTTGGCGTCGACTTCGCCACCGGCGCCATCTACCTGCCAGGCGGCACCACCGCTCAGGTCGATACCCAGTCCCTGAAGAACGTGGTGGATGCCGATGGCAAGGTCGATACCGCCAAGCTCAAGGCGCTGATCGAAACCCAGACCGGCCACAATCTGCCGCTCGATGACCCACGCCTGATCCAGCACAGCGGCAGCACCGAGCAATTGGCGGCCTACGGTCTGCGCCCCTCCGCCTGATTTCCCCCGCAGCCCGTCAGTGATGACGGGCTCAGCCCGCCATCGTGCATGGATTGCCAATGACCCTCGACCGCCAGCACGCCCGCCTGATGCGCCAGGCCACCGCCGCCGCGCTCTGCGTGGCGCTGACCCTGGTGCTGTGCAAAGCGATCGCCTGGTGGGCCAGCGGCTCGGTCAGCCTGCTCGCCGGCCTCACCGATTCGCTGCTCGACAGCGCCGCCTCGCTGCTCAACCTGATCGCCGTGAACATCGCCCTGCGCCCCGCTGACGATGATCACCGTTACGGTCACGGCAAGGCCGAGGCACTTGCGGGTTTGGGCCAGGCGCTGTTCATCGGCGCCAGTGCCATCCTGGTCGCCGTGCAGGGCTTCGAGCGCCTGCGCCAGCCTGAGCCGCTGACCGCTCAGAGCCTGGGCATCGCGGTGATGCTGCTGTCCATGGCGCTGACGGTCGCCCTGCTGATGTTCCAGCACCACGTGGTGCGCAAGACAGGCTCAACCGCCATCCATGCCGACTCACTCCACTACCGCTCCGACCTGCTGCTCAATGGCGGTATCCTCCTTGCGCTGCTGCTCGCGTACCTGGGCTGGCAACAGGGCGACGCGCTGTTCGCCATCGGCATTGCGGCCTACATCCTGTGGAGCGCGGTGAGCATCGCCCGCCAGTCGGTCAGCGTGTTGATGGATCAGGAACTGGCGCCCGACGTCAGCACGCGCATGGG
>JAAIGE0101346879.1_pt1 | contig 14647 bp, 4 predicted proteins | sample 6487951 | NCBI WGS metagenome assembly JAAIGE01 (sample SAMN13974128, study PRJNA590717) | phyllosphere metagenome | biome: tomato field; feature: multiple bacterial spot infested tomato fields; material: tomato leaves; isolation source: leaves from tomato fields | host: Solanum lycopersicum ... | reverse complement strand
ATTTCCAAAGAAACAAAGATAAACAACTTAAGTTTTGTCGAAGGGAATTATTTGTACACTCTAAATAGTCCAGATAAAAAATATGATAGTATTTTTATCATGGATAATCATAGAAATTATAGCCTTACCATTTCTGATCTCGAAAATCATAGGATATCTTTAGAGCAACTCAACAAAATACTAACTGAAATCTACAGGAAGGAATAAGATGCAAACATCCTTAATTTAAGAAATCTTTCACTGGAAATTTTTCAATTTATATTTAAACTCAATTCATCATGTAATTGAGCTAGGAATTTATTGTCTTATTACTCGTTAATTTTTACAATGAATAAATTTCTATAATAAAATACCAAACACTATGTCAACAAAATCTTTTTATCCTAATATAGGCTCACTCGTCACCATTGACAATTTCCCTGAGGAATTGCAATTTCTGGAAAACGGGTTACAGCACGTGTTAGACAAAATTTATTACAAAGAGCTACAATATGTACGTAGCGCCGATGGTTCTCAAGGGTTCTACAACATTGTTTTAGTGACCGGGGAACAGCTGAAATTAGATCTTTTTGGGTCCGGATTCTCAATAGTTATCAATCCAGGCAATGCAGGAGAGACTTTAATTCCGTTAACACTAAATTACAATTGGCCGGTACTGGCCTTGATTAGTAATTTTAATCTTGCGGACTTCTCGTATCTACCGGCAGATTTACAGAATATCATGAATCAGACTCTTAATCTAGCTGATCCTGATCTGGTACAGACTTCTGTACAGGTTTTTGAAGAAAACCAGGATTTGAGCGCTTTTCAGGAGTTTGTAGATAAGGTAAATCAAAAATATAATCTCTCAGGAACCAATGCTATTCCTTATCCTGGTAATGGTGATCCTGCAAGTATGGCCGATGATATCAGTACATCAATAGAAAGCAATTCAAACATTTCGGATGATATCAAGGAAGTAGTGAATAAAATCTATATTTTATCTTCCAATAATTCAGCACATACGAATAATCTGACCAAATTCACACAAAGCGTAACAGGCGAAAGCATTCATGATTATATTAAGAAGATCATTATTCCCAAAATCGAGGCCTCTCTGGATTTATCATTAGGACTTTCTTTTCCAAGAAATGTATTGGCTCCCGTTAATGCTTCAGGAGAAGCGTTGCCGGAGCCGGAACAAAGCATTCTGGTTTTCGATGTCGGAAGTCTGAACTTCAGCAGCCAGGGCGGAATTAATTTTGAGGAAGAAATGTCCGTAAGTCTTAACCATCCTTCCCAAATAGGGAATACCGGCCTTGGGATTGATATCGTAAAGGCTAAGTTGGATCTTAGTAAAAACAAGAATATTCTGGAAGCAGATTTGGATGGCAGGCCTCAAAACTTTATGGGAGTATATGCGGAATATGCTGCCGTTACATTGCCTTCCAAATGGTTTAACAATGTCAACAACACAACCCTGAGGATCGCCGCTTACAATTTATTGGCAGGTACAGGCGGAATCTCCGGAACCATCGGACTGGAAGCCATTAACGGGACGCCTGCAGCTGATGATGATTATCTGTATGCCGATATGGGAGGCTGGAGTATCGGATTTAATAAATTTGATGTTACTTTTAAGCAGAGCGACATTGTATCATCCAATATTAAAGCCCAATTGGTTATTCCAAAATTCAAAGACTCGAATGGAGGTATTGCCACAATCGATATTACTGGACATATAGAAGCTGATGGAGATTTCCGTCTGACCGCTGCAGCTGGATCTGGATATGATCCAACGATTACTTGGCCAGATGTTTTCAGACTGCACTTAAAATCTGTAGAGCTAGGGAAAGAGAATGATAAATTCTATATTGGTGCTTCTGCGGATGTGGAGTTTCTGGGAACTTTCGGACAGCTTTTAAAAGGGCAGATGTTAAGCATCTCTACATTAAGGATTTACAGCGATGGAAGTATCGATTTCAGAGTAAACGGAGGAAACTTGGTATTGCCTAAACCGATTAAGATTCCATTGGGGCCGACTGAGATTTCGGTTACTGCGATCCATTTCGGTTCTCATGAAAGAGAAAAAGGAGGGGTGATCCGGAAGTATAATTATTTTGGTTTCGATGGTGGCGTGAGCATCGGCGTTGCGGGGATTGATGCCCGTGGTGACGGAATCAAATATTACTATACAATTGATAACGGACCGGGAAAACCATCCCATGCATACCTTCACATCCAGACAATCCATGTGGATATGGTCATTCCGGCCAACTCAAGTGACCCGAATGTAGCGATCAAAGGATGGCTGTCGATCCCGGAGCCGGGAGAATTCCAGGAATATCAGGGCGGCGTGAACCTGAAGGTGAAAAACCCAAGAATTTCGGGCGGGGTAGATATGCGACTTGCGCCTAAATATCCGGCCTTCTTAATCGATGCCAATATTGAGCTTCCGAATCCGATTGCTTTAGGGCCGGTATCCATTTACGGCTTCCGGGGTTTATTGGGCTACCGTTATGTAGCTGAGAAAAAAGCGATTGGAATGACCTCTCAAAATACCTGGTACCAATATTATACGGCTCCTGAAAGAGGGGTGAATGTAAAAAAATTCAGCCGTCCGGATCAAACTGAGGAATACAATTTTCCTTTCTCACTGGGGGTAGGTGCTTTATTAGGCGATACCATGGCCAACGGAAATATTATTTCTGCCAATGCCATGCTGTTATTGTCACTGCCCTCTATGGTAATGGTAGATGCAAGAATGAAACTTCTGGCTTCAAGGGTGAATTTTACGGACGATCCACCGTTCTTTGCCTTCTTTATTTTTGGGGATAATTCATTGGAGTTCGGGTTTGGAGCAGATTATAAGTTCCCTGATAATTCGGGTGATATTATCAAGCTTTATGCAGAAATTCAGGCCGGATTCTTTTTCAATAATCCTTCTGCCTGGTATATTAATTTCGGAACCAGACAAAAGCCGATCCAGGCTAAGTTGCTGAAAGACCTGTTTACACTGAAGGCCTTCCTGATGATTTCCGGAAAAGGAATTGAAGCTGGTGCAAGGGGAGAATTCCGTTTTGACAGGAAATTCGGTCCGGTAAAGATTTTTGTGCTTGCTTACCTGGAGCTTGGCGGAAAGATCAGCTTCCAGAAACCTCAGATGGGAGCTTATTTTGAAGCGGGGCTTGCGATTGATATTGATGTTAAGATCATCCGTATTTATGCTTCCGTAACAATTCTTCTTGCAGTGGAATCTCCAAAGCCATTCTTGATTTATGGAGCATTCACCGTCGAATTTAAATTGAAAATTCTATTCTTCAAGATCAGCTTTAAAGCTAAAATTGAGCTGAAATGGGAATTTAATAAAGTAGTAGAGAGAGACCCGGTAAATCCGTTTACTGAAATCCCTTCCCAGACCGCAAGTCTGGTGAAAGGAGTAAGTATGCTAACCAACGAAACGTTTGATCTGAAACAATTATCTGACCCTAATGTTATTCCGGTTTATAGTACCATAAAGAATGTAGTACCGCTGGATACCTATATTGATATAAAAACCACAAAAGGATTACTTCCAAATGCTGCGACCAGTGCCATCATCGGCGGATTTACCAGCGGAGCCGGAAATTCTGTGGACCTTATTCCGCCTGACAAGAATATGAAAGGCCTGGAATTGAGACAGGTAAAACACCAGTATACTTTAGAGAGTATCGAAATCAAGGCCAATGACGGTACTTCAGGCTGGGTGGACTATGATCCTTTCAAAGCAATGGAGCCGGGCAATACTGCTTTAAACGGGCTGAAGGTAGGGCAGTGGCAGAAAAAGGACAACCAGTACAATGCGATCCGTTTATTGGGAATGACGCCTTTCTCCTATACGGAGCAGGGGAACCCGGGATGGTTTATTCCGGAACAGTACGGAGTAGTGCCTTCCACCTTATTCTGTCATGAACAGGAGATTGAAGATTCAGTTTCCGACTTTTTAGAAAAACCTCTGAATACACAGTATTATGCTTCTTCTTCCAGTTTTTTCCAGAGCGAAGGAGCTTCCTATCAAATTTCAGGGACCACACAGTATGCAGTAGGATCAAACGGAACCCCTATAATGCAGGGAGATTTCGCACAAGTCTCTGATGAAGTAAATGTTCATGGTTTTGCCCAGTCATTGCTGTTTAAAAATCAGTCTTCGCTTACCATCATGCTGCCGAATCCGGCTGCTGAACTCAAACTGAAGTTAAGTACCTACAGCACAGGGGTTACGATCGCTTATTACACCCCACTGAATGATTATACCAATACCCAGTCCTTTGTACAATATTCCGTAGCATACAAACATTATACGAAGCAGGAGCTTGAGCAGGAACTGATACCTTCGATTGCAGTAAATGGCGTGAGCAAAATCGTTATCACACCGGATGTTGCGGACAGTGCACAAATTAACCAGATTTTACAGGAAATGGCTGTGTTAATGAATCAGGGATATCAGAACGCTTTGTCGCAAGGACATATAAATAACGTTTCACCAAGCGACCCGGGATTGTATGCAGAACTTGAAGCCTATTTGCAGAGGCTTCAATCACAGGGATGCGAAGGGAATCAGATGGAGAAATATGAAGAGGCCTGTTCGTTACATCCTCAGATGGTCCAGTATTACAACAACTATTTCTTCAGACCATTCAGTATGGGACGGACATCCGTAACCCCTACTGAAAGATATGCTTTGTTTATAAAGCAGAATATTAGTACCAGTGTGTATCAGACAATCTTAGAGGAATTAAGAGCAAGCAGTATTACTTCACCGATTTATATCCAGAATGTAAATAACTATGAATATAAACTTGAAGAAGTAATTACTTACAGTATGTCAAATCCTACAGATTATCAGGGAATTGTTGACCGGTTTGGAGCTTTAAAGGCCCGGCTGAAACAGATCAATACTTATTTGTCCCAAGCTAATTTATGCACTGATGATAAATTGTGTAATTTGAGTCTCTACCTTTCACAACAGGAGTTTATTGCATCAAACCGTTTACGGTCAATATCTCCATTGCTTAACGCTTATAATGAGTTTATCGGAAACAATCCGTCTTACAGATATCTTGATGGTATTTTAAAAAGACAGATCGATATTATCCTGACTGTTATCGGAAGATCCAACAGCTATCTTGAGAACCAGGGTGTATTTGATCAGGCTTGTGAAGATATCATTTCTATTCTGAGGGACTTAGGAAACTGCAGGAGTCAGAAAAAATGCTTTACTTTATTCCATGAGATCAGCTGGCTTTCAGTAGAAGATCACTATTATAACGAGCATATTCCTTCTCAGGCAGCAGTTACAGCTGACGCACAGGCTGCCATAGATGCGCTTACCAGATCCATCCAGCCGATCTGGAGGCCGGATACTTCATACTATCTGAAATTCGTTTTGAAAGATACGGTGGATAATGGGCAGGCACCTTCGGAAACTTTTACATATGCTTATGTATTCCGTACTGCAGGGCCTTTAGGCTTCTTCCATCTGGATAAAGATGCTACCTATGGTGAGCTTGAAATCAAGAATTCTTCTAATGTTGTTGAAGATACGATCGGAAGAATCCGTGATGTCAATGGGAATCTTCTTCCTGAAGTAGAGGGGCAGGAGCTGACCCCGCATCCTGATCTGTATCCGCACACTTCACTGAGGAACTATATTGATTATGAACGTTCTTATCCGAATGCCAACGGAAATATTGCAAATGCTAAACCGTTGTTTTATAATGATAATACCACTAAAGTTTCTCTTTATTTTACCTCAAGCTATGCATCCAAACTGCTGAGCGGATGGGATGCCTACCAGGGAATGAAAAGACTGGGAGGGGAAATGAAAATTATTATCAAAGACCCGGTAGAAGGAGTTGATATTATAAATCCGCCGATGCTCATAGCCAGCGAAACAGAAATTATCACTTCACCGGTTGACATTCCTCAGACGATTGAAGATTGGGCATTGGATACGAATCCTGCTATTCCGCCGGTAATGCAACAGTATTTTAATATGTTCAACAATGGACAGAATTGTACAGGAATCGTAACGCTTACCAAACCGAAATCCATATACCGGGACATAGTTTTAAAAAGACTGAAGCCTCAAAAGCTTTATACTGCTCAGGTGATGAATTTCTATTGGGGAAGTAAGAATGTCAATCTTGAAAATATGACACAGGACTTCAAAAAAGATTATGCAAAGGAAGTTCATAAGTTTGTGTTCCAGACTTCAAGATATGCAAACCTCCGTGAGCAGGTTGACAGTCATTTGATCCAGTATAATAACGGGGAAGGCCATATCCGGTTAAAGCAGGCGGTATATGCTATTGAAATTTCGCTGACTGCTGATAAGATCAATGCAGCATGGGATATTATCAGAACTGATCCTAAAGTAGTATGTACAAATCCATTAAGCCAGGCCATTGCTATGCAGTACCAGCATCCGTTCGACAGGATTCTTCAGGGGCTGTTTGGAATTATGCCACAGGAAGATGCGCCAACCACGGAATTCAATAAAATTATTAATACCGCAACAGGAGATATCATAGCGATCCTTATAAGAAATCCGGAACCATTCAATGATCCGAAGATTCCTATTGGAGATTTAATAAGAAAAGTCAATGGGAATACAATCATTCAGGAAGGAATGGTGGAAGCCGGGCAGCCTAACGGAAGAATGCTTATGGTAGATCAGAGTTATACGATGATCTATTCCAAAGATTATGCTCAGATCATTGTTATGAATAACAGCAAGAAAATTCAGGAAGAATCTCTGGCCTTCCAGTTCATTTACAAAACCTGGGATGGTAATGTGGATAAATATGTGGAATCAGATAAAAGAATAGCCGTAAACATCAAAATAAATTAATAAAATGTCACTCAATAATAAAAGCAATAATACAGTAATGTCTTCAGGATTTATTCCTGTTACCAATCCTCTTTTACAATCCAACTGCCTGTACCTACAGGCAGCTGGGTCCCAGGGGGATGAAAGTACACCGGGAATCCATTTAAGATGGACCCTGAAAGGGCCTGTAGCCGAACATTTTCCTAAAGGTGAAAACTATACAGGGCAACCCCAAGGACTCAATAAAGAAAATGATTTTGTAACGGTTTACCGAGCAAGATACGAGCCTCAGGTACGAAGCCTTTACCTTACCGATACTCCTCCAACGGTTATTGATTCAGAAGGGCTATGGTTGTACGGAAATAAGGAAGGCGACCTGTTTCATGTATATTTCAGAAATAAAAACAAATATGATGAAGTAAGAAATCAGATAGATCCGCTCTATGATCCGGCAGCTTTTCTGGAAAATTATGGTAAAAACCTTATTGAAGTCGAATCTACCCAAAAATTGTTCTTTGCATGTGCAATGACGCCAAATTCACCGGGATCGGCGAAAACAGAAGTGCTTTCGGTTGAAAGCAATATCCCGGGACTGCCTAAAAATGTTACTTTCAGAAGGGATATTTATAATTTTTCAGAGAAAATATTTGCTGAAAATGGTAGAAGTATCCGTTTTATTCCAAATAATACGATTATTACTCAGATTGATTTTGAATTTTATGATGATGTTTTATATAAAAGAGACTGGAACAATATCGGAAAATTCGGATTATCAACGAATAATGATGAAGTAGTAAAAAACAGGCTGATACCGGATAAAATTCATTCTATTTGGGCAAGATATAATGATGGAGAGTTCGTAAATGCGAAAAATTATATAAACAAATGGATGAATATGCCGGATGTGACTAATACCATCCTCGACTCTGTAAAATCTTATCTTGCACTGAGTGAGAATATCAATAATCCTCTGGCAATTGATCATTATTATTCAACTGACAATAATACAGATGAAAATCCTTTGGAATTCTCTCATTTTAATAATCTTCAGATGGCTGCACTGGATTATCATATTGCGAGAATGCTGGGATTAGGCCATTTGGATATTAAGGATGAAGTTTATGAAGGAGACCGTTATATTTATTTGGCTCATTATGAAACAGTAGTTAATCTGAAAACAGGTCAGCCCACCAATCCTGTCGATCATATTTATATTTCTTTGCCTACAAGTATGAATGACCAGCGCCTTTCACTTCCTGTCAACCTGAAACAGCCTGTTCCGGGAATGGTTTCTGCCGATCCTACAGCCGGAGTTACGATGAGTGGCCTAACCGATGCCGACGGATACACCCATGACGGAACCGGAAGATATTTAAGCTTGATGGTGGATGAGCTGACACCTGATGAACCTGCAGACAGTGCATTTTATTATACCAGTCAGGAATTTGATATGTCTCAGTTTACTTATCCGGTTTCCGTAGGTATTGAATACCGGTCAAAAGACGATACAGAATGGATACTTCCTGAGTTACCCAATGATCCGAATTTTCAGAATGTATATGTTGATGGAAACGAGGGACATAACGAGACGGTCGCCATTGCCATTCCTGATTTCGGGAATCCTGCATTTGTGCATAAAGAAACGAAAAAAGGAATTCATGTATACGGATCCTATGGGGTGAACTGGTTCTCCAGATCGACTTCATCGGGAGTTGAATGGCCTGTTGAATCGGACATTAAACCGGCTAATACCTTATTGCCGCCATCAAGCGTGAATGCGTTTTTGATCCAGAAAGAACTTCCATTGCTGCTTACCTCACAAAATGAGCAGGACCTGTATGCGGCCAATCCGCATTCAGACAAGACGCTGATCAGGCTTACTATGGAATATGATGCCGCTCAGGATATGATTTCTTATCAGAAAGCCATCAACGGCGCAGACCTTTCCACTTTCAATCCATTACCGAATAATAAAGAATTGTTTGCGGATAAAATGGAAGTATTCTTCCGTCCGGAAATTCCAAATCAGGTTTTCGGAATGATTGATACGGTAAACGATCTGCCCGGGAATCCATTGGTTTCAGTAGTTAAAACCAAAGCTTTGCCGTTAACCAGTGCCGGAACTTCCCAAAATTTGATGCCATCAATCCCTGCAGCATCATTTGCAAACTATATCGGAGGTATTTTTACCGTAGGATCCAATGAATTTATCATCCATAATATTATTTCCGGCAGTAATCCCGACTTTCCGATTTTTCATGTACTGAAATCACAGATCGGCAATGCGTTCGGGCAGAATACTGCTGTTCCTTTTGATCCGGGCAACTTTATCGTGCCTCAGGCCAATGAATCTTTTATGGTGGTGGAAAATATGCAGAACCCTGCTACCTGGGGAACGGTAAATCCACATCCGTTTAAGATCCAGATCGGAGACAATTGGCCGATTCATACGGAAGAAATCACTGTTGCTTCCGGGCAGGCTCCTGATATTACCTACAATACCTATTTCAGGAAATTCAGAGGAATTAAACATACTGCAACGGTTAAAAGATCTGTTCAGGCCGGTGTTCCTTTTGCCGGGCTGTATGAAATTAATTTTCTCGGGTTTACTTTAGCCGTTCACCCTCAGTATTCCGATATTCCGGGAGCCGACAGTGTGCAATGGTACAGGGGAAGCATACGTATTCCTGTGGAAGGTCATCCTGATGAAGAAAAAAGAACCCTTAAAGTAATCAGGATTGATAATATCGGGACCGGGAATTTAAGAATTTATGCGCTGGATGAATCATTTGAAACGGATCCGTTACAATCTGACGACCCAAATCTGGTAAGAACAGAAGAAGTTAATTTTTATCCCGGGTACAGGGCTTATCTTTATTACAATGCACCATGCCGCCTTACGGAGGGCTATGTAATTCCTCAGGATCCGGACGTGCTGGAAAAATACAGTATCTTTGGCGCAAGAACCATTGCTACTTCTTATTCAGGATACAGTTCAAGAATTTCTATTCCTACAATGATGTTTGGAAGAAGAATTGAAGCCCCTAAAACTCCCGAAAAACCGTTAGGCGCAAATTATGCAACAAGACCTGATTACTTTGGTCGCTCATCATATGCATTTACCACTCAGTTTACACACAGGCCTTTCAGTGTAATGTATCTTCGCAGCAATGATGATATTCTTTTGAGTTCTCTATATGAGTATACGGAAGGATATAATAATCTCCCTGTGCCTAATTCTATAGAAGATATCCGTGCGAAAAACAGTGATGAATATTTCAATGCAAGATTGCTGGAATTGGCTAATGCTACGGTTGATACGGGTACGAACCTGTTTAGAAAATATAATGGATACGGCTTTCCGCTTCCAAATAATAAAGAGCTCTTCAAAAACATCAATAAGTTTATTACTGAGCATAATAACCATTATCCGGACAATGCTCCTGTCCCACAAATTAGTATAGGCCAGATTCAGACAATGGATCAAGTGATTATTCCTGATGATCCTAACGATGAGTTTACCAAATTGACGTTTTATGATTTTGTAAAGCAGACAATTCAGAATTCTTATGTGCCATTAACGGAGATTCCGGTTCTTTATCAGCATGTTCGCGGCGGTAATTATCAACCGATTCCAAAAGCTCAGGTGATCAGGCATAAAAACGGAACATTTTTAAACCCTACATCTCCTGATTTTGATATGGCACCAATGATGAAAACCATTGGGAACAATAAAACATTGTTTGTGGATTTTACATTGGACGGTGCTTCTACAAGCGTTTATTTTTATGCGGTAAAAGAAACCAATGCGCAATTGGTGCAGGGAGATCTCAGTACAGCAGTCGGTCCGATTAGGATGGTGAATTCTTTCCCGCTAAGAACTCCTGAAATTAAAAGCGTAATTCCTGTCCTGGAAAATGAGCAACTGGATAGTATCCCGAAAATGCAGGTGACCATCAATTCGTATCATAAAATTTATAATATTAAAAAAGCGAAACTGTACCGTGCATTTTCCATGCAGGATGCGGTTTCCGTAAGAACGATGGAACTGGTCAAAGAGCTTGATCTGGAGGCCGAAGGCGTCTTGAATGACGAGACCTGGACTTTGGAAGACGGCTTTACCGGTTTACCGGAAATTCCGTTTGGCGATCCGCTTTATTACCGGGTAACTGTAGAAGCGGAAGTAGAATACGCAGAAGCAAATTATACTGGCAATCCACAGCTGGATGTAGTAGTGACGGAATATGCACCTTCCGAAGCCTCAAAAATCATGATTACAACGATTACGGAAAATGTTCTTCCCGAATCTCCGGAATTAAAATATGAATCCGATCCTGTAAACGGCAATATTATATCGGCAGTGGTACTGCGATGGGAAGAGGCCTGTTATAAAGGAAAATACCATTTGTATAAATTAAATAACCAGGGGAACTGGAAAGAGGTGGCTCGGATGAACATCTTGGATAGCAACACGGAGAAAGTACAGCTTTATCTTTTTGAAACAGATCCTGCTACCGGCCAGGAAGCCTGGGTGCCAAAGCAAATTTTCGATCTTTCCGGGAATAATATTTCTTTAGCACTTGATAAAATCGGTTTAAATCCGCTTATTATCAAAGATGCAGATGGAAATCCGGTATACCACCATTTTAAAATTCTGGCTGAAAACACATCAGGGATGTTCAGCAAAGAAGATAAAATCCTTACTATCTATGATGAAAGTACATGGCCGGGAACGGGTGGTATTTCTTCGGATGGAACAGATGGGATGATCATTGAGCAGACATTCATTGTAACACCAAATTGATTAATAATATAAAAAGAAAAAATTATGTCAAAAAAAACAATATCAGAATTAAAAGAATATTTTAAAGCAGATAAACGTCCCACAGAAAGCCAGTTTGGGGATTTATTGGACAGCTATGCCCATTTAGATGCCACAACTTATTATAGGGAGAGTAGTGATTTTAAATTTACTTTTCCCAATCAGCAGGCAAACCAGGCCATTGATATTTTATTAGGGAATACCTATGTTAATGGATGGTTTGAAGTAGAAATTGCAGGCTTTTATAATTACCAGAATAGCGTAGGCATCATAAAAAAACTTTTAATCGTAGGTGCCAATGCAGATAATGGTATTTGGTTTCCTTCTGTATCGAGAATAGTTGAAGCATCAGGTGAAATTGTAAATCATATTTATATCGATGAGGTAGTTTGGGATAGTATCCTTAATCAATATAAAATTACGGTATATCATACCAATTCCAATGGTAACGATTATGCTTTAAGGCTTATTCACCATTCTGCTGTAAAATCAGTTGCACATGAGATTGTTCTATCTTCGGTATATACTAAACCATTAACGGGGCAGCAAAAGCATTATGTCAATTATAATGAAAATGTAGGTATCGGAACCAAAAATCCTTATGCCAGATTACATGTTCTTTCACCTTTTTCAACACCCGATCAGCAAGGAAGTTTTTCATTAGGTGATGCCACCTCTCCAAATTTAAGGATGGGTTACAACTCACAATATACATGGGTTCAGAGCCATTCTGGTTCTGTATTACAGATCAACCCTCTCGGAAATAATGTCATACTTAATAGAGATGGCGGAAATGTAGGAATTGGAATAAATGCGCCGCAATCAAAGTTGGACGTTAATGGCTTTATAACCACAACAATAACAGATTCCAGTATAAATTCAACAAACAGGGCAGGCTTTAACATCAGTGAGTTGGGAAATAATGTTTTTGAAATGTCTTTCCCAAGAAACGGGTTCGGTACTGCAGAACTTAAAACAATTGGAAATAGGCCTTTAACTCTGGGGACAGATAATACAGAAAGAATCCGTATCCATGGGGCAACAGGCAATGTGGGTATCGGGACCCAGAATCCGGATCAGAAACTTACCGTGAAAGGAAAGATCCATGCAGAAGATATCATTATTGATACGAATGTTCCGGCAGACTATGTTTTTCAGAAATATTACGATAATCATTCATCCATTAGGGAAGATTATTCTATGATGAATCTGAATGAACTTGAAACATTCGTCAGAGAAAATAAGCATCTGCCGGAAATCCCTTCCGGAGATCAAATGACACAGGATGGAATAACCTTGGGCGATTTCCAGATGAAATTGTTACAGAAGATTGAGGAACTAACCCTTTATGCGATTTCACAACATAAAGAACTGGAAAAAATAAAATCACAAATAAAAAATAATAACAATGCCTAAAAGATTAAAGTCAGAATTAAAAGAATATTTTAAAGCAGGTAAACGTCCTACACAAGGGCAGTTTGAAGACGTGCTGGATAGTTATGTGCATTTAAACAAAAATTTAAATAGTGATTTCACAGATTTAAATTTCAGTTTCCCGAATAATGAGAGCCATATGGCTATTGATATATTATTCGGAAATAATTTTGTCAATGGATTTATTACAGTTGAAATTGTTGGTTCTTATGCATACCAAAACAGCGTAGGGCTTATCAAAAAACAATTTCAGGTAGGAGCTAATCCGGATAATGCGGTATGGTATGCAGCTACCTCAAGAATTGTAGAAGCCGAAGGAGGTATTCTCGAAAATATTTACATCGGGAATTTCGAATGGGATCCTTTGATCAACCAGTATAAAATTACAATATATCATACCTTACCTTCAGGAAATCCTTATAATGTTAAAATATCCCAGCAGAGTGTAGGAGAGCTTGTCATCAGTAAGCTATCACTATCGGCAATCTATACAAAACCTGTTACCGGGCAAAACAGGCATTTTATCAATTATAACCAAAATATTGGAGTAGGAACTACAAATCCAAAATCAAGATTACAGGTCCTTGCCCCTGCATCAACGCCTGATCAATATGGAGCCTTTTCTATTGGGGATGAGAATACACCTAATCTTCGGATGGGTCATAATCAGCAATATACCTGGATTCAGAGCCACGCCGGTTCTCCGCTTGAGATAAACCGAATGGGCAATAATACCTTGTTGAACAGGGATGGAGGAAATGTCGGAATTGGTGTCGATTCACCGGCACAAAAACTCTCAGTGAACGGTGTTATCCAATCAGTGATCACCGGTGATACTGGAGGTGCTATTGAACTTACTAATCCTGCAAAATCAGGAGCTAATTCCGCCAGAGTGTGGAGGCTATACAATATGCAGGGTCCTTATGGAAACAGTCTTCAGTTTTGGCCTTATAATGATACAGGCAATTTTTTCAATCCTACAGGATATGTTTTGAAAATCAGTGATACTGGTAATGCTGCCTTACAGGGAAAATTTGAGGCTAAAGACTTTATAGTATCTGCTTCTCCCACTGCCGATTTCGTGTTTGCCCAGGATTATAATCTAAGAGAAATACGTGATCTGGAAAATTTCATCTCAGAAAAACAGCATCTTCCTGAAATTCCTTCTGCTAAAGAAATGACTGAAAATGGTGTTACAGTTGGAGAGTTTCAGATCAAATTACTCCAGAAAATTGAAGAACTTACATTGTATGCCATTGCTCAGCATAAGGAAATTGAGCAGTTGAAATCAAAGATACAATAACAGCAATGGAAAAAATAATTCCGGAATCAGAAGAATACGGCAAGGCTTTACGTTAGCCAGCTGTAAAATAAAATATTCAGATTTTAAAAAGGTGCAGGATTTTTTCTGCACCTTTTCCTGTTTATGCTAAAAACAAAAAAAACCATCCTTAAAAAGGATGGTTTCTGCAGACTCACAGGGATTCGAACCCCAGATGACTGAACCAAAATCAGTAGTGTTACCGCTACACCATGAGTCT